>Ga0316194_10000494_pt1 | contig 25329 bp, 20 predicted proteins | sample CroRivsedime1_MG_FD_204936 | JGI IMG/M metagenome (GOLD analysis project Ga0316194, IMG submission 204936) | Coastal sediment microbial communities from Maine, United States - Cross River sediment 1 | ecosystem: Environmental > Aquatic > Marine > Coastal > Sediment | place: USA: Maine...
CATGAATTGCGCCTGAGCAAGCCGGGCTATGAGCGCTTTGACGAAAAGCTGCGCCTCGGACCGGGTGAGGAGAAGTCCATAGAGGCGCAACTGCGGCCACAGCTCGGTATCGTGTTTGTGACTGCGCAGCCCGCAGATGCAAACCTGCGAGTCGATGGTAAGGATGTGGGCAAGGCGACAAGGCGACTGCAACTCACCACGCGCAGCCATACACTGGTATTCAGCAAACCCGGCTATGTATCCAAGACAGTCAGTGTGACGCCACGCGCCGGCGCCAGCAAGAATGTGGATGTCAAACTCGCAAGCGTCGCGCAGGAAAAGCGCCGGAAAGAGGCCGCAGCCACGCCTCCGGTGAAAATCAGTCCCGCGGGACAGCAGTTGCGGCTGGTCCGACCGCAGGGGAGCTTCCGCATGGGGGCCTCCCGTCGCGAGCCGGGACGTCGGGCCAACGAGAGTGCGCGACAGGTCAAGCTGGTCCGGCCCTTTTATCTGGCGGCCAAAGAGGTAAGCAATGCCGAGTACCGCAAATTCAAATCGACGCACAGTTCCGGCTCTGCCGAGGGCGCCAGTCTGAATGCGGACGACCAGCCGGTTGTCAATGTCAGTTGGGAGGATGCGGCCCGTTACTGTAACTGGCTCAGCGGCCGGGAGGGCCTGCCGACGGCTTATGAAGAGGTCAATGGACGGATGCAGGCAGTTATGCCAACAACTAAGGGATATCGTCTGCCGACAGAAGCTGAGTGGGCCTACGTGGCACGCAAATACACACAGAAATCCGAGTGGCGGTACCCATGGGAGGGTACGTTTCCACCGACATCGGTGATCGGTAATTTCGCCGATGCCAGCGTCGCAGATACGCTGGCCAACACGGTTCCGGACTACAATGACGGATATCGGGTGAGTGCCCCGGCGGGCAGTTTCGGCGCACGCCCCGCGGGGTTCTATGACCTGGGTGGCAATGTGGCGGAGTGGATACATGATTTCTACGCGGTCTATCCGGGAGAGGCGGGCAAACTGGTAACGGATCCGGTGGGCCCGGCATCGGGTGCACACCATGTGGTACGCGATTCGAGTTGGCGGCAGGGCACCATTACCGAGTTGCGATTGAGTTACCGCGATTACAGTCGCGAAGCGCGTCCTGATCTCGGTTTTCGTGTGGCGCGCTATGCGAAATAGCTGTGTTTGAGGGCTCGGGATCCGGAGGATTCGGGTCGTGCTTTTGCTACCTGGCGCTGTTGTCGAGAGCCGGTACGGCTGAGAGATGACTGATGATGCGCTACGCTGGTTGGATTTTGATGTCGTTCTGGTTCGCGGTGAGCGTATTGCTGCCGGCAATGGCGGCGCAGGACAAAGGGGATGCCCAGGCACCGCCTGTAACGGGCACGCGGACCACCGGTGAGCAGAATCAAAAGCCCCCGCCAAGCCCGCGCAAGCCCGTGACCACTTTCAAACCCTCGGAAAGGATCCGCGCCGACAGCGCCGTTTCCTTTCCCGTGGACATCTGAGCACACAGCAAGGAATACAGGAACAGATTCGTCATGAGGAGAGGTTTTCCGGTCGAACTCATTTACCAGGTTTTCTCATTGCTGGTCGCGTTTATCCTGGTGCATGCCCTGTATGTCAGCGTCATCAGACCGCAGGCCAAGGTCTTTATGGAGGAGGAGGCGGCCAAGATGCAGGTGGATGCCGAGTATGTTCAACAGCGATCGTTCTTCGTGGTGGTCAAGGACTATGAGCAGGAGGCATGCTTCGTCCTGATGCTCTGGGCATTTGCGATTCTGGGTTTCAAGGGCAGGGCTGCCTACCTGCAGCAGAAGCTCCTCGACCAGGACCTTCTGCGACTGCCGGCGGAACTGCCGATCGGCCCGGAGGACACCCGCGACCTGGTCGGCCGCATCCATGCCATGCCTGAATCGATACGGCATTTTCTGCTCCCGCGTGCACTGCTCACCGCGATCGAAAGGTTTTCCGCGACCCGGAACGTGCAGGATGTCTCGACCGCGGCGCGCGACATCTGCGACTCGGAAGGTGATCGGATGGAATCGGAACTTTCCATCATCCGCTACATCGCCTGGGCGATTCCGTCGGTAGGCTTTATCGGCACCGTGCGGGGCATCGGTGATGCGCTCGGTCAGGCTCATCGCGCCGTAGAGGGCGATATAACAGGTGTTACTTCGAGCCTCGGGGTGGCTTTCAACTCAACCTTTATTGCCCTGGTGATCAGCATCGTGTTGATGTTCTTCATTCATCAGCTGCAACTCATGCAGGAGCGCCTGGTGCTCGACAGTGAACGTTACGTCGATCACTGGTTGATCCGGCGCCTGCAGAGCTGAGTGGCCAGCTCCCGGTTATCGCCAGATGAAGCGTCGCCCGGTCTCACCCTTCTCGCTTTCGTTTCTCGACATCATGTTCTGCGGCTTCGGTGCCGTGGTGCTGCTGGTTCTGATCCTGAACAATGACACGGTCCAGGCCCGCAATGCGGTTTTCGCGGATCTGCGATCCGAGGTGGTCCGACTTGAGCAGGAGGTGATCGTCGGTCAGGAAGGGCTGGTAGAGGCACGAAACAGTCTGGATGCCACCGATAGTGAACTGGTCACCATGCAGGGTGAGGCGGAGCGCGTGATCGCGACCATCGAGGCGCTCGAGATAGAAGTGGCGCGCATGGAGAACGAGACCCTCGCCACTCAGGCGCACGTTAACGAGCTGGCTACCGATCTGAAAACCCTGGACAAGGAAAAGAATCGTCTGGGTGCCGCGAAGGCGGATGACCGTGACAGTGGCGCGAAGGTGCGCAAGGTCCGGGGCGAGGGCGATCGTCAGTACCTGACCGGGCTGAAGATGGGTGGAAAACGTGTTCTGATACTGGTCGATGCCTCCGCCAGCATGCTGGATGAGACCATCATCAACGTGGTGCGTCGGCGTAACATGGATGCAGCCAGCAAGCGTGGAGCCGCAAAATGGCGGCGGGCACTGAAGACCAGTGACTGGCTGGTCAGCAACCTGCCACCTTCTGCGCGTTTTCAGTTGTACGCTTTCAACACGCGGGCAAGTGCCGCCTTGAATGGCACGGATGGCACCTGGTTGCAGGCGTCCGATCGCAAGCATGTGGATGGTGCCATCCTGGGTTTGGGTCAGACCGTGCCTGGCGGGGGAACAAGCCTGCACCATGCCTTCGCGGTAGCTGGGAAACTGAAGCCAAAGCCGGACAACATCCTTTTGGTGACCGATGGTCTGCCGACACAGGGCCGTGGCAAACCTGCGAAAACCACGGTGTCTGCGGAACAGCGTCTGAAACATTTTGAGGCCGCAGTGGCCGGGCTTCCTGCCGGTGTGCCGGTGAATACGATACTGCTCCCCATGGAAGGGGATGCCTACGCGGCAGCCGCTTTCTGGAAGCTCGCGCAAGACACCAGCGGGTCTTTTCTGACTCCGGCGCGGGATTGGCCATGAGCCGCCGCACCCGTCGCAGCGTCGATATCTTCAACCTGTCTTTTCTGGACGTGGTCTCCTGTGGTTTTGGCGCCATCATTCTTTTACTCGTCATTGTCAAAATCTCCGAGCCGCACGTTATCGAACAGCTGGCGGTGGACCTCAGCGGACTGGTGGTACGTCTCGAGGCGGAGCTGCATGAGATCCGTGGTGAGACCACGGTGCTGAACAGGGAGTTAACCGCCAAACAGGAACAGCTCTCCGTAGAGCGTGAAAAACTGGCGCGCCTGAAGGGCGACAGGTCAAAGATTCGCGGCCAATATGCGGCGACTCGCAACGAGCATGAGGCCCAGACCATCATCAAGGGTCAGCTGGCCAGTGCCAAGCAGGACCTGACGGCGGAGATGCGACGTCTGCTCGGCAGTGGGTATCAGCGCAGGAAGCTGGCGGCCACCATCGGCGGCGTGCCGGTGGACAGCGAATACATCATCTTCATCATCGATACCTCGGGCTCCATGCAGCAGAACGCCTGGCGGCTGGTGTTGAAGAAGGTCTCCGAGGTATTGGACATCTATCCGCAGGTCAAGGGCATCCAGGTGATGAACGACATGGGTGACTATATGTTCTCGAGCTATCAGGGCAGGTGGATTCCGGATAGCCCGGCACGTCGAAAATCGATCATAAAGCGGCTCGCCGGCTGGCAGCCGTTCTCCAACTCGAGCCCGGTGGAGGGTATCGAGGCGGCCATCCGCCGTTTCCATGCCCAGGACAGGCGCATCAGCCTGTACGTGTTCGGTGACGATTTCGCGCGTGGATCCATACAATCCGTGGTCGATACCGTGGCGAGTCTGAACCGTGCCGACAAATCAGGTAAACGGCGGGTGCGTATCCACACCGTGGGTTTCCCGGTGCTGTTCGGAGTGGGGAACGGCATCCCGGTCAATGCGATGCGCTATGCGGCCCTGATGCGCAAGCTCGCCGAAACCAACGGCGGCAGTTTTGTCGGTCTGAACAGTACGCGCTAGTGCTCAGCGAAACTGTTCCGCCGGTCGGGCAGACCCCCCCCAATTCAGCGGTTGGCATGCAAAGTTTCCCGGTACCCCCAACCAAAGCTCGACGCGGGTTGCCGGACCCGAATTCCTTGCCGAAAATCGGGGAATCGTCCGGATTTCGATAGTTCATCACCCTCTAAAGGTGCATTGGAAGTTTCCGTTCGCTTACACTTGCACCTGACGGCTCCGGTGCATCTTGTGCTCCGGAAACCGTACCAGGCGCGCAAAACAAGAACACGCAGTGCGCACTGGCCTCTTTCACAATACCAACCAAAGATCAGGAGAATTGAAATGGCGAGAGTGGCACTAGTTACCGGGGGCACCCGGGGCATCGGTGAAGCGATCAGCGTGGCGCTGAAGGACATGGGCTGCAAAGTCGCGGCGAACTATGGCGGCAATGACGAGGCCGCGCAGAAGTTCACGGAGCGCACGGGTATCCCGTCCTACAAGTTCGACGTGGGCGACTACGACGCAGTAGCGGCTGGCATCGCCAAGATCGGGGAGGAAGTGGGCCCCATCGACATTCTGGTCAACAACGCAGGCATCACGCGTGACGGCGTCCTTGCGAAGATGACCTTGGAGAAGTGGAACAAGGTCCTGCAAACCAACCTCACCTCCTGCTTCAACACTTGCCATGCTGTGGTGGACGGCATGCGTGAGCGGGGCTTCGGCCGCATCGTCAACATCGGCTCGCTCAACGGTCAAGCGGGTCAGTACGGACAGGTGAACTACGCAGCGGCCAAGTCCGGCATCCACGGCTTCACCAAAGCCCTGGCCCTGGAGCTCGCAGGCAAGCACGTAACGGTCAACGCGGTGGCTCCCGGCTACGTGGAAACTGAAATGGTCCGCGCTGTCCCGCAGCCGATCCTGGATAAGATCATCAAGCAGATTCCCATGGGCCGACTTGGCAAACCGGAGGACATCGCCCGCGCTGTGGTGTTCCTGGCGGCCGACGATGCGGACTTCATCACCGGGTCCACCCTGTCGATCAACGGCGGTCATCATATGTACTGACAAGGCACCGTAGAATCGCAATCAGAAGCAGAACCCTGGCCTGGATGGAGTGAGGCGGAATCCGCCGCAAGGTCCGAGCTTTCCCTGGATTACGCCGGGCAGACTATCTCAAAGGAAGCGACATCCCGCGCGTAACGGAATCCAGGGTTGGCCGGCGTTATCGAAGTTTTCCCGGCTCCATCCAGGCTAAGGGGTTGCTGGCTACGTCGCCTGCTGGCGGCGACTGACGCGGCTTGTTGCTCGCCGGCGACGTTCAAGCACGGTTCCTGCCGAACCAGCCAGTGGTGCGGGCGACCGCTTGGTGTCTCCTGCTGCCGCGCAAAGCTCGAGCACGTAAAGCGATCTTGTACCCGACGGAAAGGCAGCGGAACGTCTCTTCCTGGTCCGAAACCGGGCGTCGCGTGCAATCGAAGACTGTTTCACCAGATCTTATTTCAGAAAGCTGGAATGCGAACCCGATAAATCCCATTCGGTACTCGGAACTCAAGCAGGCGCCTCTATATGCCGATAGACGACAGGTGGCCCACATTCGAGATTTCTGTGAAAAACAAGCGCAATTACTACCGTATCCTTTTTGTGCAGCCGGACGCACCGATCGAGGTCATCCGGGCCAGCTACCGAACGCTGATGCAGAAACTCAGGCAGCATCCGGACCTTGGCGGTGAGCATTGGAACGCCAGCGTCATCAATGAAGCCCACAATGTGCTTACCGATGCGAAAAAAAGGCGCGTGTATGACCGGGTGCTGTTTGGTGAGAAAGATCACTCACAGCTTGGCAAGCAGCATCCAAAGCAGCGCGGGGGCAAGCGTGTTGCCGAGCAGGACGACGGCTGGAGACCATTCAGGCCAAAGGTGGTCATCTGAGGCCATGCCGCGGCAGGTTTCAATTGGACCGTTTCAGCATAATTGCTGCATGAACGTCGCACCGGCTTCCCGTAGCTTATGGGAAGCCGGTTTTTTATGAACGCCGATGCTGGTGTCCGGAGCAGACTTCGCGGAACCAGCTTTTCCTCGGCGACTACACTCAGTGGTAGCGTCTCATCTGACCAACCAGGACGCCCTGTATCTGTACCTGTTCGGGATTGAAATGCATCGCCGACAGACTGCTGTTGGCCGGATGCAGTATCACCTCGTCAGGGCGTTGTTCAAGCCGCTTGAGCGTCGCCTCTTCGCCGTCTACCAGGGCTACCACGATCTCGCCGTTACGTGCGCGGTCGCGGTGTTCGATCACGACCCAGTCACCATCGAGGATGCCTTCCTCGATCATCGAGTCGCCGCGGACCTCGAGCACATAGCAGGGATTCGGCGTGCGCAGCTGTGCGGGTACATCGATGCTTTCCGGATTGCTGATCGCCTCTATCGGGCTGCCTGCCGCGATGTAGCCGTACAGCGGCAGTGCGTCCGTATCAGCAGCCAATTCCGGCGACTGTTCAACCATGCGTATACCGCGTCGCAGATTGTTCATCGGTTCGACCAGGCCGGTCTCTATAAGGGCCTGGATCTGCTTGTGCAGGGAGCCACGCGATTTAAGGCCGAGGGCGTCGCACAGCTCGTCCAGGGTCGGGGGGTGCGGGAAGTCATCCAGATGCTCGCGCAGATAGTCGTAGATTTCCTGCTGTCGCCGGGTAAGCGTCGGGGGGACCATACTGTTCTCCCTGTGTTGTCCTAAGGTTCTTAATTTGTTCTATACTCTGTCCAATTATAGAACATCGAGAGAACTTTGCCATGCCGGCGTTTCCATTGTCCGAAGTCCCCGGTTTTCCCGACCCCGTGGAGCAGTTGTCCCGGCAGCTCAAGGCCCGCTACGCGGGCCAGATATGTGCGGAGCTGACCCTGCCGGCAAAGGCGGCGCAGTTTGAAAAACTGCCGGGTGAACTGGACCAGCGGTTGCGCGGGGCGTTGCAGGCTCGGGGTGTCGAGCAGCTCTATTCCCATCAGGCGGAGGCCTGGCGGCTGGCGCAGCAGGGACGGCACTACGTCGTTGTGACACCCACGGCCTCGGGCAAAACGCTGTGTTACAACCTGCCGGTGCTCCAATCCGTGTGCCGGGGTCAGGGCAAGGCACTGTACCTGTTTCCAACCAAGGCATTGGCACAGGACCAGGTGGCCGAACTACTCGAGCTGAACAAGGCGGGCGAGCTTGGTGTGCGCGCCTACACCTTTGACGGCGATACCCCGGGTGATGCGCGCAAAGCGGTGCGCACTCGTGGCGACATCGTGGTCAGCAACCCCGACATGCTGCATCAGGCGATCCTGCCGCATCACACCAAGTGGGCGCAGTTCTTCGAGGGGCTGCGCTATGTCGTCCTCGATGAAATGCACACGTACCGTGGCGTGTTCGGTGCACACGTGGCGAACCTGATAAGACGCCTGAAACGGATTCTGGCCTTTTATGGTTCTGCCCCGCAGTTCGTGTTCTGCTCTGCAACCATCGCCAATCCGGTGGAGCTTGCGACCAGTCTGTTGGGCGAGGACGTCACCCCTGTCACCCGCAGTGGTGCACCGCAGGGCGAGCGTCGTCTGTTGTTGTGGAACCCGCCGGTCATCAATCCCGATCTCGGGATTCGTGCATCTGCCCGCTCGCAGACCAACCGTATCGCGCGTCATGCAACCCGTGCCGGTCTCAAGAGTATCGTGTTCGCGCGATCCCGCCTGATGGTGGAGGTGCTTACCAAATATCTCAAAGATGCGTTCGACAAGGATCGGCGCCGGCCGCCACGTGTCTTTGCCTACCGCGGCGGCTACCTGCCGAGCGAGCGTCGCGAAACCGAGAAGCGCCTGCGTGACGGCAGCATCGATTGCGTCGTCAGTACCTCGGCGCTGGAGCTGGGGGTTGATATCGGCAGCCTGGACGTATGTATTCTGAACGGGTACCCGGGCAGTATTGCGGCGACCTGGCAACGCCTCGGCCGGGCGGGGCGACGCAACCGTTCTTCGCTCGGCGTCCTGGTGGCCGGCAGCGAGCCACTGGATCAGTACATTGTGCGCAATCCGGATTTTTTCCTCGGCGCCTCGCCCGAACACGCGCGTATCGATCCCGAGCAGCTTCTGGTGCTGCTCGATCATGTGCGTTGCGCAGCCTTCGAGCTGCCGTTCCACGCGGGCGAGAGTTTTGGCTGCGAAGCACCGCTCGAGCAGTTTCTGCACTATCTGCTGGACGAGGGCGTGCTGCATCGTGAGGGCGACAGCTGGCACTGGATGACTGATGCCTACCCGGCCAACGCGGTGTCTTTGCGCTCGGTGGCCGAAGGCAATTTTCTGGTGATCGACCAGGAGCGGGGTGGTCGTCAGATCATCGCAGAGGTTGATTTCAGTTCTGCGCCGGAAACGCTTTATCCGGGAGCGATCTACATGATCCAGGCCGCGCCCTATCAGGTTGAATCACTGGACTGGGACGGGCGTAAGGCCTACGTGCGCCCGACCCGCGCGGACTACTACACCGATGCCGTGGTGTATACACGCCTGAAGATCCTTGAGCGCTTTGCCGGATTGCAGTCCGCGCAGGTGAAGGTGGCGCATGGCGAGGTACACCTGGTACGGCGCTTCTCTGGCTACAAGAAGATCCGATATTACAGTCACGAGAACATCGGGTACGGCAATATCAACCTGCCCGATCAGGAGATGCACACCACGGCCGTATGGTGGGAGATTCGGCCTGGCGAACTCGAGCGCGCACTGCCTTCGCGGCAAAAGGCCCTGGATGGTTTTCTCGGAGCCGCCTATGCGATGCACCATGTCGCGGCCCTGCAGATGATGAGCGAGACCTCGGATCTCGGTCGTGCCGTCGGTGATGGCGACGGGCGCTGGTTTGCCACCCAGGGCTCGAATGGCCGCGGCCAGATGCGCGATGTCTCTGGCGATGAACTGGCGCCCGATTACCAGGGCGCGTTTCGTCCTGCCGTGTTTTTGTATGACAACCATCCGGGCGGGATCGGTCTGTCAGAACCGCTTTACGGGCGTCAGGCCGAGGTTGTCAGGGGTGCCCTGGAGCTGGTGGAACACTGTGACTGCCGCTACGGCTGTCCCTCCTGTGTGGGCCCCGTGTTGGCGAGCGACGAGGAAAGGGGCTATTCACCACGCGAGCTGGCGTTGACGGTGCTGGGGCTGTTTGCGTCGGGCCCGGTATCCGACTGGCCGCAGGCATGAACCTGGCTTCGAAAATCGATCGGCTGCGTGGCCAGGCGGTGACGGCTCAAGTTGATCCGTCCGGTTCTCGGCGCCGGCGTTTCCAGTCGGAGCCGGTCCCTCAGCTGCCGGGGTCTGCACATACAAAGGAATTGACGGATGCCCTGCAGGCGGACTGGGAAGATCGCGGGTTGCTGTTGTGCAACCGAAGCTACCGTTTGCCGGCAGATGGGCGCAATGCAGGGGATCTCTCACGGCTGCCCGAGGTGTGCGGCCTGTCGAAACCCGATTGGGTCTATATCGATACCGAAACCACGGGGTTGTCAGGCGGCACGGGGAATCTGGCCTTCATGGTCGGTGTGGCCCGTTATCGGGACGGTGGCCAACTCGAGTTGCGGCAGTATGTGCTTGGCAGTTTTGCCGCTGAGCAGCGCATGCTCCAACAGCTTTTCGATTGGGTGGGGCCGGATGCAGTGCTGGTCAGTTACAACGGCAAGTGTTTCGATCTGCCACTGCTAACCACGCGCCTGCGGATGCATCACATCGATATCAAACCCGGGTCGCTGCGGCATCTCGACCTGATGTACAGCGTGCGTCGCGCCTACCGTGATCATTGGCCCGACTGTCGCTTGCAGACGGCGGAGAGGCGTTTGCTCGATATCCAGCGACAGGATGATCTTCCCGGCGCAGAGGCGCCGGCTGCGTGGCAGTCATGGTTGCGCAGGGGTGTCACCTCGCAGCTCGCACGCGTGTTGGAACACAACTGTCAGGATGTCGTCTCGCTGGCCCTGCTGCATCGGTGCCTCGTGCCTGTTTACCGGGGCAGTGTGCAAACCGGACTCAACCATGCCGCCATCGGCAGGGCGTGGCGTGAGGCCGGTCAGCCCAAGCTGGCGCGCAGAGTATGGGAAAGCGCGGGCGAACGGCTGGACGACAAGGGTAGCCTTCAGCTTGCGGCTTTGTATCGCCACCTGGGGGAGTGGTCGCGGGCGGAGAAACTCTGGCTTCGCTTGCATGCCAGAGGGAACGCGTCTGCGGCCCTGGCACTGAGTAAATACTACGAGCATCGCAGGCGGGATTTCTGCAAGGCCCTGGATTTTGCGAGCCAGTGCCCCCCGGCTGAGCGCCAGATGAGATATTCACGTCTCAAGGAAAAGATGGGCGGCAGTCTGCAGTTGCCGCTGTTGGTGTACGGCTAATCGGAAAAGATGATGAAATAAGCGGCCCCGTCGGAGGAGGGGAGGCAGCGGTTCAGGCGTCCTTCCCGGCGGGCCTGAAGCAGGCGGCGTCCGAGCGGCTGGAACAGGGTTTCGCGACCATCATCGGCGGCGGCATCAAACCGGATCAGGAAGCTTTTTGCGCTGGCCGGTTCCGACAGCAGTCTCTCCACCGCCTGCATGGCCTGCTCCGCGGGCAATCCCTGAAGGTCCAGCAGGGCTTCGGCATCACCAGCCTGAAAGGCGAGTTTGTCCAGGGGGTTATCGTCGAAATAGGGCATTGCTCTGTCAGCATCCAGCGGTTTTCGGACGGGTTACTCCGGCAGATTGTGACAGGAACCATACCCGGATCACAAACCCGGGAGGACCGTATGAAGGATGCCATCATCCTGACCCGCTCGTGCCCAGCCAGGCGCCCTGAGAGGTCAGGCCGTCTCGTCCAGGATGACGAACGACAGGAATGTCGTGCCCAGAGTGAGTGCCATGATCGTGGCCGGCGTGGCGAGCACGATCATGACCAGGCCGCTGGCGATCCAGAGATTCTTCACGATACCCTGCTTGCGTCTATACAGGCGCGTGAAACGGCGTTTGTGCGGGTGGTTGTGATCCGGTGAACGGTCTCTCGTCCAATGCGGGAGAAGCAGTCGATTTAGCCAGTCTTTGGGGCTCAAGGTTTGTTGCTCCGTTTTCAGCAGGCCCTTGCAGTTGCGGCGGCCGTTTTTTCAACTGTAGACGAATTTCGGCGTCCGGCCCGGTGTTTGGGATTTGCGATACCCTTGCGCGCTTGCGGCGTTAAGCATTGTGTTAAAACATAAAAACTGCGCCGCAAGTGCGGTATAGCGTCGTTTGTCGGATCAGGAGTTCATTGCATGCAGGAATATGACGTAGTCGTAATTGGTAGCGGACCGGGTGGCGAGGGCGCCAGCATGAAAATGTCCAAACAGGGCAAGCGGGTCGCATTGGTCGAGATGCTGGACCAGGTTGGTGGGAACTGCACCCACAAGGGAACCATCCCCAGCAAGTCGCTGCGTCATACCATCCAATTGCTCGCGGATTACCGGCATCATCCCCTGTTCGAGCATACGGTCGCGTTCATGGACGTCACGTGGCCGCAACTACTGAAGACCGCCGATGACGTGATTTCGCGCCAGGTCAGCATGCGGCACCGTTTTTACAGCCGCAATCAGGTGGATGTGATTCATGGTCGGGCACGCTTTTTGGATGCAAACAATATCGAGGTGGTGCGTTCCTCGGGAAATGCGATGCTGATTCGTGCGGAACATTTCCTGGTTGCTACCGGATCTCGCCCCTATCGTCCGCCGGAGCTGGATTTTTCCGATCCGCGTATCCTCGACAGTGACACGGTGCTGCGGATGGAGCACACACCGCGGCGTGTGACCATATACGGTGCGGGCGTCATTGGCAGTGAGTATGCGTCCATCTTTGCGAATCTGGACGTCAAGGTTAACCTGGTCAATACGCGCGATCGGCTGATGTCTTTTCTCGACGACGAGATCACCGATGCCCTGAGTTACCACCTGCGTGACCAGGGTGTGGTGATTCTGCACAACGAGGAGATCGATACGGTTCAAAGCACAGACAGAGGGGTCATTTTGCGTTGTAAGTCAGGGAAGGAGGTGCACTCCGACGTCCTGTTCTGGGCAAACGGCCGTACCGGCAATACCGATGGCATGGGGCTGGACGAAATAGGTGTCTCGGTCAACCATCGCGGTCAGATCGAGGTGGACGAGACGTTTCGTACCTCGGTCGAGAATATCTTCGCGGTCGGTGATGTCATCGGTCCGCCTGCGCTGGCGAGCGCCAGCTATGATCAGGGCCGCTTCGCCGGACATTTCATCGTCAATGGAAGCTGCGACTGGAAATTGTTGAGTGAAATTCCAACCGGCATATACACGAGTCCGGAAATAAGTTCTGTGGGCCGCACCGAAAAGGAGCTGACAGAACAGAACATTCCTTACGAAGTTGGCCGGGCTGATTTCAAAAACCTGGCTCGTGCACAGATCGCCGGTCACAAGGTCGGGATGCTCAAACTGTTGTTTCATCGCGAGACCCTGGCGCTGCTGGGCATTCATTGCTTTGGCGATCAGGCCTCAGAGATCGTGCATATCGGCCAGGCGATCATGTCGCAGCCGGGCGAGGCGAACTCGATCAACTATTTCGTCAATACCACATTCAACTATCCCACAATGGCAGAGGCATACAGGGTGGCTGCCCTGCATGGTCGCAACCGTACGAGGTAGAACGTTATCGCGGCCGGTGAAGGGGGTGAAAAGCCTGCAATGAAAATTGGTCTCAGATAATTTGGAGGCGGCATCGTTTTGACCCTTGGCGGCCGACCTCCACGGATCAAAGCAACAGCGTGTGCACGATGTTCGCAAGTACACACCAGGCCACAACGTAGATGACCGACAAGCGGTAGGCGCTGATCATGGTGAAGCCGACCAGCGCGATTGCGACGTGCACGGGCTGATACACCGCGCTGGTCCACACCGGATCGTACAGGGCCGCGCCCAGCAATCCGACGACCGCCGCATTTACGCCGGCGATCGCCCGTGCCGCTGCTGCGTACTGAGAAAGCACTCGCCACAGGGGCAGAATGCCGGAAAGCAGCAAGAACCCCGGGAGGAACATCGCCGCCAGTGCCACGGATGCACCCGTCAGGCCGCCGTCGGCGCCTGGCATGCGCGCACCCAGGTATGCAGACAGGCTGAACATGGGGCCCGGCACAGCCTGGGCGGCGCCGTATCCAGCGAGAAAGTCATCGGCCGATATCCAGCCGGCTCCCACCAAGCTTTCTTCCAACAGCGGCAAGACGACATGCCCACCGCCGAACACGAGCGCGCCGGCTCTGTAGAAAGCTTCAAAATGGGCAAAGACCGCGCCGGTGTTTGCCAGCAGAGGCAGTCCCAGCAGCAAAAGGAAGAATGCGGCCAGCAGTATCCAGCCGGTCCGGGGGCCATGAGGCAGCGATAGTTCTCCACCTGGCGTCGGTTTCATTTCTCGACACAGATACAAGCCGGCGATTCCGCCCAATACTACGGCGAGCACCTGAACCCAGGCCTCGCCGCTGAGCAGGATGATCACTGCCGCTGCTGTGGCGATGCCCGCGCGGCGCGCATCCGGACACAGCTTCGTTGCCATGGTCATCACGCCATGGGCAACGACAGACAGGGCCACCAGCTTGAGGCCGTGGATGGCCGCGGTACCGATCGGCCCCGACATCTTTGGCAGCAGCGCAGCGAAGCCGAACAGTAAGAGCGCAGAGGGCAGGGTGAAGGCCAAAAAAGCGGCGATTGCGCCAGTCCAGCCGGCGCGCTGCAGGCCCAGCGCGAAACCGAGTTGGCTGCTGGCGGGCCCGGGAAGAAACTGGCAGAGGGCGAGCAGTTGAGCGTACTGGCTTTCGGTCACCCATTGCCGTCGTTCCACCAGCTCCCGGTGAAAGAAACCGAGGTGGGCGATAGGGCCGCCAAATGAGGTCAAACCTAGCGTGAGGAAGGTGGCGAAGACCTCCCTCGCTGAGCCTGCTGTCATGCTACTAACTCCTGCAGCCTTGATTTGCCCCGGGTTATAGCCTGAAACAGACGGTTTGCGTGCAGTTCAGATCGAACGTCAGGCCGCCGCGCTTATATGGCGGGTATGACATACGATAACGATGCGGGCGTGAAAGGCGGGCCAATCAGTCCTCTTTCTTGGATTCCTTGGAGGCGTTGAACATCTCTTGCCAGATCTTCATGTTCTGCTCGCCAAGCTTCATCCAGTAATCCATCGGTGTACTTTGCAGGGCCTTGCCCATCTGTTCCTGGATGGTGCCTTGTTGCTCGCTGAAAAAACGCAGACTGGTATCGAGATATTCGCTGAATCCACTCCGGGTGGCTTCACCATAGTTCCTGATGAAACGGGAAAGGACAGGAGCTGAAAAAAGGGGTGACCCGCCGGACTCCTGCTCCATGATGATCTGCAACAGGATGTTGCGCGTGATGTCCTCTTCGCTCTGCCGATCGATGACTTTGAACGGGATTTCGCTCAGCACCATCGCGCGGACTTCATCCAGGGTGATGTAACGGCTCTCGCTGGTATCGTAGAGACGGCGGTTCGGGTATTTCTTGATCAGTCGCTCGGCAGGCATACGTTGGCACTCCTCGCGCCATTAATTCACTAACACCCAAAATATTCGGGCTGGATCGTTATTGAAGACCACTGGAAAGAACAAGCATGGCGGGCCGGAACCCGCCACGCTTGCGGTTCAGTGCATATTTCAGTCCACAAGCTCCAAAGCCATTGCGACGCCTTGACCGCCGCCAATACAGAGTGTAGCCAATCCCTTGCGGGCTTGTTCGCGCTGCATACCGTTGAGGAGTGTCACCAGGATGCGGGCACCGGACGCGCCGACCGGGTGGCCGAGGGCGATGGCACCACCTGAGATGTTGACCTTGGCCGTGTCGAAGCCGACGTCCTTGTTGACCGACAGGGCCTGGGCGGCAAAAGCTTCGTTGGCCTCTACCAGATCCAGGTCGGATACCGACCAGCCAGCCTTTTCCAGGCACTTTTTGGTGGCTGGGATCGGGCCTGTACCCATTATCGCAGGATCGACGCCGGCGGCCGCGAAGGAAACAATGCGCGCAAGCGGCTTGAGGCCGAGTTCTTCCGCTTTTCCAGCGGACATCACCACGACCGCGGCGGCACCGTCATTGATGCCCGACGCGTTGCCGGCCGTGACCGTGCCGTCTTTCTTGAACGCCGGTCGCAGACCGCCCAACTTCTCGGCGGTGACGCCAGCGCGTGGGAATTCGTCTTTGGCGAACACGATCGGGTCACCTCGACGCTGGGGGATTTCAATCGGAACGATCTCGTCGTCGAAATTACCCGCGTTCTGGGCCTTCTCGGCGCGGTTCTGTGATTCGGCCGCGAAAGCATCCTGTTCAGCACGCGTGAAACCGTACTTCTCGGCGATATTCTCGGCCGTCACGCCCATGTGGTATTTGTTGAACGCACACATCAGGCCGTCCCGAAGCATGGTGTCTTCAAGTTCCCAGTTACCCATCATCTTGCCTTTGCGAGAGTCGGGCAGTACGTGTGGTGCTGCGCTCATGTTTTCCTGGCCGCCCGCGATGACGATCTCGGCGTCTCCCAGCTTGATCCCCTGGTAGGCAAGGTGAACAGACTTTAAACCGCTGCCGCAAAGCTTGTTGATGGTCATGGCCCGGGTTTCGTAGGGCAGGCCGCCGTCGAGCGCCGCCTGGCGTGCAGGATTCTGGCCGGTGTCAGCGGTCAGGATCTGACCCATGATGACTTCGTCAATCTGTTCCGGCTTCAGTCCGGTTCGCTCAAGCAGGTTCTTGACCACGGTGGCACCGAGCTTGGATGCTGGAATGCCGGCCAGGCTGCCGCCAAAACTACCCACGGCGGTGCGCGCGGCGGCGACGATAACGACATCTTCTTTATTCATGAATTCCTCCGGTTTGATGGCCTCGCCCTGGCGAAGGCAAGGAACGATAAAGATACTAGAATTCCAGCTTCGCCCCAGACTTTTTCTGTCGTGTATGGTGGTGTCGACTGAGCTTTGTTGCACTGCACAAGAATGCATGGTAGCTTCTTTTGGTGCATTGCACAAATCCGGCAAAAGCCGGTTGATGGACCACTAAAAGCAACTGCAATAAACCACCTGGACCGCCAATTATGAGTACAAATGCGAATAACTGGAATGAATCTATGATCAACGACTGGACCGAGACCCAGCGTAAATACTGGGAGACCTGGAGCGATTACGCCAAAAATGCTGGTATGGGTGCTTTCGGTGCCGGCAACGGCCAGTCTTCCGCTGGCAATGCGTTTGGGGGCTTCAACCCCTTCTCGGCAAATCCGTTCGGCCAAAACATGTTTGCACAAAACCCCTTTGTGCAGAACCCTTTCGCCCAGAACCCTTTCGCCCAGAACCCTTTTGCCCAGAACCCTTTCGCCCAGAACCCTTTCGCCCAGAACCCTTTCGCCCAGAACCCTTTCGCTCAGAACGCTTTCGCCGGCAATCCGTTTGCGCAGTTCAGTGTAGGCGAAAATCCTTTCTCTGGCATGCTGGAGCAGTGGTGGTCTTCCATGCGCCCCGAAGCCCAGGGTGACATCGGAACCGTAGTCCAGCGGATCTACGACATGGGCAAGAGTTTCATGTCTATGTCCGAAGGCCTGTTCGGTGCATCGGGACAGGAGCAGCCCGATGCCGCAATGAACATGTGGATGTCTTCCATGCAGGCCGCGTTGCAACAATGGATTGCGCAGATCCAGGCCAATGCCGACTTCGCGACTCCGGACCTCCCGGGTGTCAGCGGTACCACCCTCAACAGTTGGGCGCGGATTGCGGATACCGCTTCTCCCTGGCTGAACATGTCTCAGAATCTCCTGAAAGAGATTGCAGAGGGACACCTGCCCGGCGGGGTCGAAATCCCCGGTTTGGGTGCCGCCCAGGAGCAATTCTGTCGCGCATTGTCGATGCCGGGTCTGGGCTACACCCGCGAGCAGCAGGAACACCTGCAGGGGTTGGCGCGTAACCTGCTCACATACCATGATGCGCTGCGCGCCTACAAACTTGCCTTTGCCAAGACGGCCCTGGCGTCTTTGGAGTCGGTGCAGAAACGTCTTCAGGCGATGCACGAAAAAGGCGAAAAAATAGAGTCGTTGCGAGGCCTGTACGATATGTGGGTCGACGCCAGTGAAGAGGCCTACGGTGATTTCGCGACCAGCGATGAGTACCAGGTCGTTTACGGTGATCTGGTCAATGCACTCATGCAGGTCCGCAAGGACATGAACGAATTGGCCGAGCAGCATTACAAGCTGATGAATATCCCGACCCGGTCGGAGATCAATACCATGCAACATCGTCAGCAGGAGAATCGGCGTGAAAACCGGCACCTGCGCCGTGAGATAGCAGAGTTGCGCGCTGAAATCGAGAAGTTGGCCAGTACCAAATCCGCTGCGGCCACCAGGGGCAGGCGCAGGGCGCCTGCACAGGAGAGCCTGCCGATCGATAATGTCGAAGATGACCTGACCGTGATCAAAGGAATCGGCCCGAAGATGGCGGAAAAGCTCTATGAACAGGGCATCAAAAACTTTTCGAATCTGGCGGCCATCAACGCCAAGTTTGCCGAGGAGCTTGACGAGGCGCTCAAGACTCAGGGCCGTATCCTTCGCGATGACTGGATTGGCCAGGCCAAGAAACTCAGTCGTTAATTGCGAACCAAGATCAAAAGGGTTTTACAAAAATGATTCCATTCAAAATGCGTCCCGACGCGATCCTCAACGAAGCTCGTGGCTTTAACGAAAAACTGGCTCAGGGTGTTGGCCATCTGATGGACGTGGGTGATATCCCCAGTGGTGTCACCCCCAAAGAAGCCGTCTACAAAGAAGACAAAATGGTGCTTTATCGCTACAAAGGCGAAAAAGCTGCCACAAACAAGACTCCGCTGCTCATTGTGTACGCGCTGGTCAATCGTCCGTACATGACCGATCTGCAGGAAAACCGCTCGACCATCCGCGGTCTGCTGGATGCGGGCCAGGACGTCTATCTGGTCGATTGGGGCTACCCGGACGAGGCGGATCGCTTTCTCACCATTGATGATTACCTTAACGGTTATCTCGACCGTTGTGTTGATGTGATCGCCAAGCGTCACCGCGTTAAAAAGATCAACATCCTGGGTATCTGTCAGGGTGGTGCATTCAGCCTCTGCTATGGCTCAATGCATCCGGAAAAAGTCCGAAACCTGGTGACCATGGTTACGCCGGTCGATTTTCAGACCCCGGATAACATGCTCAGTCATTGGGTTCAGAACATTGACATCGATCTTCTGGTCGACACTCAGGGCAATATACCTGGCGAGATGCTGAACTGGACCTTCCTTAACCTGAAGCCTTACCAGCTGATGGCGCAGAAGTATCTGGGTGTCGTGGATCTGATGGACAATCCCAAGGCGCTGAAAAACTTCATGCGCATGGAAAAATGGATATTCGACAGCCCCGACCAGGCCGGTGAGACCTTTCGCCAGTTTGCCAAGGACTTTTTCCAGGAAAACAAACTGATGAAGGGCGAGGTGGAGATCGGTGATTACACCGTAGACCTGGGCAACGTCACCATGCCGGTGTTGAACGTATTCGCCGAGCAGGACCACCTGGTGCCGCCGGATGCCTCGAGGGCGATGAAGAAGTATATTGGCAGCAAGGACTATACGGAACTGTCCTTTCCGGGCGGCCACATCGGTATCTACGTCAGTGGCAAGGCGCAGAAGCTGATCCCACCCTCGATCGGTGATTGGTTGAACAAGCGCTAAACGTCGCTGCTCTACTTCATTAGAGACCGGCCTGCCGCATCTGCGGCAGGCCGTTTTTCGTGCCTGTTGGCCACCAGGGTACCCGTTCCATCACCCTGCAGCGACCCAAACTCCGGACCTCAGCATCCGTTGCCGCCCGACAATTGTTCTCGCAAATGATGAGGTCGCCGGATTACCTATAAGAACTTCGTGCTCAGGACTCTTAGGCTACGCGTACTGGTCAATCGTAGTTTAGGGAAGTTTTGTCATGACAGAGCGCGTATCCGTGGGTGATTTGCAGGTTGCGAAAACACTTTACGAATTCATTATGGAGAAAGCCCTTCCGGGTACCGGTGTCGAGCCCGATGCCTTTTGGGCCGGTTTTGACAAGATCGTTGCGGATCTTTCACCGGTTAACCGGGCCTTGCTGGAGAAACGGGATCGTATTCAGGAACAACTCGATAGCTGGTGTCGGGATCATCGCGGCAAAGCGACCGACATGGCCGCCTACAAGGCATTTCTGAGCGAGATCGGCTACCTGGTGCCCGAGCGCGAGCCGTTCCTGATCAGCACCGAAAACGTGGACGAGGAGATCGCCAAGATCGCCGGCCCGCAGCTGGTGGTCCCGGTCAACAATGCACGCTACGCGCTGAACGCGGCAAACGCCCGTTGGGGCAGCCTGTACGATGCCTTCTACGGCACGGACGTGATCCCTGAAGACGATGGGCTGGAGAAGGGGCTCAGCTTCAACAAAAAGCGCGGTGCCGCCGTGGTTGCCCATGTCGCCGAATTTCTGGATGACGCGGTGCCCCTGACCGACGGTTCGCACGCCGACGTGACGGCCTATTCGCTGGCCAGTTTCAACGACCATAAGGGACTGTCGGCAACACTGAGCAGCGGTGTGACCACCGGTCTGGTCAACCCCGCAGAATTTGCCGGTTACCTTGAGAAAGACGGCCAGTTGAGCAGCGTCCTGTTATGCAATCATGGCCTGCACATCGATATCCTGATCGATCGTGACCACCCCGTCGCCGAACTGCATCCGGCCGGGGTCCGTGACGTCCAGATGGAATCGGCCATCACGACCATCATGGACTGCGAGGACTCGGTTGCCGCTGTGGACGCCGAGGACAAGGTGCAGGTGTACGCGAACTGGCTGGGCCTGATGCGCGGCGATCTGACCGAGACCTTCTACAAGCAGGGTAAGCCGCTCAAACGTGAACTGAACCCGGACCGCGAATACATCGCCGCGCGCGGCGGCCAGCTGCTCCTGCAGGGGCGGAGCCTCATGCTGGTGCGCAACGTCGGTCACCTTATGACCAATGAGGCGGTGCTCGATGGGGCCGGCAATGAGGTGCCGGAAGGGATCCTCGATGCCATGGTGACCGGACTGATAGCCATGCACGATCTGCGCGGGAACGGGCGTTATCGCAATTCGCGAAGCGGAAGCATGTATATCGTCAAGCCAAAAATGCATGGCCCGGAAGAGGTCGCCTTTACAAATGCGCTGTTTGACCGGGTCGAGGATGCGCTCGGTCTCCCACGCAACACGCTCAAGGTGGGAATCATGGACGAGGAAAGACGCACCACGGTCAATCTCAAGGAGTGTATCCGCGAGGCGAGCGAGCGCCTGATCTTCATCAATACGGGCTTCCTGGATCGCACCGGCGACGAGATCCATACAAGCATGGAGCTGGGACCGGTCCTGCCGAAGGCCGAGATCAAGGATCAGAAATGGATCGCTGCCTACGAAGACTGGAACGTCGACATCGGCCTGGCCTGTGGCCTGTCCGGGCGTGCCCAGATCGGCAAGGGTATGTGGCCGATTCCCGATCAGATGGCAAACATGATCCAGACCAAGGTCGGTCATCCTCAGGCCGGTGCGAATTGCGCCTGGGTACCGTCTCCGACCGCGGCGACGCTACATGCCATGCACTACCACGATATCGATGTTGCCAGCCGTCAGATGGAGCTTGAGTCACGCCAGCGTGCCAGTCTGGATGATATTCTCACGCCGCCGATGATGAGCGATCCATCGGCACTGAATGCAGAGCAGATCCAGCGAGAGCTGGACAACAATGCGCAGGGAATCCTTGGCTATGTCGTGCGCTGGATCGACCAGGGCGTCGGCTGCTCAAAGGTGCCGGATATCCATGATGTCGGTCTGATGGAGGACCGTGCAACCCTGCGTATCTCCAGCCAGCACATGGCCAACTGGTTGCATCACGGTATCTGTGACGAGGCCCAGGTTCTGGCGACCTTCAAACGCATGGCCGAGGTCGTCGACAAGCAGAATGCGGCCGATCCGGAGTACCGGCCCATGGCGCCCGGTTTTGATGGTATTGCGTTCCAGGCGGCGCTGGATTTGGTTCTGAAAGGGCGTGTGCAGCCAAACGGCTACACTGAACCCGTGTTACATGCGCGTCGCGCTGAATTGAAAGCGTCGCTCTGACAGACCGCCTGATCCGGGAGAATCCATGGACAGAATCAGCCCCTATTACAATTACAAGCGGGATAGCGAAGGCAATGGGTATCTCGAGGTCTGTCTGCGTGGTGTTGCCCTGCTGCGTATGTCGGCGACCAACAAGGGCACCGCGTTTACCGAGAAAGAGCGGCGCGAGTTGGGGCTGGAGGGAGCACTTCCACCGCAAGTAACCACCCTGGAGCGGCAGGTTGCCAGGCTCTACCGTACATTCACCCGGCAACCCGACGATATCGCCAAGTACCAGTTCCTTCGTGACACACAGGAACGGTCCGAGGTGCGCTTTTATTCGTTGCTGCAGCAGCATCTCGAGGAGATGATGCCAATTGTCTATACACCGACCGTTGGCAAGGCGGTGCAGCAATATAGCGATCTTTACACAGCGCCGCGCGGCATCACGGTCTCGCCGCGCAACATCGATCACATCGATCAGATTCTGGACGACTATCCCCTGCACGATGTGCGCATGGTGGTGGCGACCGATTCGTCCGCCATTCTCGGTATCGGAGACCAGGGGCACGGCGGCCTGGCGATCTGTATCGGGAAACTGGCCCTGTATACCGCGGGTGCCGGTGTGAGCCCTTTCCATACCATGCCGGTCAATATCGATGTGGGTACCGACCGCAAGGAACTGCTGGTAGATCCGGACTATCTCGGTGTGCACCAGAAGCGTCTGAAGGGCGATGCATATTTCGATCTGCTAGATCGCTTCGTCGAGGCAGTCGAGCGGCGCTGGCCCAAGAGCATCATCCAGTGGGAGGACTTCTCGAAGGACGTGGCATTCAAGGTGCTCGAACGCTACAAGCAGAAGGTGCCGTCGTTCAATGACGATATCCAGGGCACCGGTGCGGTGACGCTGGCCGGTCTCATCGCAGCCTGCAAGCTCAAGGGCGAGAAGCTGACCGACCAAACGATCGTCGTAGCAGGTGCCGGGGCCGGCGGTGTCGGCGTCGCCAAGGCGATCCAGGATGGACTGGTTCATGAGGGCCTGAGCCGCGAGCAGGCGCGCCGACAGATGTTCGTCATGGATGCGGGCGGTCTCGTGGTCGAAAACGTCCACGCCCAGCAATATCAGCTTCCTGTCAGCCAGTTCGCAGAGACCTATGCGAGTTGGTCTATCGACGGCGAAATACCCTCTCTGCTGGAAGTTGTCACCCAGGCCAAGCCGACTATTCTGCTTGGTCTGACCGGGGTCAGTGGACTGTTCAACGAGCCGCTTATCCGGCAGATGGCCGAGAACAGCGAGCGCCCGATCATCTTCCCGTTGTCCAACCCCACCTCCAACTGCGAGGCCGTACCGGACGATCTCATCAGGTGGACCGTTGGCAAGGCAATCGTCGCGACCGGCAGCCCGTTTCCCGACGTGCATTACGAGGGGAGACAATTTTCTGTGGGGCAGGGCAATAATGCCTTCGTGTTTCCCGGCATCGGTTTTGCGGCCATCCTCGGTCGTTGCAAACGCATCAGTGATGCCATGATCATCGAATCGGCCTTTGCCTTGGCCGAGTACACCGACAAGCACTACCACGGCCTGGGTAGAATTTTCCCGCCAATAAAGGATCTGCAGCAGGCCAGCATGGTGGTTGCTGCGCAGGTGCTGGCGACTGCACTGACCGACGGGTCTGCGACCCGGACCGATCTCGACGGCGATGACCTGGGTACCATCAGTGATTTCGTGCGTTCCAGAGTCTGGCTCCCCCGATACCTGCCGTTCGTTGTGGCCGAAAACGCGCGTTGAAGGGCTTTTTCCGGCCGGCGCGGCGCATCCGGCATGGCCCGGAGGATAGGGTTTATCAATGTTCTGCATTTATTCCCTATGATGCGCCGCACAAAATCGTGAAATATCGAATAACACTCTGTTTTTAATAGTAAAAGTAGTTTTATAGAGAGGATCGATGTCCCCATCAACTGGCAGTTTTTCTGATTGATTGATTCCGATGGTGGGGTTAGCTTTACTGGATTGCTGCAATGCAGCAAATAAATGCGTATTGCTGATTCGAGGCGGTTATCCGGCTCGGCGCAAGTTCCATAAAACAGATGGCAAAGACGGGAGTTAGATTCATGACCCGAGAAGAACAGATCAAGGCACTGGAAAAAGACTGGGCCGAAAATCCGCGTTGGTCGAACGTCAGGCGTGGTTACAGCGCCGAAGACGTTGTGCGTCTGCGTGGTTCCATCCAGCCCGAGTACACCCTGGCCCGTCGAGGTGCCGAGAAACTCTGGCAAAAGATCAACGGCGGTGCCAAGAAAGGATACGTGAACGCCTTCGGCGCCATAACCGCCGGCCAGGCGATGCAGCAGGCCAAAGCCGGGCTGGAGGCCGTGTATCTGTCGGGTTGGCAGGTCGCTGCGGACGGCAACACCTCGGAGACCATGTACCCAGACCAGTCGCTGTATGCCTACGACTCTGTTCCGACCATGGTTCGTCGCATCAATAACACCTTCAAGCGTGCCGACGAGATCCAGTGGGGCCGCGGTGTGAATCCGGGTGATGAAGAATACGTCGACTACTTCCTGCCGATCGTGGCCGATGCCGAAGCCGGTTTCGGTGGCGTGCTCAACGCCTTCGAACTGATGAAGAACATGATTTCTGCGGGTGCTGCAGGCGTGCACTTCGAAGACCAACTCGCCGCGGTCAAGAAGTGTGGCCACATGGGTGGAAAGGTTCTGGTTCCGACTTCGGAGGCCGTACAGAAGCTGATCGCTGCGCGTTTCGCAGCAGACGTCATGGGTGTGCCGAGCATCGTCCTGGCGCGTACCGACGCGGAAGCCGCCAACCTGCTGACCTCTGACGTTGACGACAACGACAAGCCGTTCTGCACCGGTGAGCGTTCTTCCGAGGGTTTCTACCGTGTCAAAAACGGCCTCGAGCAGGCCATCAGCCGCGGTATCGCTTATGCACCTTACGCGGACCTGGTGTGGTGTGAGACGGGTACTCCGGACATCGGCTTTGCGCGGGAATTCGCCCAGGCCGTCCTGGCCGAGAATCCCGGTCAGCTGCTGTCCTACAACTGTTCGCCATCATTCAACTGGAAAAAGAACCTGTCTGACTCCCAGATCGCTTCGTTCCAGGAAGAGCTGTCTGATCTGGGCTACAAGTACCAGTTCATCACGCTCGCCGGGATCCATATCAATTGGTACAACACCTTCCAATTCGCTCACGCATACGCAGGCGGCGAAGGCATGAAGCACTACACCGAGATGGTTCAGGAGCCGGAATTCGCTGCGCGCGAGAGGGGTTACACCTTTGTGTCTCATCAGCAGGAAGTCGGTGCTGGCTATTTCGATGACGTGACCACCGTTATCCAGGGTGGCGCCTCTTCTGTTACCGCACTGACCGGTTCCACCGAAGAAGAGCAGTTCGGCTGAATAAGCGAAGGGGCCGGTCCGGCAGTCGTGTGGCGTCACGCCACTCCCGCCGGTCCGGTCCCTTGTCCCACTAGGATCTTTTCCGTGTCGGAAACCATGCCGGATTTAGACGGTGCTACCATGACGTCCGCCGAGGGTGATGTGGGTGCCCTGGTGCGTTCCGCATTGGCCACGCGAATGGCCGGCTCGACTGGTCGCTCAAGCATGACTGAACTCAATGCCCGTCGCATTGCAGAAACGATTCTCGATGGATTCAACCGGCATTATCGAATCTTTCTAGAGATAACGGCGGCTGCGAAGCAGCGTTTCGACACCTGTGACTGGCAGGG
>Ga0316194_10000495_pt1 | contig 25307 bp, 19 predicted proteins | sample CroRivsedime1_MG_FD_204936 | JGI IMG/M metagenome (GOLD analysis project Ga0316194, IMG submission 204936) | Coastal sediment microbial communities from Maine, United States - Cross River sediment 1 | ecosystem: Environmental > Aquatic > Marine > Coastal > Sediment | place: USA: Maine...
TTCCTGACCTCGACCGTGGAATATACTGCGGCCGCCGGCGACCCGAGTCTGGGTCTGCCACTGGTGATTCGACTGATTGCTACTAACACTTCAGCGACCGCCTGGGTCCTGTTCGACGATGTGCGCCTCGACTACGCTACGCACGATTGCGATACGCCCGGTGGCTATCATAGTGTCGTCACCGATCCTAACTATCTGGAGTGGTGCGACGATCACGGCCGGCCAATCCCGGTAGAGTTGCCCAACCTGACCTCGCTGGCATTCGGCGGCTTCTACAGCGGTAGCCCCTACCTGGGCGCGCTGGGCAGCCTGCCTCCCGGTGAGGGTGGGCTCAATCCAAATGCTGGCTTCGCCTACATGTGGCACTCCCACACCGAGCGCGAACTGGTGAACAACGACGTATTCCCCGGCGGACTGATGACCATGCTGATCATCGAAGCTCCCTCGGTAGAAATAATTGAATGAGGCGGAGAAACGACATGAGATGGACAATGAATAACATGCTAAAAACAGCCGCTTTTGCTGGTTTGCTGCTGACCGCGAGCGCTGCGCACGCCGTCGACGTTTATTTGCAGGCACAGCCCTTCAACAAGCCCCTGACCTTGCCGGATGCATCTGTGGTTAATGTCCCCATGTGGGGCTTCGTCTGCGACCCCGGCGCCACAAGCAATCCGGATTGCGTTCCATCGGCAACGGGGTCGCCGCAGATCAATGCCATCGAGGGCGATAATCTGAACATTCATCTTAGCAGCGTTCTGCCGGTACCGACCTCCGTCGTGATCCCGGGCCAGGCGGGCGGTGGAAACCCGGTAATGACCACCGACACACGGGGAAGGTCCCGTGTGCGGTCGTTCACGGACGAGACTCTGGCAACCAGCCCGGTTATTTACAACTGGACCAACCTTCGCGCCGGAACCTACCTGTACCAGAGCGGCTACCAGCCGTCGCTGCAGGTCCCGATGGGCCTTTACGGCGCGCTCGTGGTCAATGCGGGCGCAGATCAGGCCTACCCGGACGTCGCCTATGACAAGGATGCCGTGCTGCTGTTCAGCGAGCTAGATCCGGTGCAGAATGCACGGGTCGCCGCCGCCTCGGGAATACCGACGCCAGATTGCGTGTCCTTGGCGCGATATGTCGCGGACGGAACGGTTGGCTACCCCTGCACGATCGACTACAACCCGACCTATTTCCTGGTCAACGGCGAAACCGCACCAAATCTGGCGAACCTGGGACAGACTATCGACAGTGACGTGCTGTTGCGCCTGCTGAACGCCGGTTTGCGTACGCATATCCCATCCATCGTGGGCCTGGAGCTGACCCTGGTCGCCGAAGACGGAAATCGTTATCCCGGGTCAGCGCCACAGCAAAGTCATGCGTTGCTGCCGGCAGGCAAGACACTGGACGCTCTGGTTAAGATACCGGCCGATAGCGGCTGCGTGCCTACCAATGACACCACCTGTGCATACGACGGCCTGGCACTGTTCGATCGTTCGCAGTCATCCAGCAACGAGAATCTGCCGAACGGCGCTTCGCTGGCGAACCTGTTTCCGGGCGCGGTTATCCCGTTGCCGGATCCGGTCGCGGGTCTGGCCAAGGACGACACCTATGCCGTCCCCGAAGACTGCGGTTTGACCCCAAGTTGTTCGTCGCCATGGTCGTCGACGTCTAGCGTGCTTGCTAACGATACCGGGCTGTCCGATGCAATCATCGTCAGTAGACCTGTCAATGGCAAGCTGATGTGCGGGTCGCTTGAAGGAATTTGTGCTAATGGCAGTTTCACCTATACGCCGAACGAGAACTTTTCCGGTACCGACAGCTTCACGTATAGCGCCATCGATGGCACTAATACCACCTATGGGGCCCAGGTCACGCTCAACGTGTCCTTCGTCAATGACGCCCCCGTGGCCGTTGCCGATGGCCCTTATACCAATGCCACCGGGACTGGCATCACGGTCGATGCGGCTGCCGGCGTGCTCGGCAACGACGCCGACCCGGAAGGCGACACGCTGACCGCGGTAATCGATGAAACCATCCCGGTCCCGGCCGGGCTCACGCTCAATGCCGACGGATCGTTTGAATATACGGGCGGCACTACTGACACTTTTAACTACTTCGCCGTGGACCAATTTGGTCTGCAAAGTGCCTCCTCCGTGCCGGTCGAACTGAACATCAACCCGGTCGCCAACATCGCGTTGACCGTGCTCGACGGTGCAACACCGACCGTAGCGGTGACAGACTACCGCTGGCTGGTGCAGGAGGACGCGACGTTCCACAACGATCCGGGCGCGCCTGACGCCCTCATCGACCAGCAGTCGCTGAACTTCCACAGGAGCTACATGCCGATCGTCGCGCAGGGTAGCGGACCGACAGAGTTCGCCGAGGTCGCGCTCGACCCGGCCAAGCACTACTACGTCTCGGTTTTGCCGAGCGACGGCGCGACTGGCGATGGACACTCGATTGGCGGCGCGCAGATCCCGCCGGGCGCTACCGCGGCCACCGTGTACGTCAACAAACAACCGATTCCAACCGCTCAGATCAGCGTGCTGGTATTTAATGACAACTTCCCAACCAACGGCGCCCCCGATGCCAATGAGCCGGGCCTGGGTGGCTTCGAGATCGTTCTCGAGGACGCCGGTGGCCGCTACGGCATCTCCGGCGGCACCATGAGCCAGGACGCTTTCGGCGTGCCGTTGAAGAACTGGCTGGACTGCGCACCGCCGGCTACCGCGGGCGTGATCGTCACCTGCCCGGATGGCAGCGCACTGATCAGGGACCTGCCCCCCGGCAAGTACGGCGTCATCGCGGTCAAACCGCTGGGCGGAGCGAGCTGGGTACAGACCTCGACCATCGAGGGCAGCAAGGTCATCGACGCCTGGGTGAAGGCCAACGAGCCGGAATTTTTCCTCGAGTTTGGCGGCCAGGCACAGCACGCGTTTATCGGTTTCGTCGACCCCGCTACGACGGTGCCCCCGGTGGCCGGAACCAACAGTATCAGCGGGCAAGTCACTCTGCTACATGACCCGCGCCCACCGGCGCAGCTGGGAACCTTCGAGACCGGCTCCTATGACGCGCTTGGCTACACCCGCGCCTGGGTCGGGCTGAATGACGTCGCCGGCGACGGCGCCAACATCCGCACGGTTCACGCTGAGCCTGACGGCACGTTTACTCTCGACGGTATTCCCAATGGCAACTACCAGCTTGTCGTCTGGGACGACTACCTCGACCAGATCATCGCCTTCCAGACGGTGGATGTCGCTGGAAGTAGTGTTGAACTCGCGGCTCCCATCGCGGTCAACGCCTGGTTTACGCGCACCGAGCACAACGTGTTCCTCGACATGAACGAAAACGGCGTTCTTGATGCCGGCGAACAACCGCTGTCGGAACAGGCGATCAACCTGCGCTGGCGCGACGGCACCGTCAACCAGTCGTTTCCGACTGACCTGGATGGTTTCGTGCCCTTCGACCAGACCTTCCCGTTCTTCTCCTGGCAGGTGCTGGAAGTCGACTACACCCGCTTCAAGGCGACCGGCCTGACCGTGACCGTCGATGGCGGCGGTGACGTTAGCGGTGGGCCCTATCCTGGACTGCTCTTTCCACAGGCGCAGGGACCCTGTAGCCAGGATGACGTCGATAACGAATGGAACGGCTGTACAGTTCTAGGGGCCGCCTACGCGAACCCTGACCAGAACACCCAGACCGGCCCGGTGCTGACCCAGGCCTTCCAGAATTTCCCTGGCCAGACCAGCATCTACAACTGGGGCAAGAAGCCCTACGCGGTCGGTGAAAACGGTGGCATCTCGGGCATTGTCTTCTACGGTTCGACCCGTGGCGAGAACGACCCGCGCCTGACCGTCGGCGACCCCTGGGAGCCGGGCGTACCCGGCGTCAAGGTGCGCCTCTACCGCGAGGTAGCGAGGGAAGCACCTTTCAATGTCGCCGTGGCCAATGCGGGCTTCGAGGATCCAACTCTTTCCGGCTGGATCAAAAGTGGTGGTGAAATCCTTCAACCGAGCAACCCGCTTAATCGTACCGAGGGCATCCAGAGTTTCCGGTTCAGGAGTGACGGCAGCGTTGAGCAGCAGCTCGGCGATGTACTGAAGGAGGGGACCTACAGTTTGCGCGTCGATGTGGGTGACCAAGGTTCTACCACTATTTTCATTGCGGACTACCAGGTGCAGCTTGGGGTCATGCAGGGCACGACCTTTGTACTGCTCGCAGAAGACAACGATTATCTGAGTCCGGACCAGGGATTCCTGACCTCGACCGTGGAATATACTGCGGCCGCCGGCGACCCGAGTCTGGGTCTGCCACTGGTGATTCGACTGATTGCTACTAACACTTCAGCGACCGCCTGGGTCCTGTTCGACGACGTACGCCTCGAATTGCAAACCGACACCGCCCTCTCGCTGGTGGCGGAAACCACTACCGACAGCTGGGACGACTCGCTGCCGACAGGCTGCCCCGGTGAACTGGATGGCACAGACCCTTTCGTCGACCAGACCCTGGGCATCGCCAATCGAGATCGCTGCTATGACGGCTGGCGCAACTGGAACCAGGCGCGGCCCGGTGTGTTTGACGGCGGCTACGCTTTCAACGACATTCCGGCCGGCAATTACGTGGTAGAAGTCGTGCCACCCGCCGGCTACGAGCTGATTAAAGAAGAAGACGTCAACGTCGGCTTTGGTGACACCTTCGCTACCGTGGCGGTATCTCCGCCAGCCGGTGGTCCAGGTGTGTTCGAGTTCCCAGACGCGGCCACGGTCGCGGCAGCACTGGCGCCCGAACCCGGCATCGCTCAGCCACCCTGCGTGGGCGATCTGCGCGTGGTGCCTGAAATCATGAGCCTGTTCCCTGATGCAGCAGAGCCTGCACCGTTTGCCGACGCGCTACGGCCGTTGTGTAACCGAAAGCAGGTTGTGCTTTCCGACCAGGGCCAGGCGGCTGCCGACTTCCACCTGTTCACCACGACCCCGGTCGCCGGACAGTACACCGGCCTGGTGCTCGACGATATTTCCAACGAGACCAACCCCGCATCGCCTGGATTCGGCGAGAAGTGGGGCCCTGCTAACCTTCCAGTATCGTTACGCGACTGGACCGGTCGCGAGGTATACCGCACCTACGGCGACGCATTTGGCCGCTACAACGGTGTGCTGCCCTCGACCTTTACCGCGAACATCCCGATACCGAGCGGCTATTCGCCGTCGATGATGACCGCCTGCATGAACGATCCGGGCGACGGCGCTACTGACCCGCTGAAACTGGCGAGCTACGGCACCGCCTGCTACACGGCGCAATTCATGCCCGGAACCACCACTTATCTCGACACCCCGATCCTGCCGCAGGCAGCTTTCGCGGGCGGCTTCAATCCCGCTGACTGTAAGGCGCCCACCGGCACGCCGGTAATTGCGTCGGTCGGTAACGATGATGGCAATTTCGGACCGCTGATTGAACCTGGGGGCACCATCGTCATCTCCTCCGCGGGACCCTCAGTGACGGTAACCAACCCGGCCTACGAGGGACCATTGGCACCCGCGCCTTACAACCTGCCCACAATCGTCCGCGACTTCGGCTTCGGCGCCGGCGGCGGCCCCAACAGGGGCACGGTGGAGCTGGTTGAAAACGACGGTACCCGGCACACGCTTGTTACCCAAAACGGCGGCCAAGGCTGGAATCCGAACGTTATCAGGGCGATTGCGCCTGCTGACGCGATGTCGGGAACGCTCGTGGTCACTCGCGGAGACGGTGTGAATAGCGGCAATGTCTCTGTCAACGCGGTCACCGTGACCGTCGGCACTGAGACGCCCATCCGCGTCGCTGCCGGTGGCTCGATCCAGGCTGCGATCGACACAGCGGCTCCGGGCTCATTGATCCTGGTCGAATCCGGCACCTACAACGAACTCGTCGTCATGTCGAAGCCGGTGCGCCTGCAAGGCTCCGGCGCCAACACCATTATCAACGCGGTCAAGCGCCCCGTAGAGAAGTTACAGGCCTGGATCGATAAGGTCGCGGGTCTAGTTGGCAGTGGAGCGGTCAGCCTGCTGCCCGGGCAAAATGCCGATTTGCCGACCGAGCGGGGCGCGGGCATCACTGTGCTGGCGAGGATCAACGGCGGTTGGAACACGACTAATGCGCCGCGCATCGACGGCTTCACCATCACCGGCGCGGACAGCGGCGGCGGCATCTTCGTCAACGGCTATGCGCACAACCTCGAGATTGCCAACAACAATATCATCGGCAACTCGGGATTCCTGCATGGCGGTATCCGCGTCGGCCATCCGTTCCTGCCTGACGTTGGCCTGCAGGCGAACGCCAACGGCATCATCGCGTTCAACAACAAACTGAACATCCACCACAATGCGATTGCGCTGAACGGCGCCATCGGTGAGCAGAGCATCGGTGGCGGACTGGCGCTCGCGACCGGAACGTTCGACTACACGGTCTCGCATAACTTCGTCTGTGGTAATTACGCCAGCGGCGACGGTGCCGGCATCGCTCACCTCGGCCAGAGCAACTCCGGCCTGATCGAGCACAACCAGATCCTGTTCAACCAGTCGTTCGATCCGACCGCGAACCCCTCCGGTGGCGGTATCTTCATCGGTGGCGAGCCACCCGCACCGCCCGCGCTCACGCTCGGTACCGGCACAGTCTTTGTCGATGGCAACCTGATCCAGGGCAACCAGGCCGGCAGCGGGCACGGTGGCGGCATCCGCACCCAGTTCGTCAACGGCAGCGAGATTGGATTTACCCAGACCAATGGGAATCCGAGGCAACCTTGGCTGCTGCGTTTCACCAACAACATGATCGTCAACAACGTGGCCGGCTATTCGGGTGCGGGTATGTCGTTGCAGGACACGGTCAGGGCCGTGATCAATAACAACACGATCGCCAACAACGACAGCACTGCGACCGTGGGCGGACTTATCGTTGGGGGTGTCACTGCGCCGCAGCCGGCGGGCATCTCCGCCGAGCGCCACAGCCTGGCGCTGGCCGCGGCTCTAGGTGAGCCAGACGGGTTCTCCAGTCCGTTGCAGCTGGTCAATAACATCGTCTGGCACAACCGGGCTTTCTCCTACGACGGCGCCGTGCTGCAACCCGCACTGGCCCCAACCACGGCCGGCGGCTGCGCTGCCGGGGCGAGCTACTGGGATCTCGGCGTTCTGGGTGAAGACCGATTGGCCCCGGAGCTGAAACTCGAACCGCGGCGGTCGATCCTCACCGACAGGACGCTGTACCATCCTGGTTTTGCTAACCTCGAGGGCGACCCGGACTTCCTCTCCGGGTACTGTAACGGTGCGCGCACTCTGAGCACCCCGGGTCCGATGGGGGTCCAGGCGGCGTTTGGCGAGGGCGGCAACCTGCTCGACGTGCGCTACGGTCCGCTGACGCAGGAACCCGTACCAGACTGGTCGCTTGAAACTGGACTCTGGGATTACCACGTCGGGGCCGATTCGGTGGGGTTGAACAACGGCGCCACCATCGCCAACTTGAATGGCACAAACCCGCCTTCTGCGCTCGACTTCGACGGTGATGTGCGGCCGCAAGGGGCTGGCTTCGACCGTGGTGCCGACGAGCTGACGCCTTGATGAGGTCATCGAAGGGCTGTGCGGCTTTAATGCGCTGATAGCAGCAATGCGGCTTGCGGAAGACTCCGTAAGCCGCAATGCTTTATACCTGATCGGCAGGACGAGTGGAAAAAGAGGAAAAGGAAGATGCGACAAGTAATGAACGTAACAATGATGATAACCGGTGCCTGTAGCAGGCCTCTCGCGGTATTACTCGGCGGTCTAGTCCTGATCGCTGTACTGGTATCCGCGACGCCGGTGCTCGCGGGCCAGGATTCTGCCAGCCTTGCCGTGGCGACTATCGCCGCGCCCGAACCTGACCGCCACCCGCGCGAGAAGACCTACATGAAACGACAGTGGGGTGTCGAAGTGCTGTACGTGCGCCAGACTGCGGCTGGCTACATGCTCGAATTCCGTTACAAGGTGCTGGACCCGGAAAAGGCGAAGCCTCTGTTCGAGCGCCAGACAAAGCCGTTGCTGACCCACGTCGAGACGGGATCAAAATTCGTGGTGCCCACGCCGGCCAAGACCGGCGCGCTGCGCAATTCCGATCTGCCGCTGGCCAACCATACCTACTGGATGTTCTTCGCCAACCCCGCCAAGCTGGTCAAGCCGGGTGAGCACGTCAACATCGAAATCGGCGATTATCTCGCCGAGAATCTAGTCGTACAATAAGGGATTTCAGGAGAACCATGATGTCGAAGAAAATATTCTCTGTTGCGCTCGTGCTCATGCTGGGCGGAGTGGCGCTTTATTTTATTTCACCGTTGGACTACATATATCCTGAGCGGAAACAGGCGCGGCTGATCGATCAACTGGTCGAGCGTAACCTCGATGCGCGCGGTGGCGCAAGCGCCTGGGAAGCGGTGTCCACGCTCCAACTCAGCGGTCGCATCGACGTCGGCCAGGGCATGAACCTGCCCTACGTACTGGAGCAGAAGCGCCCCGGCAAGATGCGCCTCGAGTTCGTCTTCGACGGCGAGACCGCGGTGCAGGCTTTCGATGGCAAGGTCGGCTGGAAAGTGCTGCCCTTCCTCGGGCGTAGGCATCCCGAGCCGATGACCGAAACCGAGTTACGCGCGGCGGCGGGCACCTCCGATCTTTACGGACTGCTGTTCGATTACGAAGCGCGCGGCCACACGGTGGAGTTGCTCGGGCAGGAAATGGTTGCGGGTCGCGACGCCTATAAACTCAAGGTGATCCTGCCCGGCGGAGCCGAGCGCTGGGTCTATCTCGACGCCAAAACTGCGCTCGAGATTAAGGTTGAGGCGTTGCGTACGCTCGCCGGACGCGCGCGGCGCGTCGAGACCTTTTACCAGGACTGGCAGGCGACAGAAGGCTTGCTGATCGCGCGCCGCCAGGAAACGCAAACCGAAGGCGACAAGGAATCGCACTTTTTCACCGTGGAGCGCGTGCAGGTCAACCCGACGCTCGCCGACGACCGCTTCCTGATGCCGGCAACTGCCGCGGGTGTGCGGCAGCAGTCGTTATGACTTTGACTCGGCGATTCGCGGGCCTCGGACTGGGGTTCATTTGCCTGCTCACCGGTACCGGTCTTGCCTGGGGACAGCAGCCCGTTGCGCCAGCGTCAGGGCACGACCATGCGGCGCACCAGCAGCTGGCGCGGATAGACGGACAGATCACGTTGGACGAACACGCGGCGCATCGCGCGGCACTGGCAACGCCCGGTTACTCGGTGAGCACGCAACTTTACACGGTACCCGACGTGGCCCTGGTCGACGAGTCCGGCGCCAGCGTATCGCTGCGCAGCCTGTTAGACTCGGGGCAACCGGTCGCGGTCAACTTTATCTTCACCACCTGCACCACGATTTGCCCGGTGATGACCTCGATTTTCACGCAGATGCGCCACCAACTGGGTGAGTCCGGGACCGGCATGCGCCTGGTCTCGATTTCGATCGATCCGGAGTATGACCGGCCGGGGAAACTCAAGCAGTATGCCGAGCGCTTCGGTGTGGGCCCGGGCTGGACCTTTCTGACCGGTGACGGTGCCGATATTGCGCAGGTCCTGCAGAGCTTTGACGCCCTCAGGGGATCGAAGATGAACCATCGACCCCTGACCCTGCTGAAGCGCCCCCGCAGTCCTGACTGGATCCGCATCGACGGACTCGCCAACGGCGAAGAACTGGCGCAGGAAGTCACGGCACGACTGCTGAATTGACCTTGAACGCGCGGCTGTCTCCGGCTCGCGGTGGGTTGCCTGCGATTGCAACTGTTCTTCTTTGCATACTTATCAGCCTGGTATCGATCCCTGCCATGGCGGATGAGGACGTGGGTCGGCGCATTTACCGGCAGGGCATTGGTCTTTCCGGTGAGCCGATAACCGCGATCGTCAGCGGCGATGTGCCCGTTCTCGGCACCCAGTTCAGCTGCCAGAGTTGTCATGGTCGCAGCGGTATGGGTACCGCCGAGGGCGCTTACCTCGTGCCCCCGATCGCGGGTCGTTTCCTCTACGCGGTTTCTTCCCAGCCCCCGCGGCCGGCCTACGACCAGCGGACCCTGGCACGGGCACTGCGCACGGGCGTGGACTCGGCCGGTCGCGCGCTCGACCCACTGATGCCCCGTTACCTGCTCACCGACGACGAGGTGGCGGCGCTCGCGGTTTACCTGCGCGGCCTGTCCAGTGGCCCCGAACCGGGCATCGACGACAAAACGATCCTCCTGGCCACGGTGGTGACCGACGAGGTTGACGCGGAGGTACGCGACGCGGTGCTCGCGGTGTTGCAGACTTTTGTCGAGGAGAAGAATCGGCAGACGCGACTCGAGAGTGAGCGCTGGAACCGTGGCACGACACCCGCAAGCAAGCTGCCCACGCTGTACCGCGAATGGGCGCTCGACGTCTGGACCCTGACGGGGCCGAGCGCGGGCTGGGACGAGCAGCTCGAGAATCACTATCGTCGCAACCCGGTGTTTGCCATGCTGGGCGGATTGAGCACCGGCTCGTGGAACCCGATCGGCCGCTTCTGCGAGCGCCACGAGATACCCTGCCTGTTCCCGGCGATTGACCTGCCGGATGCCACGGCAACCGATTTCTACACGCTGTATTTCTCGCGCGGGCTCGACCTCGAGGCGGACCTGATCGCGAATCACATCGCGGCGAACCCGCTGCCAGCCGTGATCCAGGTCTACTGCGCGGCAGCACCGGCGCAAGCGGCGGATCGCCTGGGCGCGGCGCTGATGGCTAAGGGTGTCAGCGTGCAGAACCTCGCCTTCGCTTGCTCGGATTCGGTGCCGGTGGACGCACTGGCCGCGCGCCTCGCCGCCACTCCCGGAGCCGCCCTCATGCTGTGGTTGCAGCGCGACCAGTTGAGCGGACTTGCACAGTCAATGCCGGCCGCGCGCATTTATCTCTTCTCGACCCTGCTCGAGCTTCAACTGGAGGGTGTGCTACCGTCGGCTGCAGCGCCGGTATTCGTCGCTCATCCCTTTCGACTGCCGGGCAAACCCGATTCGGCGGTGTCGCGGTTCACCGTGTGGGCGCGCACGCGCGGCATCGAGATCCGTTACCCCAGGCTTCAGGCCGAGGCTTTCTTTGCCTGTTTCGCCATCAACGATGCACTCTCTCACGTGCGTCGCTACCTGGTTCGAGACTATATGCTCGATACGCTCGATCACGCCCAGGCGCTGGCGGTCTATGTCCCGATCCACGCCCGCGCCACGTTGGGCCCGAGGCAGCGCTTCCTCACCAAGGGTGGCTACGTGCTGCCCATTGTGAATGGTCGCCCCGAGACGAAGGATGCTACCTGGATCCTGCCCTGAGCCATGTGCCCGGCATCGAGATTCGTTGTTCCCGGCTTTAGTTCGAGGCGTACTTCTCGGGTCTTGTCGTAGTCCTATCCCTGCGCTCCCAGGATCGATTCCTGGTGCTGGATTCTGAACTCAACATGCTCGATCACGCCTGGCGGATAGAGAGTCTATGTCCGCATATGTCAGCGATCTACTTTCAGCTCCGAGCGTCGCTTTCTGTTTTAAAGCGATAGTTTTATAATTTCAAAAATAAAAAAAACGTCGAAATTTTGACTAAAGTAGCAAAATTTTCACGAAATATTCATGTTCGTTTGGTAAATTTACAGAAAATGGGATTCAAGCAGGAGTAGAATTTTCAAAACTCTCTTTAGTTTTCGTCTTTTCCAGTTCGAAGATTTAATCTTTATGAGGATGATGTCCAAATGGATGCTTGCCTGATTGGCGAGTGATTCGAATCGGTAATTATGCACATCCAAAAACAAAAAGGATTTGTTTCAACGTTAAACCTGTCACCCGGTCACGGGGGCGAGGACTTCATTAATCTGCGTCAAGCCATATTGGCTAAAGCAGGAGTAATGAGCAATTTCACGCCCGAGAATCAAATTGATGAGTATGACGAGTCAATCCTGACTTTTAAAAATAATTTCCAGGCACTCAGTTTCCTGGTCAATGCTTTTCGCACTGCAGTCAGTTTGAGTGAGAATTCCGAGACAAAAATCAGTCTCAAGTCGAGCCTCTGCACTGGCGAATACTTCCTCCATCAGAATCAAATTTATGGCGACGCGGTTAACCTCGCAACCCGGCTCTCCTGTAAATCACGGGCCAACGAGTTGTTGGTATGTGGCATAGATCTACAGATTATCGATGCATTTGTCGATAGCCAGCCGGACGTGATCTATTGCCTCAGAAACCCGGAGCAGAATTGTGTCGCCATCCATTTACTGGATAATGATATCACCAGCGGGAGAGCCGCAAACAAGGTTCTCCAGCTTGAATGTAGGGATATATCGAAGGCATTCACGTCGGCACGGAATCAACAGATTTCTATCGGTCGCGCAAAGGATTGTAACATAGCGATCGATAGCGATGACGTTTCCAGGCACCACGCCACGATAGTCCTGAATTATGGCAGTATTTTTATCGAGGATCACAGTGCCAATGGAACCTATCTTTATTTCGATAACCGGGAAATATTTTTGACCAATGATTCAATGAAGCTGGTCAGTGACGGTTATATTTCCTGTGGGAGCGACAGTCAGTCCGGCAAAGGCAGCTCCGATATCATTTCGTATGTGCTTTGTGGAGAGGCTGCCCTGGAAGACAGTCGGCAACATGTTTGATAAACAGGGCATACAAGAGTTAACAGAGGGACAGGTTTATTTTGATTCGTAAAGTGATAGCCGGTTAACAGATTAATACCCAACTAGTCAGGAGAATACTCCAACAACGCCATCAGTGAGATATTCAGCAGAAGTTAAACAGGATCGAGATATCAAAAAATAAAATATGGAAATTAAATCAATATACATTGCCGATCTGCAGCAACTTTTTACCGATTGCCTGGTGACAAGACTGCAATCAACACAGCAGTTTGAAATCCTGGGAAGCAGTCAAAGTGGTGCGGCTGCCTACAGTGAAGTAAAGGTATCGAATCCTGATCTGCTGATTACGGATATAAACCTCGAAGACATTAGCGGGATTAACCTGATTCGAAAAATTAAAGCCGGTGGACTGCCGACCAAGGTCATCCTGCTGTCTTCTAAGATCTGTCCTGCCGTGATCCACAAAGCGCTCAGCGCCGGTGTGGATGGCATAATTTTGAAGACTGATAGCTTCTCGTTACTGATCGAGGCGATTTCGGTAATTCATCAGCGAAAGTTTCTCAGTCCCGGGATATCCGATCCATTAGTCAATAACTTCCTTAGCTTCAACAGTGATCCATTTAGCCAGAAAACATCTCCACTATCGGACCGGGAAGAGCAGGTTGCCATACTGATCGGCGATGGTGAGAGCAGTAAGGAAATTTCGGAGATACTCTGTATCAGTGAAAAAACGGTTAGCAAGCACCGTGGTAATATACTCAGGAAACTGCAAATCAAGAATACCGCGCAATTGGTTAAATACGTATACGATAACAATTTGGTAGGTTAGTGGTCTGTGAGAATTCGGGCTGTTTTTTATCAATCAGTAACGAGCATCATCTAGACTGTGATGAAAATTTTACTGGTCGAAGACAGCAATAACCTTGCCCTCAATGTAACCGAGTATCTTGAGAGCAAGGGTTACGTAACCGACTATGCGGCAGATGGAATAACTGCCTTGAACCTGGTACTCACGCAGACCTATGATGTCATATTACTCGATATCATGATGCCCGGAATGAATGGCTTTAGTGTATGCGAGAAATTGCGTGACAAGAATGGTATTGCAACGCCAATTATCATGCTTACTGCAAAAGATACGGAGGAGGATATATTAAAAGGATTTAGCGTTGGCACGGATGATTACCTGGTCAAACCGTTTTCGCTGCCCGAGCTCGAGGCTCGCATAATTGCAATGGTGCGCAGGACGAAGCGAGCATTTGGGCTCAACGAAAATCTGGTTGTGGCTGACCTGGTATATAATCCGGGCACGATGAGTTTTAAACGAGGTGATGTCGCTCTGTCCCTTATGCCGGTTCCTCGCAGGATACTCGTCCTGCTAATGCAAAACGCGAATCGGGTGGTGAGTCGTCGCGAAATCGAACGCGAGATATGGAATGACGAGCCGCCCGATAGCGAGGTACTGCGTTCTCATATTTACACTATTCGCAGCGAAGTAAACCGGCATAGCTCCGTCAATCTTATACATACTATTCGCGGGGCGGGATACCTACTTGGTGAATCAAAAACCTAATTACAGGCTCCACAGTCGCGTCACCCTGGCATTCCTTGTTATTGCAATCGTTTCCGCGATCTCCTATTTGACGATTATGTCTGGCGTTCTCGGCAGGCTGGAGACCGCCACACTGGATACGATGCTGGGTCATGAGCTCGAGGAGTTAGTGGTTGAACTAGCGAAGAATCCCGAGGCGCAGCTGCCGGATACTGCCTCGGTAAAAGCCTATCTACAGAGTCGGGACCATCTAAGACCCGTTCCCGATTACCTTAAAAACCTGGACGCGAATGTTTATCACAAAATGCGAGTCGGGAAAAAAATCTACCAGGTCGCTGTCGTTGATTTGAACAATGATCGAATGTACCTCACGTTTGATATTACGGCCATATCGCTGAATCAATCGTTATTGCTGGTATTGTTAATCAGTGGTGGCTTGTTGATAACTATTGTACTGGTAGTTTCTGGTTTCTGGTTGTTCAGGAAGTTTCTTTTGCCAGTCAGTAATCTGGCCGATGAAGTTTCCGGCATAGATCCCAATGATCGAAATATCCATATTGAAGATAAATATCGAGGTTATGAAGTTGGAATGATTGCGCAGGCGATCGATGATTTTTTAGGCAGGCTGGATGAGTTCGTTGAACGTGAACAGTCGTTCACCGCGGCCGTCAGTCATGAGTTACGTACACCGATTGCGGTGATTGGTACGGCGACGGACTTACTCGAGCTGAAAGGGGTTACCGGGGAGCAACAGGAAGTCATAAATCGAATTAGAGAATCGACCAGCTATATGGGTAACGTCATCGAGGCGCTTTTGTTTTTTGCCAGGGGCTCGCATAAATTGTTTGAAAAAACCCTGCCCGAGTTAAGCTTGCCCCGGGTAATTATAAAAGTTTTGAGAAGCTATAAAGAGGAAGCATCGGCGAAGCAACTGAAATTGAGAATAAAGTTAAAGTCCAGGTTGAAAACCAGGATGTCGGAAAGCCATATGGAAATTATGCTGGGTAACCTGATTCGCAATGCGATCGCCAGCACCGACGCAGGTGAAATCAAGGTTACTTTATTCGAAAATGGATTTTCGGTAAAAGATACTGGCGTAGGAATCGAGCCTGGTGAAGTCGAGTTAATTAACAAATCTGGCCACCTCACTCCGAATCACTCAGGATTTGGGCTGGGACTCTACCTTGTCAAAAGTATTTGTAAGGCTTATGGCCTTAAATGTGAAGTCCAGAGTACAGTTGGGAAGGGTGCTGAATTCCTGGTTTATTTTCCTGAGAAAGTGCTTGTACAAAAGCCTGCCAGCGAATAAGCGTTTCAATTACTGACTGGCATCTTTCGAGTTCTGTGCAAAGGCTAAAAACATTTGCCTGGGTTAACAATACTGGTGCCATTTTTTATACTTGTTCAGGTAAATCTTTGCTGACCCCAGCAACATTCTGTCCTGCTTGCGCATTACCGCAATCGCGCGGTTAGCTTCTGCCTCGACACCGTTCAGTAACGGCAGCATCTCCGCAGCGATGATGCGGTCATGCCAGTCCCCGAGCAATTGCTCAAGAATTTTTATCTGCTTCAATTCACTTTCATCCGAGCCGTGACCCGGGCAAAAACAGAATGCATCCAGCTTGTGATGATATCGCTTTAGCAGTATTCGTTTCTTATGCCACTGTTCAGCCGTCATCCGCGGCTGGATGCTCATGATCTGGGATAAAAGACCTTTCAGCGCGATCGGTTTTTCGCGCAGGATAGCTCTTTCGGATAAACCCATCGATCTAATGGTAGGGACGCTTACCCGGTTATGCCTGCTTGCCTCGATGGATTTTTTAAACACGCGATAATCATTTCGGGATTTGGACTTTATTGCATTAACCAGGACTTTTTTATCGGCGAGACAAATCTCATCGAGTTCCTGAATCAAGTTTACGACAATATGTCCATCGCGAATCACGCCGATAGATTTTGCCAGCCTGCGGTAGGGCTTGAGTATTTTCCTGTTCTTTAACCCCGGATCGACCTCGTGGAGAAAGAAGTAAAGCGCGGTCAGCCGCTTCATACCGACCCTGAAATTATGAATCGCTTCTTCATCTGGACTGGCAAGAATGATTTTGAGATCCCTGTTGATCTGGCTAACGAGCTTACTGCGATATCTGTCCAGGCAATTCATTTATATAACGTCTTTTATGGCAGGCAATGACTATAAGAAACTTCGGCGAAGACATGTTTTATCCTCGCGAACTCCATCGGAAAGTGCTTGTTTCATTTGGGCACAAAAGAAAATACACCGATAACCCCGGATGATACATGACTCAGGTCATAGTCGACGTGAGTTTTGCTCTTCCCGCTGCCCGGGTACTCGCTTTATCTGCCGTTCATAGTCAAACGAACATAATTTCTCGAGCTCAGGTACAAGTCCTAGTAATATGCGCAGTTTGTGGCCGCTACCGGGCTTGTATAAGCAAGGCAGGATGAGGAACCCATGCAACGATACAAATTTCTTGTGGCTATTATTTTTTATCTACCAATGGTGAATGCGCAGGATTCAACCGCAGCGTCTCCGATCGGCTATGCAACCGTTGAGCAGGCTTTCAAGGCTTTGCAGGAAGATCCCGCGGCAGGCAGGCAGGGATACGAGGGCTGGACGATGTTCAGTCAGAAAGCCAATGGCGTATATATACTTTGGTCCTTCACCCCGGAATTTCATCCGGCTAATCCAGGCGTGGTACGCCGGGAAATTGCCAAAAATAAATGGCCAGGTAAATATCAGCATGGATGCGTTATGCAAGTCCCAGAAAGAGTACTGTGACCAGCTGATAGAAGAGTTCAGGCAGATCAACGAACGTATCAAGCGGGATCAGTCATCCGGTTCATGATCGATATGCCGATTTCGGTGCTGCCATCAAGGCCGAAACGCTATATGTAATTAAGGCCGGTAGCGGCAAGGTCGTGGTTACGAAATGTTCGCCCCGGATATATCGATGTTTACATTGGGCGACGGCTGAGTACATTATTCATGCCAGGCGCTTAAGCGCGATTCAGCTAAGGTTTGAAAATGAGTGAAACAACACAGCTACGCGTTGACGGTCAGCGCCTGTGGGACAGTATTATGTCGATCGCCGAAATTGGGCCGGGTCAGCATGGTGGCTCCTGTCGTCTCGCCCTGACCGATGAAGACCGGGATGGACGCGACCTGCTCATCCGCTGGTGCGAGGAAATTGGCTGCAGCATCAGCATCGATGATATGGGTAATATCTTTGCGCGGCGTGATGGACGTAACAATGATCTGGCACCGATAGTCGCCGGTAGTCATCTCGATACCCAGCCGCACGGCGGTAAATTCGATGGCATCTATGGTGTTCTGGCCGCGCTCGAAGTCTTGCGCACGCTGCACGACAACAAGGTCACAACCGAGGCTCCGGTTGAAGTCGTGGTCTGGACCAACGAGGAAGGCTCGCGTTTTTCCCCCGCAATGATTGCCTCCGGCGTATACGCCGGGCTGTTTGCAAAAGACTATGCCTGGTCGATTACCGACAGCGATGGAAAAAGTCTCGGGGAGGAATTAAAACGCATTGGCTATATGGGTGATATGCCTTGCGGTAGTAATCCCATCGGTGCGTTACTCGAAGCACATATCGAGCAGGGGCCGATTCTCGAGGCCGAGAACCGACAAATTGGCGTGGTGATTGGCGGGCAGGGGCAACGCTGGTTCGACCTTATCCTGAGAGGCCAGGATTCGCATGCCGGCTCGACGCCAATGCCCGGCAGGCGCGACGCCCTGGTCGCGGCGGCCGAAATTATCTCGATGGTGAAGCTGTTGGCCATGGAATATGCGCCCGATGGCGTCGGCACGGTCGGTCAAATGTCGGTTTTGCCAAACTCACGCAACACCATCCCGGGTGAAGTCTTTCTGACCGTCGATATCCGCAATCCGGACGATGCGGTGCTTGCTGAAATGACGCAAAAATTAAAGGTCTGCGTGACCGATTGTGTCGATAAACTCGGGGTCGAATGTGATATCGAAGAAATCTGGCACTGCCCACCGGTTAAATTTGATGCCACCTGTATCGCCGCGGTTAAGCAGTCGGCGCAGGCACTGGATTATAGCCATCAACGAATCGTTTCTGGAGCCGGGCACGATGCCTGTCAGGTGTGCCAGGTTGCGCCAACCTCGATGATATTCGTGCCCTGCGCGGGCGGGCTCAGTCATAACGAACAGGAAAGCGCTGAACCCGAGGATCTCGAGGCAGGTTGCAACGTGCTGTTGCATGCCATGCTGGCGCTCGCTAATAAAGAATAATCTAGCTCAGCGGTCGCGCAAAGGCTGCCCGGGTACCCTGCGATGAGCCATGTATTCGTTTGCCGCGCTAATTGTTTTAGCGGCAGGATAAATTCAAAGTCAGCGCAACCAAGCGTTTTTATTTTTATTCGATTCTGCGGCTTGTCTGATTGACGTCGAGCCGGGTAGCACACTAAAGTTGAGCCAACCAAAGCGGAGCCAGCTGCTCGAACATACATGGATGATCTGACCGGGTTCAAACCCCCGCGCTATTTGCAAAACCCGCATCTGCAGACGATCCTGAACAGCCAGGGACCGCGCCGACTGCGTGCCGGGCATATACTGAAAAACCTGGCTTCACAAACCCTGACCCTGCAAGCGGGAGATGGTACGCGTCTGCTGGCGGAACTCGATCATGCTGATACCAGCCGTTCGGCGTTGGTGATACTGCTGCACGGCTGGGAAGGTTCGAGCCGGTCAGCATACATGATTACCACGGCTGCCCACCTGCTGGCGCAGGGGTTTGACGTGTTGCGGGTTAATCTGCGTGATCATGGCGCCTCGCATCACCTCAACCAGGAATTGTTCAATTCGACGCGCTCTCCGGAAGTAGCCAGCGCACTGCGAAATTTTTTAAACGCGCATGCTTATGAGCATATTTTTCTGGCAGGGTTTTCGCTCGGGGGAAGTTTCGCCTTGCGCATAGCGGCGGACGTGGGCGTTGAGCTAGGTCTCGATGCCGCTATAGGGGTTTGTCCGCCGACCGATCCGGCACGTGCCATGGATGCTCTGAATCAGGGTTTTATTGCTTACGAGCGCTACTTCTTCAAGCGTTGGCAGGAATCCTTGCAACGTAAATTGCAATGCTTTCCGCAGCTCGATTACGCCACCGAGCTGGCCGCGGCGAAATCACTCGATGACCTAAACCGGACCTTTATTCCCCGCTACACGATTTACGACGAAGTGGATGAGTATTATGCGGCCTATGCGCTGGTGGGCAGCCGCCTGTCAGCGCTGGCACTGCCGGCCTACCTGATTGCCGCCGAGGATGATCCGATTATCCCGGTTGATGATCTTAAGCGTATTGATCCGATCGCAAACCTTCATATCGAGACCTGTCGCCATGGCGGGCACTGCGGCTTTATCGAGAACCTGGCCGCACGCAGCTGGGTGGAAGCGAGGATACTGCGAATCCTGGAGCAACACCTGGACTGAGCAATCTGGTAAAACCTGGTGGCGGGTTTTCAGGTCAGGGTGATGTAAATCATGCGTAAGGCTAAGAGTGTAAGAACCCACTTGAGGATTTTCTGAAACAGCGCCTGGGGAATTCTATAACGAATATGGGTACCCAGCAGGGCGCCGCAGATCACCCCGATGGACATGCCGAGAATGATTTCCCAGTAACTGATAAACGAAAAACCCAGTAGCGCAAACAGGACAGTTTTTATCAGGTGGGTGAAGGTCGTCATCAACGCACTGGTTACCACCAGGGCATCGCGCTGCAAGCCTTTACTGAGTAATGCCGCCTGGCCCATGGGACCGGTAGCGCCGACCAGCATGCTTAAACCGGTTTGCACCAGTCCAATAGCGACAAACTCTCCTTTTAGCGGTTTCCTGAACTCCACTTTGGGCCCCCAGACGGTGAACAGGATATAGGCGGAGATGATCAGCGGGGTGTATTCGAGGTTGATTTCCCGGGTAATGCCGGCCGCAATCAAACCGCCGCCAATAGCACCCGCGATAAAGGCCAGCACGAACTCCCAGCGCAAGAAACGCCAGCCGAACAATGCGCGACTAGAATTGGCGAACAATTGCACCATCGCATGAACCGGCACGATGCTCGCGCCAGGTAAAAACCCGGGCATGACAGCGATCAATATCATACCGCCGCCAATTCCGGTAATCGCGGTAATCGTCGAAGTGCCGAATGCGAGCAGAATCAGCGGGATTTCGGGGGTCATCTGGCTTTTGCGTTTTTGTTGCCGGTATGACAGAAGCGGGTGAGGATATGCCAGTATGACCTCGTTACGAAGCCACTATTGGAGCGGGACGGTCCTGGTGACCGGGATCAGAAGTTTCTAGTTGTAGCCTAGAATGACAACCTTTTCCACACCGTCTTCATCGATCTTGTCGCGTTCGATATCCTCTAAACCGTGCTGTTCCTTGTTGACGTAACGCGGATCGCCGTAGTATGAATTATCTGGGGCTTTACCCCAGGGTGAAGAGATCAGCTCGTCGAAGCATGGTGTCCGGTTTTTTCTGTTCATGAGATAGCTAGCCCTACCAATAAGTTAACGATTGTTATTATCAAACTACATTTAAATGCGATCTTAACTTTTTGATAAATAAAAACAAGTGGAAATATTTGGCTTTACGGCTGGCGGTAAGCCCGAGTTAAAGATTGCAGCCTTCGAACAGATCCATCTGCCCGCTGCCATCAGTCAGGTCGACAAGACGCACACCGATGCCGAGCAGGCGCACCGGAATTTCGCCGCGTTGCCAGGCTTCTTCGCACAGCATCGCGTAATCGGCATAGCCGGGGGTAGTTTGCTGGCGTTCGACCGTGGTTTGATTGAAATCGCGGAATTTCATCTTGAGAAAGCAATTCTGAATGCGATAGTCCGAGTCCAGCCGCTGCAGGCGCGGTTGCAGGGACTCTATCAGCACCGGTATTTTCAGCCGACAGCTTTCCAGGTCCGGTAAATCCTCGTCATAGGTATGCTCGACACTGACCGATTTACGGCGCCACTCGGAGACCACCGGGCGATTGTCGATGCCGTGCGCCAGCTGGTGAATGTGTTCACCGAACTGCCCGAACTGCTGCACAAACTGAAAAATATCGAAAGCGCGTACATCGCCGCAGGTTTTGATGCCCTGTTGTTCGAGACGCTGTGCGGTGACCTTGCCTACGCCCCAGATTTTTTTCACCGGCAGGTCGGCCAGGAAATCGTCGACCTGCTGCGGCGTTACCACGTGCTGTCCGTTGGGCTTGTTCCAGTCGGAAGCCACCTTGGCGATGAACTTGTTCGAGGCGATGCCGGCGGACACGGTAATGCCGACCGTTGCGGCGATGCGTTGGCGAATTTCCTGCGCGATCAGGGTCGCGCTGCCTCGACAGCGCGGACAGGCGGTAACATCGAGAAAGGCTTCATCGAGCGACAGGGGTTCGATCAAATCGGTGTAATCGGCAAAGATCTCGTGCATCTGGCGTGAGGCTTCGCGATACACCGACATGCGCCCCGGGATCAGGATTAACTGCGGGCAACGCTTCATCGCGGTCGCGCTCGCCATCGCCGAATGTATGCCGAACTTGCGCGCCTCGTAGCTCGCGGTAGCGATAACGCCGCGCCGGGTCGCGCTGCCACCAACCGCAATCGGCTTGCCTCTAAGCGTGGGGTTGTCCCGGGTTTCGACCGCGGCATAAAAACAGTCCGCGTCTATGTGGATTATTTTCCTGGTGCTATGGGTGGTTGAATTCACGGATCGATTACTTGCTTCGGGCTTCAGGCTGGGTAAAAATCACGGCTCAACAGGCGGGCCCCAACGATGACGGAAAAAGTATTTTACCAAGACAGCTACCAGAAAACACACCGCAGTGAGGTGGTCGAAGTTCTCGACCAGGGGGTAGTACTCGCGGCGACTATCTTTTACCCGTTGGGTGGCGGTCAACCGGGTGACAGCGGGCGTTTGCGGATCAACGGGCGTGAGTATCACGTGGTCGATACACGTTTCGCTGAGGATCGCGTCAAAATCATTCATTTTCTCGAGGAAGAGGACCTGGGCGCCATTCATAGCGGTGATGCGGTCGATATGGAAATCGACTGGGAACGTCGGCATCGCCTGATGCGTATGCACACAAGTATGCACCTGGTCTGTTCGCTGATTAGTGCCCAGGCAACCGGCGGGGCGGTGGGTGAAACCGAAAGCCGTCTCGACTTCGATCTGCAGGGACAGGTGATCGATAAGGAGCAACTGACCGCCGACCTGAATGCATTGGTCGCTAAAGCGCTTCCGGTCAGTATCGGTTCGATTACCGATGCAGAGCTCGAGCAGAACCCCGGGCTGGTGCGCACCATGTCGGTGCAACCACCGCGTGGGCACGGCACGGTGCGCACCATTTCGATCGAGAATACCGACTACCAGCCCTGTGGCGGCACCCACGTGCGCAATACCGCCGAGATAGGTGAGCTGCTGGTCACCGGTCTCAAGAACAAGGGCCGGCAAAACAAGCGTATCAGCCTGGCATTGGTTGAGCCCTAGGCAATCCAGATGAAATTTAGTGCGAGGTATTACATTTCGATAGTCTGCCTGTGGTTTGCTCTGCCCGGTATTACCCTGGCCGCCGACGAGGACAGCAGTTGTGATCATCACGTTGCGCAATGGCTGGACCCGGCCAGCGGAGACGTTGTGACGGTTGAACAGGTATTCGATCGGCTAGCGGGTTCGCGTATCGTCCTGCTAGGGGAGTTTCATACCTCGGTAGCGCATCACCGCTGGCAGCTATACATGCTCTCGGCTTTGCATTCCCGTCATGCCAACCTGATCGTCGGCTTTGAAATGTTGCCGCGGCGGGTGCAGGCGTCGCTCGACGACTGGAGCGCCGGCAGGCTGACCGAAGAGGAGTTCCTCGAGCAATCAGAGTGGCAAAAGGTATGGGGTTACGATGCCGACCTTTACCTGCCATTACTGCACTTCGCGCGTCTCAATCGACTATCGACAGTCGCATTGAATATCGATCGCAAGCTGATATCGCAGGTGTCGCAGCAGGGCTGGCAGGCGCTTGGCGAGGCCGAGCGCATGGGTTTATCAGACCCGGCCCCTGCCAGCGACGACTATCGCGATTCGCTGGCGCAACTCTACGCCTACAAGCAGACCCTGTCCGACGCCAACGAAGATGAAGATGCGGTCGAGCCAGACCTGGACGAAATTTTGCATAGCGACGCTTTTTCGAACTTTGTCGAGGCGCAATTGACCTGGGACCGGGCGATGGCAGAAGCGTTGGCCGCCGCGCATCGGCGCGACCCGAAGGCGATCGTGGTTGGCATCGTCGGGCGCGGCCATCTCGAGTATGGCTATGGAATCCCTCACCAGCTTGCCGATATGGGCATCGATGATGTTGACGTACTGTTGCCGCTTGATTCGACTGCTACCTGTGATCCGTTACCCGCGGAGCTTGCCAGCGCCGTGTTCGTGGTTGATGCGGAAAGTGAAATGCCTGTTCCGCCGAGACCGCGTCTCGGAATCATCATCGAGGGCAGTGACGCCGGCGTACGTGTCACGCAGGTGGTCGAGGGCAGTGTTGCCGCGCAAAGCGGCCTGGTCGAGGGGGATCTGATTGAAGCGGCAGCCGGTTTTGAGACCACTACCAACGCTTCTCTGATCGAGATTATCCAGCGCCAGGCGCCGGGTACCTGGCTACCGTTAAAAATAAAACGTGGTGATGAGTCTCTCGAACTGTTGGCCAGGTTCCCGCAAAGCTTTGATTAAATTTGTTAAACCCATGGTTGCGGCAATTCTATGCTGTGCCAGTAGTAGCGTCTTCGCGCAGGTCTCGAGCCTGCCTGCCGAGCATGTGATCGAAGTTATGTTGACACCCGCCAGTGGTCATATCGAAATCATTGACAAGGTGCGGGTCGAAGGTCGCAGGAGCTATACTTTTCGTCTCGCCCCCTGGCTCGATATTGAAAGTGTCTCGCTCGATGACCTGCAGACGGAGGTTACCAGTCGCGGACATGAGTACCTGGTGGCATTGCCCGACAGTAAGCAGCATGTGATCGGTTTTACCCTGCGTGGCAGCATACCGCCGCGGGGTAATCCACAGTCGTCGACCGCTATGCAGAGCAGCAGTGGCGAGGATGGTGTTTACCTGCCCGGGTACGATGCCTGGATTCCGCAGGACGGTACTGGGCGGATTCGCTATCGAATGTCAGTAAAACTGCCGGCTGACCAGCGCGCGGTAGCGACCGGGAAACTCGTCAGTGAACAGATTACTGACGAGCAATACCAGGCCACATTTGAGGTGGCACATCCGGGCGAGCCGCCATCGCTGTTTGCCGGGCCTTACGTGGTTAAGGAGAGGCGCAGTCAGGGCTTGCGTCTACGAACCTATTTTCATGCGGAATTGACCGCGCTGGCAGACGATTACCTCGATGCTGCCGATACCTATATTCAGCGTTACCAGGCAGAAATTGGCGCTTATCCTTATGCCGATTTTCACATCATCTCGGCGCCGTTGCCGGTTGGCCTTGGATTTCCAAACCTGACTTATGTCGGCCGCCAGGTGATCCCGCTACCGTTTATGCGCACCCGTTCGCTGGCGCACGAAGTACTGCATAACTGGTGGGGTAACGGCATTACGGTCGACTATGCCAGCGGTAACTGGGCTGAAGGGCTGACCACCTACATGGCTGACTATGCACTGGCACGGGACAAGGGTGAAGCCGAAGCACGCAGCATGCGCGTCAAGTGGTTGCGTGATTACGCGGCCCTGCCGGCGCAACGAGATCAACCGGTGCGCGCCTTCAAATCAAAACAGCACCAGGCATCCCAGGTAATCGGCTACAACAAGGTCGCGTTTATTTTTCACATGCTCGCCAACGAGATTGGGCAGCCGGCGTTTGCCGAGGGTTTGCAGCGTTTCTGGATCAGGCATATCCATGGCCAGGCCGCATGGGAAGACTTGCAGGCGGCTTTCGAGCAGGCAGCCGGGCGCGGTCTCGGCTGGTTTTTTCAGCAATGGCTGGAGCGCAGTGGCGCACCGCGGCTGAGTCTCGGCGCGCATAGCGTGGAGATGACTGCAGCAGGCTATCGTACCCGGGTCGAAATATTGCAGCCGG
>Ga0316194_10000496_pt1 | contig 25258 bp, 25 predicted proteins | sample CroRivsedime1_MG_FD_204936 | JGI IMG/M metagenome (GOLD analysis project Ga0316194, IMG submission 204936) | Coastal sediment microbial communities from Maine, United States - Cross River sediment 1 | ecosystem: Environmental > Aquatic > Marine > Coastal > Sediment | place: USA: Maine...
AGCTGCAGCGGCTTCGCGGGATCGGCACACAAAGCTCATGGCTGTTTGTGATGGAATTTTTTGGATGGCGTCAATTTCGGAATCGGCGTGAAATTGCTGCCTTGTCGGGCTTAGCACCGACTCCGTATGATAGCGGCTCACGTACACGCGATCAGGGAATTAGTAAGGCTGGCAATCCACGTGTAAGAACAATGAGTATCGAAATTGCCTGGGCTTGGCTGCGTTTTCAGCCAGAGAGTAAATTGAGCCGATGGTTTGAGGAACGGTTTGCCGCTGGAGGCAAACGTATGCGTCGAATCGGCATTGTTGCTGTGGCTCGCAGGCTATTAATAGATCTGTGGCGTTATCTTGAAAAAGATATTTTGCCTGAAGGAGCCGTTTTAAAATGTTAGTATTCTTAAGATAGAGACAGGGGGTCTGGGATAAATTCACATCTGGTGACTGAGTAAGCAGAGGTTGGCCAAGTCGCCCGTTTTTCTGCTGGGTATCTTTACAGATACCGTTTTATAGATGGGGCGACTTTGTAACCTGGTTCTATAGGGCGCAGTATATGCGCATGCATTATTAGGTGTCTGGCATTAAAGGCCAGCACGGATAGGAGTTGGTAAACGCCGTTTTCGGCTGACAGCTTAAAGAACCAGCCAACCTAAAATAATCATCAATAGATAAACACTGGTCGAGCTTAAAAAAAATGCCATCTTCAGATTAACAGAACAATATTCTGTCAATCTTCAAAATGGCTATAAAAAATCGTTATATCTTTATGTAAATGGATAACTACGCCTTTAATAAAAGAACTTGACAATATAGACCCACATAGGAGCAGAAAGCACAAGTTTTGATTTGATGATTTTATATAAAAATCGTAAGCATAAAATACTATTTGGTCATAATTTGCGCTGCCGTGTTATATCAAGGTCGCTGATTTTGTAAAGGAGTGTTTTATAACTGATTTTTAATATTTTCCTTGCCTTTGTACGGTTCCAATCTGTTTTATCAAGGACGAATGAGATGACCTCTTTTTCTATCCTGTCAGTGGCTTTTTTTGTGATTTTTTTAAGCGGAAACGATGCGTGATCCGATGAATACACGCCTTTAAAGTCTAAAAGAACGTCAACAATCGAGCTTCCCTCAAGAATCTGTTCTTCTGACCTTAATGTAGCGACAGATCGACTCTTTAAATTAAGAATGTCAATAATTTTTTCCCAATTACCGATAACCATGGAACTTTTTAAAATATTCTGAAGTTGTCTGACATTTCCGGGCCAGCTGTATGCTTTCAGCTTTTCCATAGCATCAAAGTCGGGCTTTGAAATCTTCTTTCCGTCAAACTTCGAAGCATATTTTTCTATATAATAGTCAATTAACGGCGGTATGTCTTCAAGTCTGTCGCGAAGAGGGGGAATATGTATTTTAATGGTGTTGAAACGATAGTAAAGGTCTTCGCTGAAAAGCCCTTCTTTTACTTTCTTTTGAAGGTCTTGATTTGTAGCTGCTATAACCCATGCATCTGATCTTACCTCTTTTTCTGAGCCAAGTGGCGCAAACTCTCCACTTGGAAGAACGTGAAGAAGCTTGGATTGAAGCGAAAGGGACATATCCCCGATTTCATATAAGAATATAACCCCCTGATGAGCCAGATCGAATTTTCCACGCTTATTTCGATCAGCACCGGTAAAAGCTTCCCGTTCGAATCCAAAGAGTTCACTTTCAAGTAATCCGTCCGGTATTGCTGCACAATTAACCTTTATGAACGGTTTGTCTTTTCTTTGAGATTCATTGTAAAGGTTTTGCGCAACAACTTCTTTGCCAACACCACTTTCCCCAGTGATGATGACGTTTTGGCCTGTGTTTGCAATGAGTTCGATCTGTTCCCTGATTATCTCGATGCTTTCACTTGTTCCGATTAATGGAGGTACCATGATTTCTTAATTAATTTCTAAAGTTCAAATGTTATGTATAGCTTACATCCCGATGAAACAGGGAAAAATTTTCATAAAGCAGGGCATTGAAACCCATTTAACGATTATCTGAAAAAGTTGGATCACAATAGCTTAACATAGCTTTATTTGCTATAAAAATAATTAATTATCTATTATTGACAAAAGAATCCATTAAACATCGTATTAAGAAGTTAAGCAAATGAGTTTATGACTACATTCTTGTATCATCACTTCCTAAAAAGTACAGATTTCTTGCCATAAACACAACCTGAAACCGAGTCTCGTTCAGTACATATATCGTACTTGTTACAAAATTGCAAAATAGGCAAACCCCGTCAAATGGATTTACCTTTATTGAAAAACGATATCACAACATGTTTTTTTAGATATGATACTTGTGTTTTATAGCAGATATTCAAAGTTTGGATAATAAAAAAGTAGGACCATTTCTGACCCTGACGAATTAAAATATTTTCAAATTATTTTGATGTTCTTGGTTTTAACCTTCTATCGAGTCCACTTCTCCTGTCCTTACCAGACCTTCTTTCAGGAATATGTTGATCATACGAGAACTCACGTCTTTCAACACCTGAACGCCTTCCTCCATTATCGTGTAATATGTGGCTCATGATATATTATTCCTTAAACCTTTTGCGTCCAACTACTGCAAGACCAACTAAACCAGATCCAAGTAGTACAAGTGTAATGGGCTCGGGGACAGGTGAAGCGCCATCACCACCAGCAGCATGAACACCGACACTCGGTTTTGTAGCAATGCTTGATGTGATAGCCTTTGGTGCCGGTTCATCAGGTGAAGGGCAGCCAGTAATTCCAAAAAACATAATCAGAACACATAAAATGATAAATAATTTTTTCAACTTATCACCTTCCTAAAATAAAAAAAGCCAAACGAAACTGATATGACTTTAACGATATTGCATTCGGCAGCTTGGTTATCATATTAACAGGGGTCATAATTTAAGGAGTTCAATAAAAATATTCAGATCCGTAACTTTCCGTAACCCGATTTTTCTGGTTCTGGCCTTTTCTTGAACACATACATATGCAAAAACCATGCAAAATAAGCGAGTTGCGGCACAATTAAGTTTAAATTGCAATTAAATCGAATGGTTATATCGGTTGAAGGTTTTCTTAGCATTGCTGATTTATTTAAAAGTGCCTGAATTTATAAAGAATACCTTGCATCATTTATGAAAAGTTTTTCATAATACCAACCTTACGGGATTTGCAACAGGAGTCGAAAAGGAATTGTCTTATCCTTGGTTGTGGTAAAACCGGAAAGGTATAGAGGCTTGATTTGTGATTATTTGGTTACAACTTCCTTACACAAAAAAAGAGAATTTCAAACCGAAAACTGTATTGTGATATCTGTAAAGATTTTAGGCTTGAAATCCCTGCGATACATAGCAGAAATCAAAAGTGTGGATAATAGAAAAGGCAGAGCTGTGATGACCCTGCCTCGGATTTCTGATTTTGATATTTGATTATATTTCAAAATATGGATGTAATCACTGTCATTTCAAACGTTTTTAGGTCGCTCTATTTCGGTAAGGTAAAGGTCAACGTATAGTCTGTTTTTTCCCCTATCAGCTATAACCCTATATGGATTTTCCATACGCTTCACCTCATTGTAATTTTACCTGGTTTATTAAATTGTTGACCAAGTTTATAATAATTATCTTTAAGAATAACATATACTCTTTCTTGAGCTTTAAATATTTTATGCTTCCTTCTTTCCATATTTTTTTTCATGTTGGCCAGCTTTGAAACACTCAGGACACTTAGCGAAATAGTCATCAGATGAGCATTTAAATAAAGCGCCCCCCTGTAACCCAAATCCTTCTGATGCAGGTGTTATTTCAATTATTGTCTTGTACCCGCAGTCGGAACATTTATCTTTTAATACAATTGTCGATTTCTCGGGATTAGCTTCAAACATTTTTCTTAATATTTCAATCATTATGATTACCCCCTTTAATGAAAGCCCTATCCGTTCTAAATATAAATTATTTTGATATTCTTGGTTTTAGTCTTCTATCAAAACCACTTTTTCATTCCTTGACGGATCTACGCTCAGGGATATGCATTGTATAAAAGATTTCTCGCCGATCAATACCTGATCGTCTATCTCTATTTCAGATAATGTTTGGCTCATGGGAACTATTTTTTAAACTTTTTGCGTCCATATCTTGCAAGACCAACCAGGCCAGAGCCAAGCAGTATAAAAGTAGCGGGCTCGGGGACCGGGAAAGGACCAGGATCTATAGGTTCTGAAACATCAGTAGTGGTAACTGGTGTTGAAATTTTCGAGGTAAAGCTTGATGTGGTTGCCGGATCATCAGACGAAGGGCAGCCTACAATTCCAAAAAACATAATCACAATACATAAAACCATAAATAACTTCTTCACCCTATCACCTCCTTAAAAAGAAAAAAGTCGAACAAATTCATCGCGACACGGCTTACGGAAATCCTCATCAAAATCATGGCGGCCCTCTTGGGCCGCCATGGTTCCTGTAGTCTTTATAAGAAGCCACGGTATTAATCTTCGAACTCGATCTGATCCCAGTCTCCGCTGGAAAGATCGAGGCGGGCCTTGACCAGATCACCGTTGTTCAGCCTTCTGAAGAACTCATCCCGGCCGATGATTACATCGTCATCCTTAAAATCGTTATCGTTTATCGTGATGGTGTCCACAACAACTCCGAGGATGGTCACGGTGTCAGCAGGTTCCGAAAAGCTGTCAACAGTTCCTTGGATGATTGTTCGGTTGTCGGAAGTCGTTCTCTTCAGCTCGATTTCGGTGGCAGACACCGTGGTGCCACCAAGACCGGTTGCACTCACACGTCCGCGAATCTTCAAGTTGTCACCCGGATCGATCCCGCTCAGATTGGTAACTTTCTCAAATTCGGTGAGGACATCGTCCACCTGGACCGTGATCCCGGGAAGTCCTTCAAGGGTCAAGGTCCTGGCACCTGCATCTCTTGTCACCACGTTAGCCTCAAACTTGACGCTGTCTTTGTATTTAACCGTAACGGCCACCAGAATGCCGCCGATGATTGGGCCTTCGGCCTCTATTTTGATGCCGTCGAGAAGTTCAGCTTCGGTCCCGCCGATGAACTCCGCAGTGGCATAGTCTACTAGTTGCCCGTTCACCTCGAAGGTTTCGAGACCGGTATCAAGGTCGGTGACAAAACCTTCCACTTCGACCTTGTCGATATCGTCAAGTCCGAGGCCCACAGGTTTAATCTCGACATCTGTAGCGGTCAGAGTGTTTCCGACCAAATTATTCCCCTTGACTTCCACCAAGACGCCGTCAGACAGAGTTCCGTTTCTTGGCGTCACACCGGTAAAGTCAATCGTGAGAAGGTTGATCTGGAAAGTATTACCCGCCAGATTTTGTACGACCCCTTCGATTTCCAGGTCATCCGTTAGCAGAAATGTCGCCAGGTCGGCGGCTTTCTTCTCGATAAAAGTTGTCCGAATGGATCCGTCAAAATTGGTGAATCCGCTGATTTCGACCACGTTGCCTACGTTTCCCGGGCCGAGGGAAGCGAATGTGAAGGTCGGGTCATTGTTGTCGAAGAAAGTTACACCATCCTCGACAATAGCGGTCTGGCCCATGACCACCAGGGTCTTCACAGATCCACTGCTGGACGTAGTTACATTGGAAATCGGGCCTTCGAGGTTATCGTCAAACCTGATCTTGGTTGCCGTTCCAGTTGTGCCGTTGTCGTCGAAAGTACCTTCAACTTTGACCCACATGCCCTCGTGCAGATTGTTTTCTGAGAAACCTCCAACACCTTCAATTTCGAATTCGGTGCCGGTCGTTTTCCACTCCACGCCGTTGACAAAAACACTGCCAAATCCTTCAATAGCGCCGGAAGATGCACCCGACACAACTCCTGTTCCTCCAATTCCGCCGCTAGCTACAAAAGAATCACCACCACCACCACCTCCGCATGAAACGGTTATGATGGTAATAGTGGCAATTATACATGTTAATAAGAATGCTCTTTTTCTCATGACCTACCCCCTTTATTGCCAGACTCTGGGAACTTTTGATCCAAGTCATTTTCGAAATAATATATGCCCAATCCTACTTGTTTTCTTCCGGTTCCTTTTATAGAAGGAGTTACATCTCGATCATGTTCGGAAAGCCAGCGGTCAAGAATTTCGAGCAGTTGCTGACTTTTTTCTGCACTCAATTTGCGAAAATTATGCACAGCCTCTTCTGGTACATTGTCATAAGAAACTTTGCGCTGGAAAAATGGTTCTTTAAAATTTCCACAAATATTATGATCGATCGTATTAATTAAATGGGCAACGTCTGTTCCCAGAATCCTTAGACCTTCTGGCTCATCGAAGGACGGGAGATATGCCCTGGTTAGCAGTTTAATTCTACCATCTTTTAAATTTTCCACGGCCCCCACATTTTTCAGTTCATCCAAAATCGCACGTGGAGGAACATCGCCGCTAAAAGATTTCACCAAATCGCTGAAGGTACCTTTTCCTTTATCAAATTTCAGCGCTCGAGGTTGTCCTTTAGCATCCCTAAATCGCCTATCCCTTATCCAGCCACTAATAACGCTTGCAGCGCGGTTGTATCGATCAGTGGCCTCAGCATTGACCAGCCGCTCCATCTTTTTTAGCCGGCGCACCTCTTTTCTTGAGAGACCTGTGATGATCGAAACTCGCGAGTCGGACTGTTTCCTGCCTTGGATTCCGAATTCCTTAATAGCAGCGTCTACGTATATCCATTTTAGTATATCCGCGAAGGTTCTAAAGGTAATACCATTCCGCAGCAGAACTCTGACCAATGGATAAAGCATCTTAATAATTGTTGAAAGTAGGGTATGTTTAATTTTGGTTTCCATAATTGGGAATATAATCCCAAATATTGTCAAGTGTCAACATTAATTTATAAATTATAATTTACAGATGTAAAATACCAATTATGAATGGTATATCATGTGAGATTAGAGGGTTACTTAAAGTGTCCCTGGGGAAGAAAGAAGTTATGATATAGAAATATGTTTGAATCTGTGTGGTTGCAGATATCTTGCCATAAGCACAACTTGAGACCAACTCTTGCTTATTACATATATCATAAAAGTGAAAAGGGCAAACCCAGTGAGATGGATCTGCCCTTACAGAAAAAAGATATCACAACAATTTTTTTTAGATATGATACTTGTGTTTATAGCAGAAATCAAAAGTGTGGATATTAAAAAAGCAGGACCATTGCTGATCCTGCCTGTTTAAGCGATCTTTGTTATTCTGATGCTTTTGGTTTTAGCCTTATATCACGTCAGCTTCTTCGTTCCTTTTCAGGTCTACGTTTAGGAATGTGAAAATCATAAGAGAATTGACATCTAATTATCGTTGATAGATAACTCGATTATAGAATGCCCTGTATAACTATTATGTGGGATTTTTGAAGTTATTAAAGTTTTAAAAGTTTTGCTGTCATTTAATGATTCAGACTGATTGTATTTCATGTCCAATACATCACCAACTTTCAATTCGTTGAACACGTAGGAATCTTGTTTTACAAGAACATATGGCCCATTTGAGGTATTATATCGTAATCTAACTAGGTGGGACAGACTTCTTCCATTTAGATTGAACTGTACGCTGTGGTATTCGCCTAAAATGATTTTTGCTTTAAGTCTACGCTCGTCCAAACCGATTACGTTTCGATTTCCAGTTTTAATTAACTCAAACATTTGTACGCTATCCTCATGAAATTTTAATTTGATTTAGAAAATAAATTTAAAATATTTATGTGTTTTTGAATGCAAAAATCATGCAAAATCAAGCCATTATGTCATATATAAACTTATATTCATATAAGATTAAGTAGTTATGTCAGTTGAATGGCTTGAGTGACAGTACTTATTTCTTCCAAAGCATCCTAAATTATGAGGTATACTTCATAATTTATAAAATAATTTACATAATTTTAGACCACGGGCTAAACAACCGGAGCCGAAAAGGAATGGCTTCAATATAAACTTTTGGTGAAACAGAAAGAATGGAAAGGGGTGTGTGGTTGATTACATGTATTTGAATTATATCACTTAATATATTTTTGCCCATTTATGTACTGGAATTTGAAGTGTTTGAACCTGTGATGATGGATCATGGAATTGTACTTTGAGGGGACAAACCACAAGATACGAGGTTCCCCTTTATTTTTCACGTGAGGAATATTGTTTGAATATCACGCAATCTACATGTTATGTATTTTTTAACACCCAGACGAGGCCCATTTATGGCATTAACCTTTAAAAGAATCAAAACAGGAGAAGTTCAATGAAAAAAACAGTCGTTTTCATTGCTTTATTATCTGCATTGTCTCTGATGTTTGCCATGGCTGCCTCGGCGGGTCCTGCCATGGATCGTATCATGAAGAAAGGGGAGTTGGTGGTTGGCACAAGCGGCGCACAGCCGCCGATGACAGCCACTACCAAAAAAGGAGAAATCATCGGACTGGATGCTGACATTTCGAGGGCAATGGCCGATGCACTGGGTGTTAAAGTAAAATTTGTTTCAATGCCATTTGCCAAGCTTATTCCAGCCCTCGAAGCAGGCCAGGTAGACATGATCCTGTCGGGCATGACCATAACCCCGAAGCGTAATCAAAAGGTGGCGTTCGTGGGTCCGTATTATGTTTCTGGAAAGGGTATCCTGGCCGTGTTCGAGAAGTATGCTACCTTGCAACAGGCAAAGGGATTGGATACACCGGAGGTTACTGTTGCAGCTCTGAAGAATTCAACCAGTCAGAAATTCGCCGAGACATCAATATCCAAGGCAAAATTGATCCTTACCAATTCCTACGAAGAGGCAATTGATCTTCTTTTCAAGGGTAAGGTGGATGTTATTGTTGCTGATTTTTATTTTTGTGCACTCACGGCTTACCGCTACAAAAATAAGGGGCTGATATCAGGGAAGTCAGCTTTTACCTTCGAACCACTGGGCATCGCCATAACCGAAGATACGCTGTTGATCAACTGGGTGCAGAATTTTATGAACATTCTTAAAGGTAGTGGAAAATTAAAAGAGATGGGTGAGAAGTGGCTTAACATCGGCCCATGGATTGATGAATTACCTTAAGCGTTGATTGAGATCAGATATTTTGCAGAAATATAATTCCTTCAATTTTCAGAAATTGAAGGTGTCGACACATAAACTTTAACCCACCAACTCCGGCATCAATATCAACATTTAGTTCTTTCAAACAATGTTCTAATAATCTGATATTGACTTATAATATTCATCTGTCATGTTTCTTTATATTTCTCATTTTTCTTCTAATATTACCCCAGAACAGTAAATATTCAGTTAAAAAATGGCACTTTTTTTGACGAAAATTGTCAAATACGTTTATTCTACACCGCATAGCATTAAGCTAACTATCTATAATTTATTAAAATAGTTTATTCTTAAATAAAATTGCAAATTTTGCATAAATTTTGCATTTATAAAAATAATTCTGTTTGGATTCATCATCGATTGACACGGAATCGAGATATTGAAACGGTGTTATAACAGCTTTTTTAAAAATAACACGTAAATTAAAGAGGATAATAAGATGAAGTTTAGACGAGCAGGTATCAGGGGCAGGAAGTTGGTGATTTTTACCGTCATGACTCTCATGGCATTGTGCCTAATAGTATTTCAGTCGTCCGAATCTTATGCCGCCACTGCAAGAGAGATTAATGTAAGCGTTGATGTTACCCTGAAAAACTTTTATAATAATGTTAAAGGTGCCAAGGAGTATTTAAAAACAGCCAAAGGTGTCCTGGTGTTCCCCAGCGTTTATAAGGCCGGTTTTGGATTAGGTGGCGAATATGGCGAGGGAGCTTTACGAATAGGCGGCAAGACCGTTGAATATTTCAGCACCATCGCCGGCTCCTTCGGCTTTCAGCTCGGAGCACAGAAAAAAACGCTGATCCTGGTTTTTACCCAGAAAAAGGCACTTAAAAGTTTCCGTGAGAGTAACGGCTGGAAAGCAGGTGTGGACGGATCTGTTGCTTTAATAACCGTCGGTATCGGCGGCTCCATTGATACCACAAACATCAAAGATCCGATAGTCGCTTTTGCCTTCGATCAAAAAGGCTTGATGTACAACCTGACCATAGAGGGTTCCAAGTTTTCCAAAATAAAAAAGTAGAAAATTTAAAGTGATCAAATCTATATATGAAAAACATTATAAAAATTATATCATTTTTTATTCTTCCGTTATTAACTTATGGATGCGGTACGATTTTTACCACAGCAGGTGACCAGATTTATGCTACAGCAGTTGACCAACGTGATGTGAAAACCATTCTCAATGATACAACAATTAAGTTAACGATAGTAAATAAATTTTATGACGATGATTATATTAACTCTCTTAACTCTTTAGATCTTTCTATTGAATGTTATAGAGGCCATGTGTACCTGATTGGAGAGTATGATAAACCCGTTCAAAATACACGTGCGATAAAAATTGCCAAGAGCATTAAGGGTGTGAAAAGTGTAACGACATATTTGCTGCCTAAGAAAAAAAATGATCTTTGTGGAACCGACGAAAACCTGGTAATAGCGGGGAAGGTAAAAGCCAAGCTCATTGGAGACAAAGACATATGGTCAACAAATATTGATGTAAAATCGGTTCAGTGTAATGTCGTTCTGTATGGCCTTGTCGCATCAAAAAACAAAATTAAAAAGGCCATTGAGCACGCAAAGAGTGTTGAAGGTGTTCGCAATGTAAAATCTTTCTTAAAGTCAGTAAGCTAATTGACATTCTGTCAAGCCCTTTCAAAATAATTAACGGTTAAATCCGCTAAGGACATTTTTTTCAGTATTATAATTATAAAGAATCTGTATTGTTGAATCTAAAATGTTATTGAATATCTGCAATCTATTCCCAGTATGACCATTTTTCTCTCTTTTTGTTTCAGAGTGAAATTAACATTCACCGGGGCCATCCGTTAATCTAAATTCTTAGAAGAAACTCAAAACTTGTATAACAAGCAATAATTTATTATATCTACAAGTTAGTTTGTTTTGCTAACGATTAGAATACTGGAATATGGAGTCTTTTATACATCAAATGGAAATGTTTGAGTATCGAAATTGTTCATTGAACTGAATGAAGAGCAAGGGAATGCACAGAGATCTTGTTGCCAGTGAAAATTATTTGTTGAACTCATGTATGGATTTTTCCGCCACCTATATGGCGGTTTCCATGCTTGAACACGATTTGAGCAAAAACGCCTCTCTATCATCATCAAAGACGGTTAATGCTTTGTATAATGTTATCATTAAAAGAGTTCACTCTTCCCAGAGACAATCCTATTTTTTATACAGAAAAGCGGCCAACACCCTCTCGTTTCTTGCGTCCGCATGTGAAAATTTGGGGCTGGCGGCAGAATCTATAAAGCGTCTTAAACATATTGTTGCTGATTCCGTCGGACCTTCACATCGGGCGGCGGCTGAGGCATTAGGCTCACTTCCTCTGAAAATAAATGGACCGTTTTTAAAGGAACAGAACATCAATAAGGTTACTTCGATCCGTTGGGATGATTTATGTCGTAAAACAGGTTTAAATGAAGACTGCGGCATGAAATGTATCGGCCGGAGTCTTGTGTTCTCCATAGCGAGCGATCTTTTGTTTGTAATAAAATGTTCAAGATCGGATTCCGAGAGTACAGCGTTGAATCGTGAGGCATTATGGATGGAGTATTTGCAGACGGTTAAGCACGAATTTCCGATAAAATTTGATATACCGACACCGCTTAGGTTCGGAGAAGCGCATCTGTTCAGACTTACAGATTTTCCGGATAAGCTGAAAAAGAAAATGATGATAAATATGGATTCCGCTATAGGGTTTATGGTCCATTCCGACTATTTCGTTTATCCGAATCCTCTTCCTGATCAAAAAAGCGTTGATTGGAACAATTTTATGGAGGTTATGAGGCGTAATGCTTGGCTTCTGGGAAGGCTTGCCTCTATGGGTATCGTTCACACCGCTCCGGTACCTCTTTTTCACAATCGTGTACAACGGCACAGGCGAAGCGATGAAGGATATTATGAATGGCCGAAAGGAGGAAGGCTGGATAGATGGCTAATGTCATGCCGTTATCCTAATTTGGGGAAATCGGGTGTCAGAGATTTTGAGCACCTTGAGGCTGTTTCAGGATCTTCTCTCAGGTATTACAGGCTTATCGGGAATCATTTTATGAGCATTATTCTTATATGTGCAAGTTACTTCCGAAATCATTCTCCTGAGCGGACAGGTTTTGACAAAAAGGGATATCCCATAGATGTACGGAATCTTTTCTGTCCTGATTTAATGCAAGAGTTGATAGAGGACTCGTTTAACTCCTATTATGAAGGATTCACGGGAAGAAAAATAGGTGATCGTTTACCGGTTGATTTTGATAATTTTGTTTTGCGTTTCATTGATGAATTCGGCGTCGATCAATACATGGAGGAAATTTTCAGAGCGACCGATCAACAGGAAATGAGCGATGATGAATTCAATGAATTTTTGTTAGAGCGCGGGTTTACCGGGGACAATATAAATGGCCTATCAAAAGGTCAGGAGGATATAACAATTATGACAGGTCCACATCTGGGAGGATTTAATCAAAGAATTTCTTTGCCGGAACTTATTCACTTTACAGAAACTGCCGCTTCCTATTGTATAGGTGATCGGTATATTGTTGATCAAAGCCTTGACGGCTTCGTAAAAAGTCCAACTTCTGCGTTGCGCTGCATTCCTCGTCACTGCGGCGTACGATAAGTACGCCTCATTCGTCGGAAATTGCGCGCCTTGAATTTGAAGCTTTTTACTTTGCCGTCGAATTTTGATTTTTTACGAGGCCATCAAGCCTAGATTGAGTGACTGTTACACCCCAAATGATTGTAAACGAAACCTGCTCTTATTTGTTCATTAAGGTTTCAATCTCATCGGCTTCGATAGGAATGTTTTCCATGAGATCAACAGGGCCGTCTTTGGTGATCAGGATATCGTTTTCCAGCCGGACCCCGATCCCTTCTGCTTTAATGTAAATCCCCGGTTCACACGTAAATACCATGCCTTCTTCAAATTTTCGGTATTTACCCCCAAGGTCGTGTACATCCAGACCCAAATGATGGGATGCGCCGTGCATGAAATATTGTTTATATAGCGGCTCGTCCGGGGGCTGGTTCTTTATTGCTTTAGCGTCCAGCAAACCCAGACCGATGAGTTCTTTTTCCATAATGAGGCCGATTTTTTTTTTGTAAGTTTCAAAGGTATTGCCTGGTGTGAGCATTTGAACGGCCGCCTTTTGAACGCGAAGCACCGCATTGTAGATCTCTTTTTGGCGCGCGGTGAATTTGCCATTCACCGGGATTGTTCGCGTCAGGTCCGAGGCAAAGTTGGCATATTCAGCGCCAAAATCCATCAGTACAAGATCCCCATCCTTACATTGTCGGTTGTTTTTGACATAATGCAAAATGCAGGCATTGGCCCCTGAAGCAATGATGGGCGCATATGCAGGCCCCCGTGATCGATTGGTTATAAATTCGTGATAAATCTCCGCTTCGATCTCGAATTCCCATATCCCGGGCCGGATAAAATCAAGCAATCGCAAAAAGGCCTTTTCGGTAATGTTGCAGGCCTGTTTGATCAATTCCACTTCTATCTTGGATTTGATGGGCCGGATGTAGTGCATAATGGGCGCCAATCTTTCGTATTTATGCAAAGGATAATTTCTTTTACACCAATTTAAAAAACGAGTGTCTCTGGTTTCAACTAAAACGTCGGCCCGCAGGTGTTCATTGGAATTCAGATAAACCCGGTCAGCCTCAAAAACCAAACTTCTGAAAGTTTTTTCGAATTCCCGAGTCCAGTAAATCGTCTTAATTCCGGATATCTTCGACGCTTCTTCTTTCGAATATTTCGGTCCTTCCCATGTGGCAATTTCTTTGTTGGTTTCTTTAATAAACAGGATTTCTTTGTGCTTTTCTTCTCTGGCATCCGGAAAAATTACAAGAATACTCTCTTCCTCATCAATTCCGCTTAAGTAAAAAAGATCTGTGTTTTGAATAAAAGATCGGATGCCGTCGGCGCTCGTCGGCATAACATCATTGGAATTCAGCACGGCAATGGCATTGGGTTTGAGCTCGTCGGCAAATCTTTGCCGGTTCTGAATAAACAGGCTGCTGTCAATGGGTAAATATTTCATGAGATTTTCCCTGCCTTTTCCTTTTCCCGAAAATACGAAGTGTCGGTTACAAAATATTATAAAGGCATTAAATTAGTTATAAAAAACCTGTTCCTCCGGGCTAGGTCAGAGAGTTATGGCTCTGCCTGAAGAATCGCTGGAAGAGTTTGAAGTGAGCTAAAGTTAAGGAATTCTGTCAATTATATAAAATCAGCGGAGCGAAGCGACTCAATAACTTTAGGCACTTTAGATCACTTTAGACACTTTTAACTTGTATGGCTTTAAGTAAAACAGCTCCTGGGTATATCAAAGCCGGATCTTCTGAGCCCGAATTGTTTGCTTTTACGGTAAATTCACCATACCAATAAATAAGGTGATGTGGCAAATATAAAAATAGCCCGCGAAAAAGCATTGTATTTTTAGACAGAACCGGTGTAAAAAATACAATCTCTATAAACAGGATAAAATCTAAACTGAGCGTTTCAAATTTTAAAGGGGAATCAAACATCTTTTATTTTTAATGAAATATACTTATTTATATTTTTAAAATTTGAAACCCTTCGGGATCGCCGATCTTACCGCATCTACTGCGTCAGATGTCGTCCCGCATAGTTGACTATAGCGGAACGACATCTTCCTTATATCTGCCTGCCCTGTGAAATGCAGAGCTTATTTCTTTGGGGCGGCAACCTCGACAATCGCTCAATATAGGTATAAAGGAATTGAACATGAAAGAGAAACTCATAAAAACTCTGGATCTGGAAAACGGATTGCAATTGAATGTATATGATGCATCAAGAAAGCTGGTGGGGGATCGTTGGCTGGTTTCTCTGGTTGTCCGAATGGATGTTCCGGTGACGGAAGCATTAAAAAAAAATGGCCGACAGCCAACGGAAAATGTAGATGAAATAAAGGATGTGCTTGGGGACAGCGTGCTTTTTGAGAAAAAAAGAGAAAAAATTTTTGTGGATACTGTCGCAAAAGAAAAGGTGTTTAAAGAATTGTGCGATATGTTCTTGAACAGCTCTCTGAATTACCTGTCAAAAGAAATTTTTCCTAAACAATACATACTAAAAACGTACAAAGAAGAGGTGAAGAAGAAGTCATTGTTAAATGCGAGTAAGAATATAGGATAACATAATGAAATTCCAATTTTGTCCCTTTTGTGGGGAACAATTACAGCTCATACTAAAAAGGCATCGAAGAAGGATGTATTGCAATGAATGCAAATGGACCCATTATAAAAATCCAACGGTCGGTGTTGCAGTGATTGTATTGAAAGATAACGAACTGCTTCTGGTCAAACGGAACAGTTCCTATAAGGGGATGTGGTGTATTCCCTGCGGGCATGTCGAGTACGATGAAGATGTACGGGTGGCAGCGACACGTGAGTTTAAAGAAGAAACAGGGCTGGATGTGAAACTCGGGCCTGTTTTTGCCGTTCATTCCAATTTTCATGACTTGGAAAATCAGACGGTGGGAATATGGTTTATGGGAGCATCTTTCGGCGGCAAGCTAGAGGCCGGGTCCGATGCCGGTGAAGCAAAATTTTTCCCATTGGGCAATTTGCCTGAAGAAATGGCATTTCCCACGGATGTCCTGGTATGTGAAAAACTTAAATCTTCCTTATTTGATATTCATGGATAATCTTGATTTGTCAAGGGCGTTCAATTGTTGGTTCAGTTCCGCCATTTGCTGATTAAACTGTTGAAGATTTTCTTTTTTGACAGGTTCAACCGATGGAATGTCTTCCTTGAAAGGATTGACCTGGCGGCCGTTTTTCCAGAATCTATAGCAAAGGTGAGGCCCGGTGGCCAACCCGGTAGATCCAACATATCCGATAACCTTTCTTTGTTTTACTTTTACACCTGGCTTGATTCCACGGGCAATTCTGGACATATGAAGATACTGGGTCGTATAGATGCCGTTATGTTTTATTTTGACATACCTGCCATTTTTTGAATCGTAACCGGTCCTTACAACAACGCCATCACCGGTACTCATGATTGGCGTCCCGGTTTTGGCAGCGTAATCTATGCCAAAATGAGCCTTGTATTTTTTCAAAATCGGGTGGTATCTTCTTTTCGAGTAGCCCGATGTAATTCTGGAAAATTTTATGGGAGACTTGAGAAGTGTTTTTTCGAGACTGTTTGCATGCTCATCAAAATAACTTTTATGGGCATCCTGTTCAAAATAAAAAGCATTGAAAAATTTGCCCTTGTGATAAAATCTGGCGGCCTTTATCTTTCCAAGCCCGATGGGTTTTCCTTTAATGAATTGCTTTTCATAAATCGCTTGAAAGCTATCTCCCTTTTGAAGATGATGAAAATCGATGGTCCATGCGTAAATTTCAGAAAGTTTGATGGCAAGTTCAGGATCGATCTCTTTTTCCGTAAGGGTTTCCCATAACGATGATTCAATTGATTCCGAAACGGTTTTTATTTCAATGACTACAGGTTTTTTCCCTAAAGAAATGGTTGTCGGATCTTCGAGTTTGAAGACCACATAATCCACAGGGTTTATTTCGTACACAAAATAACGTACCTTTTGAGTAGGATTGTTGTCGTGGATAATGCAAAAAGAATTACCGGCTTTAATTTTTCGAACGTCAAATAAGGGTCTGGATGAAAACGCGACGGCATGGATTACAGCATTGGGAACCTTATACTTCGATAAGATGTCCGACAGATTTTGATGGGGCTGAACAGTCTCTTTTACAAGGATTAAATCTTTACAGTTAATACCATACTCAAAGTGCTGTTTTGTCGAGATGAGCGGTTTTTTTGAAATAGGCGATTGGGTCTGCTCCTTGACATCCGAACATGCAAATGCAAAAAAAAACAAAATGAGCAGCGCTGTCAAGATTTTTCGATTGAATTTTTTATCTACAGTCACAAGCCTTTTAGAATATTTTCAGATCGTGTTAGTCGTGGATGTTAAAGTTGAGGAGATCGTAAAAGACTTTTATTCGTTAATCAATACTTTATTGACACAATATATCAACGAACGATAATATTTTGACCATTTCTTTTTTGACTTTTATAGTAGTTCCCAAAATATGTTTCGATTGAATTGCTTACAGTCACAATGTCAGTAAACCGCGGGATGATTCTGTTTCGATCGGGAAGCTGTCTGAGCAAATTAGAGCGCGTTAAAGCGAACAGCATAGAGATGGCCAAAATTATTGATAATTTTCATATTCTATCAGTGTAATTTTAACACCTTAGCCCTGTTCGCTTTTACGCGGTTTTATTTGCGAGTTCTTGCCGATCGAAACAGAATTATCCCGCGGTTGAAACAAAATGTTATTCTGAGAAAGGCTATAGTGATACCCTGAAAATTTAACAAAAAAATAAAAAGGTGAGAAATGAATCTTCAAAGTCAGATGAAAAAGGATTTGACCGCGGCAATAAAGGCAAAAGACGAAAAGAAAAAAGACGCACTCCGTGTCATCCTTGGAGAGTTCGGGAGGCTCGATAAAAAAGAGCTTTCAGATGGTGAAATTGTAAAAATCTTAAAAAAGTTAATGAAATCAGAAAAAGAAGTGTTGGAACTAAAAGGTGAGGCAGCGAATTCAGAGTTTATTAAAGTCATTGAGAACTATTTGCCTAAAATGGCTACTGAAGAGGAAATTACGGCATGGATTCATCAGAACATAGATTTCTCTCAGTTTAAAAACAAAATGCAGGCCATGGGTTTAATTATGAAGCATTTCGGCGCAACAGCAGATGGTAATTTTGTAAAAAAAATCATACAGAAGATGTAACATCAAGGCCGGATCTACTGTTCAATCAGGATTCAGCGGGCTTGGTATACTGTTCGATGACCTTCAAGTACATGGTTTTTGGGTATAAACCTGTTAGGGAAAAAACATTTTCTTTGTTTTTAACAAAAGCTACATGGGGGATGCCGGTTACGCGAAACGAATTCGAAAGTTCGCGGTGTCGATCAATGTCAATCTTGTAGATTGCTACAGTTGCACTTTTTTCTTTGGCAATTTTTTCAAGAATAGGGGCAAGTTCTTTACATGGCGGGCACCAATCAGCATAGAATTCGAAAATTAACAGGCGTTCGTTAGATATTTCGAGGATCTTATTGAGTTGCTCCACATTGTCGATGCTGGTAATAATAGAATTGTTGGTCTGCGCTTGCGGTTTCTCGTTGGTATTATTTTTGCATGATACAATACTAAAAAGAAGAAAAACAGCAACAACGACCGCGAAGGGCCGGTTGCGATAAATACTGTATTTTGATGCTTTTTTCATATGATAGCGTCCATAAGAACAACGTGTTATAGGTTTGGATAAGTTTAACATCAAGGGTTCTAAAGCTAGTGTCTGTCCAGAACTGAGATATTTTGTTCAAGATCAAGGCATGCGAGAAAATTAACCACCCCGATGGAAAATCCACCGGACCAAGCAGGCATATGGTTGATATTCAGAGAATTAACCCGCCAAAGTTCGGTGGCGGGTTAATTCTCGAGCATAACCTTAGAGAAATAGGCTCCGCATTTCACAGGGCAGGCGAAGAGATTGGGCAAAATAACCATTTATGGACAGACACTAAATAAAGATACCCAACAATGGTTATATTTGCAAACTTAAAGTGATGACACGAATCGGCATGAATTGTTTTTTTATCGGAATTTCTACATTTTTATATGTTATGATTGCGGTGGCTACGCCCCTGTATGCCGATATCTACGTTTATGCCGACAGTGACGGTGTGCTTCATTTTACAAACGTACCCATATCATCCACATCATCCAATTTTAAGGTCTATATCAAAGAAACACCTGAAACACCGTTAATATCAGACGTCACCAACCTGTATGATCATGTTATTTCAGAAGCATCTCAAACGCACGGTGTTTCTTTTTCATTGCTGAAAGCGATGATCAAAACAGAGTCGGATTTTAATCCGAGGGCGGTTTCAAGTGCCGGAGCAAGGGGACTGATGCAACTTATGCCGGAAAATATCAAAACCTTTAAAATAAAAAATCCCTTTGATCCAAGGGAAAATATAATGGGAGGTACGCGGTACCTTAAACAATTGATCAATCGTTTTAACGGGAAGCTGCCGCTAGCACTTGCTGCCTATAATGCAGGTCCCGGAGTTGTTGAGAAGTATCAGCGGATTCCTCCTTTCAAAGAAACAGAAAATTATGTGAAACAGGTGATGAAATATTATTCTATTTTTAGCAAAAGTTAACCTACAAGCTAGGTATTTTGCACCAATTGGCCTCCGGCCCGTAGGGCCTACGCCCCGGAGGGAATGATGGAATAATAGCCCGCCGGTGGATAAATTTTCGCCCATAAGATTCCGCAGGTTCACCTGCGGGAGTTTCATAAAATCGTTACACGATTTTATTTGAAGACTATATCTTTCTCTACGACAGTTCCTTCTTTAATTACACCCTGTGTTTTTCCTTTGTTTGTGATAACAATCTTGCCCCTGATGACAACATTACTTTCAAACCGCACATCTCCTTTGACGGTCAGTGATTCACAATTCGTTAGTGACGGTACACTTCTGGAAAATCTTTCGTTAAAAAGATCTATTTTTCCGTAGTATTTCGGGTCTAGATCGACCTGGATCGTTTTTGTTCCAGTATTTGGATTAGAAATCAGATTGTTTTCTGTAGAAAAGATAAAGCGGTCGGACCGGATCGATAAAAGGTCGTTACATTTTTTAACCGGTAAAAAACGTGATGCAGGAACTTTAATAACGGCCGCACCTTCAAAAAGGGATATGGCAGCGCCCATGGCGGTTTCGATCTGAAAAACCTTTGGGCTGTTTTCATCTCTGGGGTCAAGGGTTTTGGGATTGCGGATTATGGGGAGTTTCACAGCCCCGCTCTTTTGAATCAACTTGTGAAGTACTTTAAGATTTATCCAGATGTTGTTGGTGTTGAAAAATCCATAGCGCTTTATGTCTCTGAATGCGCTCAGTTCATTTTCCGGGCACTGGGCCGACTCTCTAAGAATCAATCGTCCGTCTTTATGTCTTGCGATATGCCCTCCTTTTACGTCCGAAGGGGTTCTGGGCGCCACTTCCATCATAAAAGGGAAACCCTTTTCAACAAAATACCCCAGAAGCGATTCGTCCAGTGTCGCTCCCAAATTATCCGAATTGGAAATGAAAGCATATACGATTCCTTTGTCGAGTAGTTTGTTTAATATCCCGGATGTATAAACAGCCGAGTATATATCACCATGCCCGGGAGGATTCCATTCCAGGTCAGGATTCGTGGGCCAGTCAGCAGGTGCAAAATTTTTCTGAAGGATTTTTGGAAACCTATTCTGAAGGAATAAGAGCGGTGAATCTGACGGTTTAATTTTTGAGAGGACTTCAAGCGTGTCCTCATGGGTGCTGAAACTGTTCATCAGGGCAAGTTTTACATGACGCTTTTCTGCCTGTTTTAATATGATCTCAAGAAAGGTTCTTTCATTTTTTACTTTAAGAAGAGACTTTGCCCGTGTAAGCCCCATACTGGTGCCCAGACCGCCGTTGAGTTTTATCATCACAGCATTGGGAGACGCATGCCTGCCGGCGTTGGCATATTTTTGAATGCAATCGGCATCTTCGATATTGTCTGAGGTCACCGGCCGTATATCTATGTCAGAGATAAGGCCGGTTGCGCCTGAAATGATTTTTTTATAATAATGGGAAAACGTATCGATGACAACAGGATGAAGGTTCGCATGTTCCATCTTTAATATAAAAGATGGGAGGTATTTGTGTGTATCTGAATTTTTCTGCATAAGTTTGTAGTATCGTAATTGTAATTATTTTGTATGTTGTGGCAAAATATTTCTAACGTAGTAAACCGAGCGGATACTGTTAGAGGTTTTCCCGTTCCCCGTTGGCCAGTTTACCCGTTGTATTTGGATAATGTTTTTACGGGCTCAACGGGCTAACAGGTAACGGGAAAACCATTTCTCGTATTATAGATTTGTTTAAGACTTTTAGTTTTTTGTTTGATTCCGACTTGTCCGGATTAGGTTTTGATGGGTTCAATCCATCCAACAGGATCTTTGGCTTTACCGTACTGAATATCTGTTAATTCCTTGTAGAATCTGTTTGCCATGGCGCCGACTTTGCCGTCACTGACGGTTATTACGGTATCTCCATACTTGATTTCACCCACCGGGGATATAACGGCTGCAGTACCTGAACCAAAAATTTCGTCAAGTTTTCCAGAGGTATGGGCATCCAACACTTCATGGATGCTGATTTTTTGCTCGGAAACTTCTATACCCCACAATTTTGCCAGTTTGATGACCGAATCCCTGGTTATACCGGGAAGGATACTACCGGTTAACATGGGCGTAATCAATTTGCCGTCTATGACAAAAAATATATTCATGGCTCCGACTTCTTCTACATATTTACGCTCGACGCCGCAAAGCCACAGCACTTGGGTATAACCTTGCTTTTTCGCCTGTTCACCGGCATAGAGACTCGCTGCGTAATTGCCGGGTGTTTTTGCTTCACCAACACCTCCTGAGACAGCGCGGACATGATAGGGGGTTACCCAGATTTTGACGGGGTTAAAGCCTTCGGCGTAATAGGCGCCTACAGGAGAAAAAATAATAAAGAATCGGTAAGTGTGCGAAGCGCGTACACCCAAAAAAGGATCTGTAGCGATAATCGTTGGCCGTATGTAAAGAGAGGTCCCCGGAGCGCTCGGTACCCATTCCTTTTCAATTGTTAAAAGTTGTTTGAGGGCCTCCAGGGCAAAATCTTCGTCAATCTCCGGTATGCACATGATACGCGAAGAATTGTTCATCCGTTTAAAATTATCTTTGGGCCGGAAAAGCTGTATGGCTCCGGAATCTGTCTTATACGCTTTTAGACCTTCAAAAACGCCCTGACCATAATGGAGAACCATGGTGGCAGGGTCCATATTAAAGGATGAATAGGGCTCTATGCGCGGGTTATACCATCCATCTTTAGGATTGTAATCCATGTTAAACATGTGATCTGTAAAAATACTACCGAAACCTAGCTTGGAATCGTCGGGTTTTGTTTTCAATTTTTCTGATTTTGTAATGGTCAGTTTCATGCTACTCTCCTCCTTAGCGCTTTAAATTCCACAGCATAAGCCCCGTGTTGTCGTCGTAAACCCTTTCTAAAGGTTTCCCGGTCATTTCTTGAAGATCAATTTCTCCGGCAAAAAGTATGGTTTCTGAAAAAAGGTGACCACCGATTATTTTTCCGTGTTCATCGGCCAGGACAATATGGGATTGGATTACCGGAATCTTATCCTTTAATGAAACATTACCGATGCAATTTACGATTTCCATGGCTGCATTTTCAGTAAAAGTGACGAAGACGTGTTGTTTTTGGTCATAAACGCCTATGGTGGCAAACGAAACAGCACCCATAACGGAAAATGTTGCTGTCCGGATATTGGATGCTGTGCAAAAGTCCTCAATGGATGTGATCAGGTCTTTTCCGTGAGGAAGGCGTCCTAACAAGCGACGTCCGAGTTTGAATTCAGAGCAGATCAGTTCATCCATAATAAAACCTCTATGATATAAAACCTGAATCTTGCATGAAAATTAATGAAAATTTTTGGGTTACTTGATTGAAGAGGGTTTAAGAAAAATCATATCATCTTTCATCTTATCCGAATGGTATATCGGATGACGACCTATTTTTCTCATCAATTTTCACCCAAAGGGCAAGCCGGAGGCTTCCATCTGCCGCGTTATTAAGGACTCGCAATAGTTCACTATGGCTTCACCCTTAAATGCCTTGCATATGAAAGCCTCCGACTCGTGCAAAATTCAGGTAGAATTCAAACAATACCATGCGATTCGAAAGCTATAGCATCTTTTGAGTTGAAATCAAGCCCTAAGTTATGTTTAAGGCAACTACTCAGTAAATCGGCGCTACAGGTATTTGCCACCCGGGACCTATTGAAATGTTACTTTTTAAGAAAATTTTGGCAGATAATATCTTATTTTTCAATGGTTGACATCGGCCGGTGCTTCAGTTAATTAGTTTCCATCCAGAAATGGCACTTTTCCGCAATCTCTGCGTCAATCTGTGAAATCACTTGTGCGGCGTACCACTTGTACGCCTCCGCGTAATTCCTTGATTTCCTTGACCTTGCGAAAAATTGCTCATTTCTGCATTGGAAACTTAATTTGTGTCCAATTTTAATTTATGGATGGGCACTAATTAAGGTCCAAAATTTTAATATGAAAAAGGAAGAAAAAATATGAATTCATCAGATCGTATGGCTGATATACCACCTGTAAGGCTTGGGTTAGACAGCAAGTTCAAATTTAAATGTCATAAAGGTGTAAAATGTTTTACCAAATGCTGTAGGGGGATTAATATCATACTAACTCCCTATGATATTATAAGACTTAAAAAACGCTTGCAGCTGTCTTCAGAAGAATTTCTTGCCGTGTACACCACCCCCCAACTTTGGGAAAAAACGGATTTGCCGGTTGTGACTTTAAAGTTGATGGATGACGATTTACAATCATGTCCTTTTGTCAAAGATGATGGTTGCATCATTTATGCTGACAGGCCCACCACCTGCCGATATTATCCGCTGGGGGTTGCTTCACTCAGCCATAAAGAGCAGGTGAGTGATGAAGGATTTTATTTTTTTGTTCATGAACCGCACTGTCTGGGGTTTGAAGAAGAAAAAGAATGGACCATCCGTGAGTGGCGAAAAGATCAGGGGGTCGACATCCATGATGACATCAACGCCGAATGGACCGATCTGGTGGTGCGGAAGCGATCCTTCCCTCCCAATCTCAAGCTCATTGAAGAAAGTAAAAAAATGTTTTTTTTGGTCAGCTACAATATCGATAAATTTAAAGCCTTTGTTTTTGAAAGCTCTTTCTTGGATCGATATGACATAGACGCTGAAACCATAGAAAAAATTAAAGCAGACGACACAGCACTTTTGAAATTTGGATTAAAATGGTTAAAAGATGTTTTGTTTAAAGAAGGAAGTTTTAAATTGAAAGAGGATGCGAACTCTTAGAAAAGAATTTTGATGCCGGATACCTCATGTTGAGCATAATGATATCCGGCATCAAACCATGTTTCATTAAGTTCTTGACGCTTTTATTTAAAATATATACAGATTCAACTTATTAGGCCTGAAAATATTAAACACTCTCGTAAAAACTTATTTTTTTTAACTTTTGCGAGGTTATCAATATTCTTCGTAATAAAGCCCTTCCAGTATGGATGGATCGTTCAAGCGCCCCTCAATGTCGACATTGAAGAATTCGGCTACAGGTTCCAATATTTCAGGATTGTCCGCCTGTACTTTTCGCGCTGCTTTAAGCACCGTTTCCAGGCCGTTTCGCGTCATTTTCCCAAGAGGCTGCCTGCACCTGCCGGCGGGCATTCCCAGGATCGACATCAGTGTTTTGTAACCCAGCGGGTTTCTGGCGCGGCATACCACTTCACCAAAAGGTGTCGTTTCCATTGTTATGATCGTTACCAGATCAAAAAGAGGTCCAAGGGCGCTGAGCAGTTTTTTGGCCTCGGCCTGGTTACCCTCCTGAAGCAGGTGAACCATCTGTGACACCGCTTTGGGTACAACATTCGATGCTACAGAGATGACTCCGGAAGCCTTTATCTCGGGATTCGACATCATTTCCAATGTCATCCCGTCATCACCGGACAATATGGTAAAATCCGATCCGCAGCATCTTCTTGTATTCTTCATGTTTTCAAGATTACCGGTGGCTTCTTTGACCGTGTTAACATTATCAAACGTTTCATTTAAAAGTGCCAGATCTTCAGGCAACAGTTGTGCACCGGTTCTGCCCGGAATGACATAAGGAATAATTTCTATATTCGGAGCAGCCTTGGCCACCGGAGCGACATATTCTTTGCGTATTTCAAGAGAGCTGGGTCCATTGTAGTATGGATCCACAAGCAGAACCGCATCTGCACCGACCGAGACAGCATGTTTTGTTCCTGCCAGAGATTCCTTTGTGTTATTGCTTCCTGCACCGGCAATGCAAATACACTTGCCTTTTGTCTTTTCTGCAACGGTTTCAATAACACGGTTATGTTCATCCCAGCTCAAAACAGGACT
>Ga0316194_10000499_pt1 | contig 25158 bp, 20 predicted proteins | sample CroRivsedime1_MG_FD_204936 | JGI IMG/M metagenome (GOLD analysis project Ga0316194, IMG submission 204936) | Coastal sediment microbial communities from Maine, United States - Cross River sediment 1 | ecosystem: Environmental > Aquatic > Marine > Coastal > Sediment | place: USA: Maine...
AGAAGGTGATCGCCCACGTGCATGCCGACGCCGAGGAGGTGCTCGGCGTCAACTCGCGTGCCGAGCTGGCTCGAGCGGGTACGACGCTCTACGCCCGCAAGGCGGCGGCGCTGCAGAAGTCCGGCGTCACCCTGCTGGATGCGGCGCGAACGTGGATCGATCCCCGCGCGCGGGTGGGGCGAGACACGATCCTCTATCCCGACGTCATCGTCGAAGGCCCGTCGGTGATCGGCGAAGACTGCGTCGTCCGTCCCGGCTCACGCCTCGTCGACACCGTCGTGGGGCGCGGCGTCGAGATCAAGGACCACTCGGTGCTCATCGAGAGCCGTGTGGGCAACGGCGCGGCGGTCGGACCGTTCGCTCACCTGCGCCCCGGCTCGGTGCTCGACACGGGAGTGAAGGTCGGCAATTTCGTCGAGACCAAGAAGGCCCACCTGAAAAAGGGCGCCAAGGCCTCTCACCTCAGCTACATCGGCGACGCGGAGGTCGGCCCCGGCTGCAACATCGGCGCGGGAACGATCACGTGCAACTACGACGGCAAGCTCAAGCATCGGACGACCCTGGGGCGGGGGGTGTTCATCGGAAGTGACACCCAGCTCGTCGCGCCGGTCACCATCGGTGACGGCGCCTACGTCGGGGCCGGGACGACCGTGACCCGTGACGTGCCCGCGGGCGCCCTGGCGGTGGCCCGCACCCCACAGAACAACATCGAGGGCTGGGTCGCGCGAAAAAACGCTCGAGATGCCGGGAAGAAGAAGAAACGGGCCAAATCGGGCGGATAGCGGGGCGCTCAGGCCCTATATTCTCCGTGGCCCGGCCTGCCCGGGACGAGGGAGCTCTCAATCATGTGCGGAATCGTCGGATACGTCGGCCCTCAGGATCCCGTCCAGGTGCTGGTCGAGGGGCTTCGCAAGCTCGAGTACCGCGGCTACGACTCGGCCGGTATCGCGGTCGTCCACACCAACGGCGATATCTCAGTCCGACGGGCCGCGGGGAAGCTCCGGGACCTCGAGAAGGTCATCTCGGAAAACCCCATCGAGGGTGAGTACGGCATCGGGCACACCCGCTGGGCGACCCACGGCCGGCCCACCGAAGAAAACGCTCACCCGCACCGTGACTGCACGGGCCGGGTGGTGGTGGTCCACAACGGCATCATCGAGAACTACCTCGAGCTCAAGCACGCGCTCCAGGATCGCGGCCATGAGTTCGTGACCGAGACCGACACCGAGGTCATCGCCCACGCCCTCGAAGAAGAGATGAAGGTCTCGGGCGCCGATCTGCCCGACGCGTTCCGAGCGGTGCTCCCGAAGCTACGCGGCATCTACGCCCTGGTGGCGATCTCCGCGGACGCCCCCGACACGATGGTCGGCGCTCGCAGCGGCCCGCCGCTGGTCGTCGGCCTCAACGACGACGAGTACTTCCTGGCCTCGGACATCCCCGCCGTCCTGGCGCACACCAAGGACATCGTCTTCCTGGATGACGGCGAGCTGGTCGTGATCACGCCGAAGGGCGCCGAGTTCATGAACGTCGACGGCGAGCGCCTCGAGAAGACCCCGACCCGGATCCCGTGGGATCCGATCATGGCCGAGAAGGGCGGCTACAAGCACTTCATGCTCAAGGAGATTCACGAGCAGCCGCGCGCGGTGCGCGACACGCTGCTCGGGCGGGTCTCTCTCGAGTCGCACAAGATCTTCCTGGGTGAGGAGATGGGCCTCACCGACGATCAGATGCGCTCGATCGAGCGGTCGTGCATCGTGGCCTGCGGCACGTCGTGGCATGCCGGGCTGGTGGGCAAGTTCCTGATCGAGCGCCTGGCCGGGATTCCCGTGGAGGTCGACTACGCCTCCGAGTTCCGATATCGCAAGCCGGTTCTGGACGAGCGGTGCCTGCCGATCTACATCAGCCAGTCGGGAGAGACCGCCGACACCCTGGCGGCCCAGCGCGAGGCGAAGTCCAAGGGAGCTCGCACCGTGGCCATTTGCAACGTGCAGGGCTCGATGGTCACCCGCGAGGCCGAGGGGACGATCTACACCCATGCGGGTCCCGAGATCGGCGTGGCCTCGACCAAGGCCTTCACCAGCCAGCTCACGGCCCTCGTTCTGATGGCGCTCAAGCTCGGACAGGTCAGGGGCCGGATCAGCGAGGAGCTGGCTCTCCAGTTGATCAAGCACCTCTACCACATCCCGGCTCAGATGGAGCATTACCTGTCCGACGAGTCCGAGATCGAGAAGCTCGCGCAAACCTACCAGAACCGTCGCGACTTTCTCTACCTCGGGCGGGGCGTGAACTACCCCATCGCCCTCGAGGGCGCCTTGAAGCTCAAGGAGATCTCCTACATCCACGCCGAGGGCTACCCGGCCGGCGAGATGAAGCACGGACCCATCGCCCTCATCGACGAGGAGATGCCCGTGGTCGCCATCGCGCCCCGCGACCACGTCTTCGAGAAGATGCTGTCGAACATCGAAGAGGTGAAGGCGCGCTCGGGAATCGTGATCGCCCTCACCGACGAGCCCGACAAGGATCTCGAGGACAAGGCCGACTCGGTCATCGTGGTGCCGAGGACCCACGAGCTGCTGTCGCCGCTGCTGATGGTGCTGCCGCTGCAGCTCCTGGCGTATCACATTGCGCTGCTTCTCGGCTGCGACGTCGATCAGCCGCGCAACCTCGCGAAGAGCGTCACCGTCGAGTAGCGCTCTCACCCCGACGTGCTAGCTTAGGCGTTCGCTACCGCCAGCCTGAAGGGGTGGTTCGGGGATGACTCCAAGAAAGCCGCTGGCCCGGATCGACTGGGCGGTCAAGCCCTTCGGCGCCTTCCGCGACCCGCAGGTCGGACGCCGCGGGCGGTGGATCCTCTACAGCGTCATCATCGGCTCGGTGTCGGGGATCGGCGCGATCCTCTTCGATCTGCTGTTTCGTGGGGCGCAGGCCCTGCTTCTGAACGGGATCGGGGGCTTCGGCCCGCCTGGAAGCGGGGTCGAGGGCGGTGAGGCGTTCGGCCCGGAGATCCCCTGGCTGCTTCCGGTCTCGCTGGTGGTCGGCGGCCTGATTTCGGGGGCGCTCGTTTTCGGGCTGGCCCCGGAAGCCGAGGGCCACGGCACCGACGCGGTGATCCGCTCGTACCATCGCAAACGAGGCCGGATCCGGCGGCGCGTGCCGATCGTCAAGGCGCTGGCCTCGGCCATCACCATCGGCTCGGGCGGCTCGGCCGGCCGCGAGGGTCCCATCGCCCAGATCGGCGCCGGCGCCGGATCGTACCTGGCCGATCTCATGAGGCTTCCGAACCGCGACCGCCGGATCATGATGATGGCCGGCGTGGCCGGCGGGATCGGCAGCATCTTCCGCGCCCCCCTGGGGGCGGCGCTGTTCTCGGCGGAGGTGCTGTACAGCCGCGCGGAGTTCGAGTACGAGGTGCTGCTGCCGGGATTGATCTCGGCCATCACCGGGTACTCGATCTACTCCTCCTACGCGGGTTGGGGCCTGTTGTTCGACGTACCCCCGATCTCGTTCCACGAGCCCCGCAACCTCCTGACCTACCTGGCGCTGGGCCTGTTGTGCGCCGTCGTCGGGAATCTCTATCCCAGGATCTTCTACGGGATACGGGACAAGATCTTCGCGCCGATGCGGATCCCGCGGTGGCTCAAGCCGGCGGTGGGCGCACTGGGCCTGGGCGCCATCGCGGTCGTCTTCCCGGAAGCCCTCGGGATGGGGTACGGCTACATCCAGAATGCGATCGACGGCAGCTACACGATCCGCTTCCTGCTCGTCTTTGCCGCGGTGAAGATCGTGGCCACCTCGTTGACGATCTCGAGCGGCGGAAGCGGCGGCGTCTTCGGTCCGTCACTGGTCATCGGCGGCGCGCTCGGCGCCGCCTACGGGCAGGCCGCCGAGATCCTCCTGCCGATGGCCGCTCCCGAGCCGGCGGCCTGCGTGATGGTCGGCATGGGCGGGTTCTTCGCGGGTGTCGCCAAGGTCCCGTTCGCGTCGGTCATCATGGTCATGGAGATGACTGGCTCGTACGGATTGCTCGTGCCCTCGCTGCTGGTGGCCGCCGTCGCCTTCCTGTTCACGCCGCCCGGCACCAAGCTCTACGAGAACCAGGTCGAAAGCCGCGCCGACTCCCCCGCCCACCTCGGATCGTTCGCGGTGGACATCCTGCGCGGGTCGCGGATCCGCAAGTACTGGGCTCCCGAGCTACCCAAGGTGCGGGTCCTCCGTCGAGAGGACGATCTGATCTCCCTGATGGAGCAGGCCTCCGACTCGAGCCAGAACGTCTTTCCGGTCATCGATGCGGACAGGAAGCTGGTCGGCGAACTGACCGTCGATGACCTGCGGCGCACGGTGCTCGAGGAGGAAACGAAGCCAGGGACGACCGTCGGCGACGTGATGCGCACGCCAATCGGCCCCCTCGAGCCCGACGACGACCTCTCGGTCGCGGCCCGACTGCTCGCCGGGCGACAGTCCGACTCGGTCGTCGTCGTGAGCAGCCGTAAGGAGCCCACGGTGATCGGGACCTTTACCGGGCGCGATCTCATCGTGGCCTACGGCAGGCACCTGGAGAAGGTGCGGTCGAGGGAAGCCGCCCGCGGAGACTTCTGACGCGCGGCGCCGCGCTCTACTCGGACGCGGCCCGCTTGAAGATCAGCGGCAGGGGGGCTGCCCTTTCCTTCCACTCGCCCGCGATCTCCGAGCCGTCCTCGTTCATCGTCCCGGCGTAGCGGACGCCGACGGTGGACATGTCGACGGCCACGGCTCGGTCTTCTCCGAGGGTGACCGAGGACGCCGGCACCTGTTGTTCCCGATCGACTCCTTCGACGTTGGCCGTGAGCGTGCCGTCTTCTCCCGCCGTGACATCGAGAATGATTCGCAGCTTGATCGGTCCGATGTCGAGCAGCCCCCGCCAGGTGCCGACCAGCCCCTCGCCGGGCGTCCCGGGCTTTTCGTAGTCCGCGTAGAGCGCGGTGAGATCCCCGAAACCCTCGGGCATTGCGGTGCGCTCGAGCGTGAACGGAAAGAACTGTTGGCCCTGCACGAAGTTGCCGGCGATCGTCTGGCCGTCTTCCGAGAGCGATCCGTTGAAGGTGGGCTCACCGGGCATGCCGATCAGCCGTAGCAGCACCGACGCGCCGTCGACCGTTGCCTCGGGCAGCTTCATGTATCGGATCCCCAGCGCCGGAAGGTCGATGGTGGCCGACCCCACGCCGTCCTCTCCCGCCTCGAGATCGATCGATACCTCGAGATCGCCCGTCGGCAGGACCACTGCCCCGTGCCAGAAACCTCCCGGGCTCGGCCCCTCGGCAGCCGGTGCCTGCGCGAGCAACGGGGACAGGGCGATCGTCCAGACCAGGAGCCCTACGACGGTGGAAATACGTGCGATCATCTTCATCGTCCTCACTTCGAGAATTCGGACTTGAGCCTGCTAGAATACGCGGTCCCATTCATTCTAACGGAGCGCAGGTGATTCCACCGGAGCAACGTAGCCAGGCCCTCCCGACCCCGGCAGGAAACGCCCCGCCGGGGGTCGATCTCGTTCTGGACGGCCTCAACCCCGCCCAGCACGAGGCGGTGATCCACGGCGACGGCCCGCTGCTCGTGCTGGCCGGCGCCGGCTCGGGTAAGACCCGGGTCATCACCCACCGCATTGCGAACCTGGTACTGAACCGCGGCGTCTCGCCGTCGCGCATCATCGCCGTCACCTTCACCAACAAGGCCGCCAACGAGATGCGCGAGCGCGTCGAGCGCCTCCTGGGCGCCGGGAGGCTCGCCGGGGCGTGGATCGGCACCTTCCACGCGTTCTGCCTGCGGATCCTCCGCCGCGACGGAGCGCGCATCGACCTGCGGCCGGGATTCGCGATCTACGACACCTCCGACCAGCTCTCGCTGATCCGGAAGATCCTCCGCGAGGACGGGGCCGACGATACGTCGAGCAGCGCCCGGCCGATCCTGTCCCGCATCAGCCGCGCCAAAAACGCCCTGGAGTCTCCCGAGAAGCTCGCGAGCAAGGCGTTCGGCCCCGAGAGCCAGCGGACCGCGCGGGTGTACGCGCAGTACGACGAGGCGCTACGGCGGGCCAACGCCGCCGACTTCGACGATCTTCTCGTCAGGACGCTGGAGCTCTTCGAGGAGCACCCCGACGTCGCCGAGACCTACGCCGACCGCTGCGAGCACCTGCTGGTCGACGAGTACCAGGACACCAACCGGCCGCAGTACCTCCTGGTGCGCGCGCTCTCGGCACGGCACGGCAACGTCTGCGTGGTCGGCGACGAGGATCAGAGCATCTACCGCTTCCGCGGCGCCGAGATCCGGAACATCCTGGAGTTCGAGCACGACCATTCGGGTGCGACGGCGATCAAGCTCGAGCAGAACTACCGCTCGACATCGGTGATTCTCGAGGCCGCGGGCGCGGTGATCTCCCACAACACCAGCCGCAAGGGCAAGACGCTGTGGACCGACAAGCCGGGTGGAGCGAAGATCCGGCTCCACCACGCGCTGACCGACCGCACCGAGGCGAGCTGGGTATCGAGTTGCGTGACCCGGTTGGCGGCCACGGATCTCCAGTTCGAGGATATGGCCGTCCTGTACCGGACCAACGCCCAGTCGCGGCAGTTCGAGGAGATCTTCCGGCGCGACCGCATCCCCCACCAGGTCGTCGGGTCGGTGCAGTTCTACGAGCGCAAGGAGGTCAAGGACCTTCTCGCCTACCTCAAGCTGGTCGCCAACCCCGCCGACGACGTCTCGTTCCGGCGCATCGTGAACGTCCCCGCCCGCGGGGTCGGCGCCACGACCGTGAGAGCCATCGAGGACGTCGCGCGGGCGTCGGGAACGCCGATGTTCGAGGCAACGCGCCTCGCCATCGCGCAGGGCGTCTTGCCGGTTCGGTCGACGCGGATGGCGGGCCTGTTCCTCGATATCATCGATCACCACGCCGGCCAGGCCGACAGCAGGCCGGTGGCTACCACCCTCGACAGCCTCGTCCGCGAGGTCGATTACCAGGCCTACCTCGAGAAGAGCTATCCCGGCGAGGGCATCGAGCGGATGGAAAACGTCAAGGCGCTGATCACTGCGGCGGTCGAGTACCACGAGGAGGTCGACGAGCCGACGCTCCGGGGCTTCCTCGACCGCTCGGCCCTGGTGAGCGACGCCGACGAGGTCGGAGCCCGTCCCGGCGTCACCCTGATGACGATCCACTGCGCGAAGGGGCTCGAGTTCGCCACGGTCTTCCTGGCAGGGCTGGAAGAAAGTCTCTTCCCCCACCAGCGCTCGCTAGGCTCGAAAGAAGACATGGAGGAAGAGCGCCGGCTGTGTTACGTCGCGCTGACCCGGGCCAAGGAGAGACTGTTCCTGTCTCACGCCGGCATCCGGAGAGTCCAGGGACTGCCCATCGAGAGCCCGCCCTCGCGTTTTCTCAACGAGATCCCCCGGGAGGTGGTCGAGGAGGAGATCGCGGATCCCACGGAATACGCCCAGGACCCAGGCCTCAGAGACAGCGCCGGCGCGAGCTACGGCGGCTCGTCGGCAGCCCGCGCGTCCCGTCGGGGCGGACGATCGCGAGGGACCTCCAGGCGGCCGGCGCGCCAGGCCGACCCGGGCGACGGCTTCCCGGTGGGCGCCAGCGTCACCCATCCCCTGTTCGGCTCCGGGTTCATTCTCGAGCGCCAGGGCGAAGGCAAGTCGCTGAAGCTGACCATCAACTTCTCGGAGCACGGGCGCAAGAAGATCGTTCCCGCGTACACCAAGCTCCGCGTCTACAACTGATCATCGATCGGGAGAGTATCGAGATGAAAGCAACCACCATTCGCCGGGGCAACATCCTGAGGATCAACAACGTGTTGTACCGCGTTCTGAACATGGACCACGTCACGCCGGGCAAGGGTCGCGCCCACGTTCAGACCAAGCTGCGGAATATCATCGACGGCACCCAGACCGAGATGCGGTTCCGGTCGGAAGACGATCTCGAGAGGATCGCCCTCGAAGCCAAGATGATGCAGTACCTCTACAACGACACCTCCGGCTACCACTTCATGGACACCGAGAGCTACGAGCAGGCGGCGCTCTCCGCGGATGTCGTGGGCGACGTTGTGCCGTACATCGTCCCGGACTCGGTGGTGAAGATGGAGTGGTTCGAGGGCAAGCCCGTGGGCGTCGAGCTGCCTCCTGCCGTGGACCTGCTGGTCACCGAGACCATGCCCGGGATCAAGGACTCGACCGCCTCGGCGCAGAAGAAGCCCGCGACCCTCGAGACGGGGCTGATCGTTCAGGTGCCGGCGTTCATCAACGAGGGCGAGCGGATTCGCGTCAGCACCGTGGACGGCAGCTATCTGGAGCGCGCCAAGTCCTGACGCGGGCGGCCTCGGCGGGACGGAAATCCCGGTGCTAAGATGCCCCTCTTGCTGGGAGGCCGACCCGTGGCCGGGTCGGAGATTGAGGGGGCTCACGGTACCTAACCTGGAGCCCGAGCCCCATGGCCTACGAGTTCATCGAAGGGAATGAAGCGATCGCCCGCGCGGCGACCCGCGCCGGCTGCGATTTCTTTGCCGGCTATCCGATCACCCCGGCTTCCTCGATCCTGCACTACATGAACCGCGCGCTTCCCGGTGCGGGCGGTGTCGTGATCCAGGCCGAGGACGAGATCGCCTCCATGGGGTTCTGCATCGGAGCGGCCATGGCCGGCCGCAAGGTGCTCACCGCCACCAGCGGGCCCGGCATCAGCCTGTACAGCGAGAACATCGGGCTCGCCATCATGGGAGAGGTTCCCATGGTGATCGTGAACATCCAGCGCCAGGGACCGGCCACCGGGTCGGCCACCAAGGGCGCCGAGGGCGACGTTCTGTTCACGCGCTGGGTCACGTCGGGGGGCCAGCCGGTCATCGCCCTCAGCCCCGCAACCGTGGAGGAGGCGTACGATCTGACCTACCAGGCCTTCAACTTCGCGGAGGAGTACCGCTGCCCGGTCTTCCTGCTCGCCAGCAAGGAGATCGGGGTCACCAAAGAGACCGTCGACCTCGACTCGGTCTCGTTGCCGGACCGCATTGACCGGACGCCCGTTCCCCCCGGTCAGGAGCGGTACCTGCCCCACGACTTCGCGCGGCCCGAGGACGTCCCGGCGTTCAGCGCCATCGGCGGGGAACATGTCGCCCGCTTCACGACCTCGACCCACGACAAGCGCGCCTACCTCACCACGGACCCGGCCGTCATCCAGGAGATGATCGACCACTACCACGCCAAGATTGAAAACGCCGCCGACCGCATCGCCCTGTTCACCGAGGACCGCCAGCCGGGTGCGGACACGCTCGTCGTCAGCTACGGCGTGATCTCGAGGTCGGCGTCGGTGGCGGTCCGCCGGGCGAGGGAAAGCGGGAAGAAGGTCTCCTCTCTCGTTCTGCAGACCCTGTACCCCGTTCCCGAGAAGGCAATCCGGCGCGCCGCCGAGACGGTTCGCCGGGTAGTGGTCCCCGAGATGAACATGGGCCAGTACGTTCTGGAGGTCGAGCGCCTGGTACCGCCCGGCGTGGAGGTCGTCGGCGTTGGCAAGATGAACACGACACTGCTCTCACCCGACGAGATCCTGAAGCGAGGAGGTCTCGCATGAGCGAGTCGCGATACGAGACCTACCTGAATCCCGCCATCGGGCCGCTCCCGTTCTGCCCGGGGTGCGGCCACGATTCGCTGGTGCGCAACCTGGACGCCGCGCTGGTCAGGCTCGGGGCCGATCCGGCCAAGACGGTGCTGGTCACCGACATCGGGTGCATCGGGCTCACCTGCCGGCACTTCATCACCCATGCGTTCCACGGTCTCCACGGGCGCTCCATCACCTACGCCTGCGGCCTGAAGCTGGCCCGGCCCGACCTGAACGTCATCGCCATCAAGGGGGACGGGGCGTGCGGGATCGGGGGGACCCACCTGCTCAACGTCGCCCGCCGCAACATCGGAATCACCCTGCTCGTGGCCAACAACTTCAACTACGGCATGACCGGCGGCCAGCACTCGGTGACCACCCCCACCGGCGGCAACACGTCCGATACCCCGTGGGGAAACGTCGAGGCTCCCATGGACCTGTGCGCCACAGCTGCTGCGGCCGGCGCCGGGTGGGTCTATCGCGCCACCACCTTCGACGACGATCTTGCCGACGTCCTGGTCCGGGCGATCTCCTCCCCGGGGTTCGCCATGGTCGATGTGTGGGAGCTCTGCACAGCGTACTACCAGCCGCAGAACCAGATGAAAAAGCGCGGGCTGTTCGAGCTGATGGACGATCTCGGGTGTCGCCGGGGGCTCCTGGTGGACAAGCCCCGGACCGAGTACACGGAGCTCTACCGGCAAGCGGCCGAAAGCGGCGGTCCGGCAATACCAAAGAAGCCCGCCATCGAGCCGTCCCACCGCCACGCCTTGAAGCGGCAGACCGGGATCCTCGTGGCGGGCAGCGCCGGACAGAAGATCAAGTCGACTGCCACGCTGCTGGCCGAAGGCGGGATCTTCGCCGGCCTGCAGGCGACCCAGAAAGACGACTACCCGATCACCGTGAAGACCGGCCACTCGGTGGCGGAGATCGTTCTGAGCCCCGAGCGGATTGAGTACACGGGGATCGAAGTTCCGGACTATGTGATCGTGGTCTCGGAAGACGGCCTCCGGAGAATCTCCCGCCAGACGGCGAGCTACCCGGAATCGTGCGTCGTTTACGCCGACGCGGCTCTGGAGCTACCGCCAACCGCCGCGCGCATTCGATCGCTCGACCTTCAGAGCATCCGTCGGAAAACCGGACCGCTTGACCTTGCCACGGCGGCGCTCGCCGCGTTCCTTGCGGAGACCGGCCTGTACCCGGTGGAGGCGATGGCCCACGCGATCGAGACATTGCGGAGCCCGAAGCTCGCCGAGGCCGGCATCCGGGCTCTGAACCTCGGCGTCACGCTTGTCGGGAAGAATTGACCCGGGAACAGACTCAAGCTCACGCCGTGGCAACGACTGGCTTGTTTTTTTCCATCGGGTCCAAACACTCGCGTGTCTTTTTGTTCATGGGTAAGAATACTCGTATACTGACCGCATGGCCGCCCCCGTCGATCGATACCTGACCGCCCAGGTCCGCAGGGATCTCCGCCGCAAGATGGTCTTCGTCAGCGGGCCCAGGCAGGTGGGCAAGACCACCCTCGCCCGGGCACTCCTCGGCAAGGCGGCCCGCGGCTACCTCAACTGGGACGTCGCCGAGCACCGCGAGCGAATCCTGAAGCGGGAGCTTCCCCCGGTCAAGTTCCTGGTCTTCGACGAGATTCACAAGTACCACATGTGGCGCAACTACCTGAAGGGACTGTACGACGCGGGTCCCGGTGACAGGCGGATCCTGGTTACGGGGAGCGCGCGCCTGGATCTCTACCGGAGGGGGGGGCGACTCACTGCAGGGACGTTACCACTACTTGCGGCTTCACCCGTTGTCGGTCGCCGAGCTCGATCTCGCGACGAAAAAGGACCTGCAGCAGCTCACCGCCCTCGGTGGCTTCCCCGAGCCCTTCCTCGGCGGCTCGAGAACCGAGGCGCGCCGCTGGTCGAGGGAGTACCGAACGCGCCTCATTCGCGAGGACATCGCCACCCTGGAGAACATCCACGACCTGGGCACGCTGGAGCTGCTGGCGCTCCGCCTGCCGCTGCTTGTCGGATCGCCGCTGTCGATCAACGCCCTGCGCGAGGATCTGCAGGTCAGCCACAAGGCGGTGCGCCGCTGGATGACGATCCTCGAGCATCTCTACGCGATCTTCAGGCTCTCGCCGTTCGGCGCCCCTCACATTCGCGCGGTGAAGAAGGCCCAGAAGCACTATCACCTCGACTGGTCGTTGGTCGGGGAAGAGGCCCCGCGAATCGAGAATCTGGTAGCCGCGCACCTGTTGAAGTGGGTGCACTACCGACAGGATGCCGAAGGCCGGGAGATGGAGCTGCGCTACTTCCGCGACGTCGACGGACGCGAGGTCGATTTCGTGCTTCTCGAGGACGGCAGGCCGCGGTCTTTCATCGAGTGCAAGGTCGGTGATGCACCGGCTTCGCGCGGCCTGCGTTACCTCCTCGAACGATTCCCGGGCACCGAGGCGTGGCAGATCTCGCTGAAGGGCGAGAAGGACTTCGAGACGCCCGAGGGCATCCGCGTCTGCCCGGCTCTCGACTATCTGCGCCGTCTCGTTTGACCGAGCTCAGACGGGGGGTCAGGTTGCGCTGCCGCTCGATTCCGGTCGTGGCAATCCTGGTGGCCATGGCCGTTCACTCCGAATCCTCGCGAAACGCCGCCGCGGCGTGGCGGTTGGTCGGATAGAAACGTCCCTGGTCGATCACTTCCATCAGCTCGTATTTCTCGAGCCATGAGCGGAAAGACCGATTGGCACGGCTGACGGCGAAGGTGACGTCGCGCTCGGCCAGCAGGGCGATCGCCTGCCGCAGGACCCCAGCGCCGGTGGTGTCGACGTCGACCATTGCTTCCGCATCCAGCACGAACCATCGGACAGGGGTGGGCGCCTGGTCGAGGAGCTGCTCGACCTCGTCGAGAAAGAGGGTCGCGTTGGCAAAGTAGAGCGGGGCGCCGAATCGATAGATGACCAGGCCCGACGGACTGACGGCATCGCCGGAGCCCGCGGGAGTGAAATGGCTGCCGTCAGCGGCTTCCAGCAGCGCCGATGTGTCCGGACGGGACGCCCGCCGGATGACGTCGATGGTGGACAGGAGGAAGGCGATGAGGACGGCGCGCAGCGGACCCAGGGCCAGCACGCTGAGAAGACAGATGGCGGCGATCCAGAAGTCCGAACGGCGCATCCGCCACAGCTCGCGGAGCTCGTGGACCTCGATCAGCGACAGCACCGCATTGGCGACGATCCCGGCCAGGGCCGCATTCGGCAGGAACGCCAGCACGTCGGTGAAGAACAGCATCACCACCGCGATCGTCCCGGCCGCCACCAGGCTGGGCAGCTGGCTGCGCGCGCCCGAGGCATCCATCGCCGCCGAACGGGAGGGGCTGTTGCCGGTGACCAGCGAGCCGGTGAAGCCGGCCGCGAGGTTGGCCGCGCCGTAGGCGAACAACATCTGATTGCCGTCGACCTTGTATCCGTACTTGCTGCTGTAGCTGCGAACCACGAGCAGACCTTCGCACAGAAGAATGGCCGAGATCGCCAGGGCGCTGGGCAGCAGCCGCAGGTAATCGGTCAAAGGAATGGCGGGTACTGTCAGCGTCGGGGGGCCGGAGGGCATCGCACCGAGCACGCCGACCCCCTTGGCCGCGAGGTCGAAGACCGCGACGATGATCGTCAGCAGCGCCAGGGCCACCAGCGCCCCGGGGATCTTGGGCGCATACCGTTTCATCAGCCGGACAATCAGGAAGGCGGAGACTCCGATCGCCACCGACCACAGGTTGGCTCGGGGAATCGAGTCGAACAGGGCCACCAGCTCCACGAAGTAGCCCTCGGTCTCGACAGAGCTCGCCATGGCGTCCTTGATCCGTTCCGCCGCCGCCAGCGCCCCCCCCGCGTGGGCCGCGTGGGGCGCGGCGAGGATCTTCCGCACCTGGTTGGTGAACACCTCGATGCCGAGGCCGGTGATGAAGCCCGCCATCACGGCGCGCGACAGGAAGTTGGCGAGGAACGCCAGCCGGAAGAACCAGAAGACGAAGAATATTAGTCCGCAGATCACGGCCAGGGCGAGGGCGTACTGCAGACGCAGCGCGTCCCCGGGCGCGGCAAAAGCGACCAGGGCGGCGCCGACCAGCCCGGCCATGGAGGCATCGGGGCTGGTCACCAGGTGGCGCGAGCTCGTGAGCAGGGCGAAGACCGCCAGCGGGATGATGGCCGCGTAGAGACCGGCCACGGGGGGCAGACCGGCCACCTGGGCGTAGCCGATGTTGAGGGGGATCATCAGGGCGGCCAGGGTGATGCCCGCCGAGGCCTCCCGGGGGACGTCGGCCAGCGTGATGCCTCGCAGTCCCGCGAATGGGCGGGGCCAGCTGATCTTGGCGAGCACGCCGGGAGCCTCTTCACTCATGAACTCATCCCTTCTTCTCGCGGTCTTCGGGATCCGCCTTCGTTGCGGCTGTCGACGTGTCGGCTGCCCCGCCCCAGCGCCGCTGCAGTAAGTGCGCCAGGCGCATGACCGGGCCTCGAACGAGGAAGTACGGGACGATGGCGCACACCACGGCCACGATCAACATCTCGCCGGGGTAGAACGCCCTCAGGGCCACGAGTTGATACGTCGTGTCGAGCACACAAGCGATGATGAAGACCCTGCCGAAATCCTTGAGACCGGAGCGGAGCAGCCGTCGTCGCTCGGTCGGGCTCTTGAGGAAGGCCCCCAGGAAGACTGGATTCCCTTCCCGGACATCCCTGAAATGGGCCCGGATCGCGAGGAGGGTGACCACGGTCGGCATGACCACCAGCCGAAAGTGCAACGGCCCGTCGGCCCGGGCGATGAGCTGTTCAAACCCACGAGACAAGGTGTCCAGGATCGCATCCATGGCTCACTCCTATCGAACCGACTTTTCGCTGGAGGAAACCACTACTTCGCCGAGGCCATCGCTCGTGCCAGCGTGCCGCCGGAGAGGTTGCGAGCGTTGAACCCGTTCTGCAGGAGAATCCGTGTCGCGTAGTAGGCGCGCTGCGCGGAGCGACAGATGACCAGGATCTCGCGGTCCTTCGGCAGCTCGCCAAGGCGCGAGCGGAGCTCCGGCAGCGGGATGTTGACCGCGCCCGGCACCGACTCGACGACCAGTTCCACCGGCTGGCGAACGTCGAGCAGAAAGGCGCCATCGATGCCGTCCCAGTGGGCGAGCGGCATGTCGCCGCGGAGGACGTCGGCGGCGACCATTCCGGCGTAGTTGACCGGGTCCTTGGCGCTGCCGAACTGGGGCGCGTAGCACAGCTCGGCCTCCTCGAGGTCGTAGATGGTCGCGCCCATCTGAAGGGCCACGGCCAGCGCGCTGATGCGCTTGTCCACGGCGGGTCCGTCGTGGCCGAGCGCTTGTGCCCCGAGGAGGCGTCCGTCGGACTTGCGGAAGATGACCTTCATCCCGATCATCTTGGCGCCCGGGTAGTAGCCGGCGTGCGAGTTCGGGAAGATGTAGACCTTCTCGTAGTCGTCATCGCCGAGCCGCTTGAGCGTCCTTTCGTTGACTCCCGTCCAGGCGGCAGCGCCGCCAAAGAGACCGATGATCGCGGTGCCTTGGGTGCCGCGGAAGCGGGAGTCCCTCCCGGCGATCACATCGGCCGCGATCCGGCCCTGCCTATTCGCGGGACCGGCCAGCGCCATCAAGCTCCACTCGTCGGTGACGACGTCCTTGACCTCGATAACGTCGCCGACCGCGAAGATGTCCGGGTCGGAGGTCCGCATGTGCTCGTCGACGCGGATCCCGCTGCGCTCGCCGATATCCAGCCCGGCCGCCTTGGCGAGCGTCGTGTCCGGCCTCACGCCGATCGCGAGGATCACGATGTCGGCCGGGTAGGTCTTGCCGGAACTCGTCTGCACCTGGAGCGCACCGCCTTCCAGCTGGGCGAACCCCGCCGCACCATCGTTGAGGACGACGCGGACGCCATTCCTCTTCACGTGTTCCTCGACCAGGCGCGCAACTTCCGGGTCCAGCGGGCCCAGGAGCTGGGGCGGCTTCTGGATCAGGGTCACTTCGAACCCCATGTGGATCAGGTTCTCCGCCGTCTCGAGGCCGATGAACCCGCCGCCGATGACGACGGCGCGCGTCGTCGGCTTCACATACTGAATCCCCGAGTACTTGTACATTCCCGCCAGGAACTCGGTGCCCTGTGCGACCCACTCGCGAATCGTGCGCGCGTCGGGCACCGTCCGCACATGGAAGATCCCGGGCAGGTCGATGCCGGGCAGGGGTGGATGGACCGAGGCGGCCCCGGGCGACAGCACCAGCTTGTCGTAGCTCTCGGTCGTCACCTCGCCGGTCGTGACGTTCTTCAGGTCGACGGTCTTCTTCTTCCGGTCAATGGCGATCGCTTCGCAGCTCGTCCGCACGTCGATGCCGTAAAGGCCGCGGAAGACCTGCTCGTTGGCGACGAGAAGGCTCGACTCCTGCGGGATCACTCCCGAGATGTGGTACGGGAGCCCGCAGTTGGCGTAACTGACGTACGGCCCGCGCTCCACCATCAGGATCTCGGCCTTTTCATCCAGCCTGCGCAGGCGCGCCGCACACGACGCCCCCCCGGCCACTCCACCCACGATGATGACTTTCACGATCGCTCTCCTTGTCTGCCGTCGCCTTCCCACGTTCAGGAGACTCCCCGGCGTGCCGCACGGGCACGCCGGGAGCATCCGCATCGAGCCGTCTGCTGAGCTACCTCCTGCCGACTACCCGATCCGCCGCGACGCCGCCTGCAGCTCGGTCGTCTCGGGGAGCTTGGCCGTTGTCCTCTTCTTCCACTCCTGCTCGAGCAGCTCCTTGGCGGCCTGCTCGAGGAACTCCGGCGCGGCCCATTTCTGCACGTCGAAGTCGTTCTTGATGTAGCTGTGGCTCAGCATGAAGTCCTTGCCGATCTCGACCGAGACCAGGTTCTGGGGTGACAGGTTGGGCACCATGTCGATGGGCTTGATGCCCTCGTAGGTGGCCTCGACGTCACGGTAGAAGGTCTGCTTGTCGAGGATCGCCGCCGCGGCGCGCTTGTGCTCGTTGGCCCAGCGCCCGACCTTGATCATCCCCTTCATGAACGCGAGGACGAGCTCGGGGTGCTTCTCGGCCATCACGTCCGTGCAGGTAATGGCAGCCGGAATGTTGGCCACCTGCAGCGTCCAGTCCGGGTGCCGGGCGAGGTCCTCGATCGACTTGAACTTGCCCGTCACCTCCGAGAGCTGGGAGAGGGGGCCGGACTGCATGTACATCGCGTCGATGACCCCCTTCTCGAGCGCCGTCTCCAGGGGACGGAAAGCGAGGTCGTGTTTGTGGTCGCGCCGCAGCCACAGCTCCGACGGGTTCTCCATCAACGGGCCCATCATCTCGGGATTGTCGTACCAGTCGTCCGGGTAGGGAAACTCGACGATCTCCACGTCGTCGCGGGTCATGCCATTCATCCTGAGCATCAGCTCGATGCCCTGCTCCTCCTGGATGCGCCACCAGTCGGTCTTGATGGTGTTCAGGCTCTTGGAGAGGCCGATCTTCTTGCCTTTGAGCTCGCTCATCCGGTAGATGTCGTCCCGGGAGCGCACCATCATCACGCCTCCCTCGCGGGGCGCGTGCGTCACGCCCAGGAGCCGGGTCCTGCGGATGTCGGCGTGGACGTGGACGGGCGGGAACAGGCCGCCGAAGCGGATCAGATTGTCGAGGTTGTGGATATAGTGCGGGTACCAGTCGTTCTCGGCGCGGGCGCGGAGATACAGGTAACTGATGCCGAGCTTCTTGTACTCCTCCTTGGTCCAGCCCAGCTCCTGATCGACGTTGCTGGCCGAGATCAGGGGGCAGTTGGTGTAGTAAACCTCGTTCCAGTCCAACTTCACGGTGCTGAGTTTCTTTCCGCTATTCGCCATGGTCGAATCCTCCTTTGTGAGTTCGCCTCTCGCGCAGGCACAGGCTGGTCCTGCCTCATCGCTTTTTGCGTTGTTATCCGTCATTGCGTTCCTCCGTTCATTCAGCAGCTCATCACCGGACCGGCGACGACACCTCTCCGCACCTACCCATCTGCAATCAAGGTCGACCCCCTTCGTCGGCAACGGCATTCACGCTGCCGCCGCGGCGGACGGCATCGATCGCCGGCAGCAGGTCGGTGATGATCGTCCGCTTGAGCACGAAGGCGTCGGCGCCGGCTTCGATCGCCGCGCTGCGCACGCTCTGCTCGTCGTGAACGCTGAGGACGATCACCTTGAGATCGGGGCAGCGCTGCCGGAGCGCCCGCAACCAGCCCAGACCGCTGTCCCGGGCCAGGGAAAGGTCCACGATCGCCACCTCGGGCTGGAGCCGGGCCGCTCCCTCGAGCAGCGACGCCTCGTCGGCCACCATGACCACCGAAGCGAAAGCCGTCTCCAGCAGCCCGCGAACGCCTTCCGTGAGACCGTGGTGGCGATCCGCCAGCAAAACGCAGCTCAGAGGCTTCTCGGACATCGAGACCGCCCTTCTCCGCGACAGTGTTTCCGCGTTGCGTGTTTGCAACCGGCATCAATCGGAGGTTAGGCGGAATGCGGAGGGCTGTGACCTCGGGGTTTTACGAGGCTTGCCCCTGGGAAACCACGAGGTTGGCCGACCGGAGGCCCGTCGCGGACAGCTGCCACGGCTCAGAACCGGAAGTTCACCCCGATCGCAGGACCGCCGAAGCTGAGGCCGCTGAGGAACTTCCCGTCGCCTTCATCGAAGCTCATATAGCGATAGACCGCGAAAGGGACCCGATCCGTTGATCCAGCACGGTCAGGGACCCGTCGGCCGCCTGCAGATTGGTCAACGCACAGTTCATGTATTCTTGCATTTCTTCGAGACGGAAGAACGGCTTGTCCGTCCTGCTCAGAGCCTTTACGGGTGGAAGCTGATCGCTGACCCGTGCATCGAGCTCCACGAGCACCGAGCACAGGTCCAGCACTTCCTCGATCTCGACCGCGTCGGGGTCGCGATCCATCTGCTTTTCAAAAGCAATGACCGAGTCTCTCAGGGCGGCTGTTGGGCGCAGACATTCGAGCGACTGACCGATCATCAAGGCGGAAACGAGGTCAGCTGCAGCGCTTCGTTGATTTCGTAGCTGTTGACAAATATTGTGCCGACTCCTTGACCAGCTCCATATCAGCCAACAATAGGACTTTACGTCGATTATCGAGCTTCGAATTCGAAACCGACAAAGAGCACGTACAGGGGGGCGCTTTCGTCTGAATCGAACACGTGGGCGGCAATCTCCGCACGCTTGAAACGGAACCCAACGAGAAGACCCGGCTGAACCTCCCGTGGGCCCTCATAGACCCGGGTTCGCTGCCCGACCAGGCCCGCCCGGACCCCGGCGCCTACCGCAAGAAGCACGACGAGGGTCCACGCGACGCGACCGCCTGCCATCATCGCCCCAATGCCACGCCGAGCAGGTACGCGCCTCAATGCGGAACTCCACGCGAAGGCATCCGGCGTCGATCGCACCTCATACTCTGGCCGCCCCCGGTTGCTGGACAAGCTCCTACTCTAGACCCGGGTTTCCCAGGTGCCCCATGCCATGGGGGCTTGGCTCTTCGAAAGATGGATTAGAATGCCGCTCGAATTGCCCGGCGATAAAGCCGGGCGAAGGTCAAATGGGAAATGTCAGCTTGATGACCTTTCTGACAGGAGCCAAGAATGACAATGTCCTACAGGCTAGACACGATCATCAAGGTGGATGAGACTTGATGCATTACCTGCGGAAGCTGTATCCGTACCTGCCCGGGTAGTTTGATTACCAAAACGGATTTCCCCGTCCCCATTCCGGACGCGTGGGACCTCTGCATTGACTGCGGCCATTGCGTGGCCGTCTGCCCGACCGGGGCCATGCATCAGCGCGCGATGGGGCCTGAGGATTGCGCGCCGATCGACATTCATCTGATTCCCCGATGGGATGAGACCAGGCAGTTCCTGGTCTCGAGGCGTTCGGTCCGTGTCTACGTGAACAAGCCGGTCGAGAAGGAAAAGATCCTGCAGTGCCTGGACGTCGCACGCTTTGCCCCAAACGGAGCGAATCGGCAGATCGTGCGCTGGGTTGTGGTCAGCGACCCCGCGCAAGTTCATCGTGTCGCCCAGATGTCCATCGACTGGATGAAGAGTGTCCGGGAGTCGAACCCGGCGCTGCACAAAGAGGCCAAACTCGGGATATTCACCAGCGCGTGGGACGAGGGTAAGGATCAGATTTCCCGAGGGGCACCGTGCTTCATCCAGGCCTGGGCGCCCAAGGACGAACGCACCGCGCCCCAGGCGACCACGATCGCCCTGGCCTACGCGCAGCTTGCCGCACACGCCCTCGGTCTCGCCAGCAGCTGGAGCGGCGGCATCAACACTGCCGCGCAGGCGTACCCTCCCTTGATCGAGCTCCTTGGGCTGCCGGAAGGCACCGCATCCTTCGGAACGATCTTGCTGGGGTACCCCGCCGAGACCTTCGGGCTGATTCCGGCGCGAAAGCCTGCCGACGTTAGCTGGCGTTGAGCACTCGGAGAACACCATGAGCGAAACCAAGCGCCAGACTCGGATGCAGCGAATGGGCTACCGTTCGCCGACCGATGCGACGGAGCCCGATCAGCTCGTTCTTGTCGAGTACGTCTCCGGCGGTCGCATAGCCATAATCACCCTCAACCGGCCGCATGCCGACAACGCCATCACGACGGAACTGGCGGCACAACTCATCGAGATCCTCGAGACCATTGCAGCCCGTTCCTCCGTGCGTGTCGCCATCATTACCGGATCCGGTGACCGAGCCTTCTCCGTCGGTGGCGACCTGTACCAGCGCAAGCAGATGACGAAGGAACAGTGGCTGCGCCAGCGCCTCGTCTTCGATCGCGTGCTCTACACGCTGCGCCAATTACGCCGGCCGATCATCGCTGCGGTCCATGGAATGGCCTACGGCGGAGGCTGCGAGATCGCCATCAGCACGGACTTCATCGTTGCGTCAGATAACGGAGTCTTCGGCCAGCCCGAAGCGATCGTTGGCTTGAGCGCCGGTGGCGGCTCACCGGTCCTGCTGCCCCGCGTACTCCCGCCGGGCAAGGCCATGCAAATGCTGATGACGGGAGAACCCATCACGGCGCAAGAGGCGCACCGACTTGGCATGGTCAACGAGGTCTATCCCGGAGCCGAGTTGATGGCCGGAGTGCTCAGCATCGCGGAGAAGATCGCGAGTAACTCGCCGACGGCGGTACAGTCGGTCAAGCGGGCCGTTCAAATGGGACAGGGCGAGCCTGTTGAGCAGGCCATCGCAATCATGATGGATGAGCACTGGCGCTCGGTGGTCCATCTCGACCGCGGCGAGGGAAGCCTTGCCTTCACCGAAGGTCGAGAACCGGCCTTTCCGGACCCCGACTTCTGATGCGGGACGTGTTACTCCAACAAATGCGTAATCCTACTCAACTGGAACCCCTCTCTCGAACGATAGAATAGCCTGCATCTCTCGGGGGCTGATCTGACCTGACAACACCCGGTGGCGAAAGGGAGGGTCAGAGCTCGACGAGGCCGTGCTTGATGGCGAAGTGGATCAGCTCCGCGTTGGTGTGCAGGTCCAGCGTCTCCATCATCTGGTATTTGTGGAACTCCACCGTCCGGGCCGAGATCTCGAGGCTCGACGCGATCTCTTTCGCCGAACGCCCCTCGGCCAGGAGCTGGAGGACCTCCCGCTGCCGCGGGGTGAGGGAATCAACCGGATCGTCGCCGGCCTGCTCCGGATCTTGCCTCATGGCTTTCAGGACCTCCCCCGCGAGCTGCGGCGTGAGGTAGGTCTTGCCCTGGAGTGCGGCGCGGATGGCCGTCACCAGCTCGGCCGACGCCGAGTGCTTGAGCACGAAGCCCGACGCCCCGGCGTCGAGCGCGCGCCGCGCGAAGCTCACGTCGCGGTGCATGGTGAGAAAGACCACGGGAGTCCGATCTCCACCCTGCCGCAACCGGATGAGAGCGTCGATGCCGTTGAGGTGAGGCATGGTGACGTCGGCGACGATCACGTCCGGCCGCAGCGTTCCCGCCGCCTCGACCAACGTGCGCCCGTCTTCCACCACCCCCACCAGGTCGAACTCGGGAGTGAGCAGACTCTTCAGCGCCTCGGCCACCAGGAGGTGGTCGTCGGCGAGAAGCACTCGCGGACGGTGCGAGGCGATCATCCCTGACTTCCTTCCCCGGGCACCCAGGCCACGACTGCCGTGCCCCGGCCGGGTGCGCTCTCGATGTCGAGCGTGCCGTTCACCAGCCGCACTCGTTCGCGCATGCTAGCCAGGCCGAGGCTCCTGGATCTTCCCGGACTCGCCGGATCGAAGCCGACGCCGTCGTCACGGACGGCGAGGAAGAAACCGCCGTCCACCTGCCGCAGCGTAACGCTGGCAGCGCCCGCACCGGCGTGGCGGCCAACGTTGTTCAGCGCCTCCTGCGCCACGCGGAACAGGCAGAGCGCCGTCTCTTTCCCGACCACGGCGGGCAGCGGGTCGAGCTTCAACGAGAGCTCGAGCCGGCCCCGGCGACCCCGCCGTTCGCACTCCGCCCGCAGCGCCTCGACCAGGCCGAGCTCGTCCAGGACCGACGGATGCAGCTGGTATGCCAGGGAGTGGATGTCCTCGCTGAGGCGCACGAGCCCCTCGCGAACCGACTGCATCACCTGTGCCTGCTCTCCGTCCGGCACGGCAAGCTCGACGCGGCCGACGTCGATCGCCAGCACGGCGACCCGCTGCGTCAAGTCGTCGTGCAGCTCGCGCGCGAGCAGCGCGCGCTCTTCCTCGTGGGCGTCGATCAGCCGCCGGCTCAGGTCGCGCAGCTCGTCCTCGACTCGCTTGCGCTCCGTGATGTCGCGGAGGACACCGAAGGTGCGGATCGCGCGCCCGGCGTCGTCGCGCCTGGCGGCGCCGGCGAGGTGCTGAATCCACGTCTCCCCACGGGATGGGTGCAGGAAGCGATACTCGAGGGAGACCCGGTCCAGCCTCCCGTCGTGCAACTGGGCACGCATGTGCAACACGCGCTGGAGGTCGTCGGGATGCAAATGCTCCATCCAGAACTCGAGGGCCTGGAGGCCCCCCTGCCGTTCCGGGGGGATGCCGCAGAGATCTCGCATCCGGTCGTCGACGTACATGATGCCTTCGCCGAAATCCGCCTCGTAGAACCCGAGGCCGGCGAGGTCGGCGCCCGCCGCCAGGCGAGCCTCGCTCGCGCGAAGCGCCTCTTCGGCACGCTTCCGCTCGCTGATATCGATGGAGACGCCCATCAAGCGCTCCGGCTCGCCGGTGGGTTTGGACCGGGGCTGCCCGCGGGAGGAAACCCACCGCACGCTGCCGTCGCCTGGCAAGATCCGGTAATCCACGTGGACAGGCTCACCGGCCCGCGCGGACCGCTCGAGACTTCTGCGAACGAGATCCCAGTCGTCCGGGTGGACCGACGCCTCGAAACGCGCCATGGTGAGGACCTCGTCCGGCGAGTACCCGAAGATCGCCCGAGCCCTGTCGGTGGCCCAGAAGACACCCGTACTGAAATCCAGGGTCCAGAGCCCCGCCTCGGCGGAGTCCGCCGCCAGGGCCAGGCGCTCCTCGCTTTCCTGCAGGCTCTGCTCGTGGCGCTTCCGGGCGAGCGCGTTGGTGAAGACCTGCGCGACCAGTTGCAGCCGATTGACCGGCGCATCCAGCCAGTCGCGCTCCACCCGCAGGGTATTGAAGGCCAGGGCGCCAACAGGCGGCCCGCCCCCCACCGCGAGCGGGAGGCACAGGTTCGACTTGATGCCTGAACGGCGGGCGCTCTCCTTATCGACGGCGGCCTCCGCCGGCAACTCGTCCATCGAAGAGACGGCGACCATGCGGCCGGCCAGCATATGCCGTACGACCCAAGGGAACTGGTCCTGGTGCAGCGGCTCGGCAGGCTGCGGACCTTCCTGGGCGGGGTAGAAGTGGGTGGGCGTGATGACACCCGGGTCGTCAGTCGACCACTGCCAGAGCACCGCGAGATCGATGCCGACAAGCTCGCAGACGCGACGCAGCGCGGCCTCGATCTCGTGGTCCACCTTGGCGGGCGGCAGGTTGACGAACTTCGACGACAGGTCGGCGAGCATCGCCTCGAAGGCGAGACGATCCTGGATATCTCCGTGCACGACGCCGACTTTCGATGTCATAACGGAGATTCTCTCACAACGGCGGGTCATCACGCCCGTTGCAGGCTCCGACGGGGAATCGCCCAGGGTGCCGTCGGATGTTCTCGGCTTGACCGCGTGTCCGGGTAGCGGCGGCTCGGAATTCCCGGTGCTGAGATCTCTCGCCTGCGGGGAGGCCGGCCTATGCCTTCGTCATCACGTAGTACACGTTGATGAAGTCGTGGGGCAGCTTGTGCTTGACCCGCCCGGAGAAACCTGCATTCTCCAGCATCTCCTCGGCAAGCTCTTCGCCCCACATCGTGCCCAGTCCCGCGCCACCCTGGGCGAGTGAGACGGTCATGCAGTGCATGGTCGAAACGGTGTAGCCGAAGGGACCGATGGGATGGTCGAGGTTCTTTTCGAGGTAGCTCGAGCCGGCGATATCCTGCATCAGGAAGGTGCCGCCGACCTTGAGGACCGAGTGAATATTGCTGAGCACGGCGACGGGGTCCTTCTGGTCGTGAACGATGTCGAAAGCGGTCACCAGGTCGTAGCTCTCGGGCTCGTCCAGGTGGGTGATGTCCTTGGCTCGGAAGGTCACGTTGTCGAGACCCTGCTCCTGGGCCAGCGCGGTGGCAGCTTGGACCGCGCTCTCGCACAGGTCATATCCGGTGAACCTGCTGGCCGGAAAGACCTTGGCCAGGGAACACGCCGCGCGACCGGATCCGCAACCCACGTCGAGCACCGTGATCCCACTCTTCAGTTGATCGAACAACCCTTCCGACAAGGGAAGGATGTGGTTCTCCAGTGCGGCCACGACCGTCTGAGCGCTTTCTTCCGCCATCGTTTCGTGGAAGCGATCGAAACACTCGTAGTGCAGCCCTCCGCCCGAACGGAACTTCTCGACAATGCGCGTCTCGACGCAGCCCAGCACGCTGATCCACTGCGCGGTTACCGCGAGGTTTTCGGGAGTCGCTCGGCGAGTCAACCAGCGGGCGTGCTCCGCAGGCAATCGGTAGGTCTGGTCCGCCGGCTGGTAGTCCACCACCCCGCCCGTAACCATGGCCCCGAGCCACTCACGGACGTAACGCCCGTCAAGCTTGGTGGCTTCGGCGATCTTGTCCGCCGTCGACCAGTCCATGCCATCCATCGTGTCGAACAGCCCCGTACGGTGGCCGATCGAGAACATCATCATCAATGACGACGTGTTGAGCCCGGCCACGAAACGATCGGCAAACGCCTCGGCCTTGGCCTCGTCAAACTGGCTCGTGTCCGTATTGGTCCCAGTCATGCTCATGGGCAAGGCCCCCCACCTCTTTTTCGACGTATTAAGGACGAAAACGGCCAAATTTCTCTAATACTAGGCCAACGCCAATCTGGGTGTCAAGCAGGGGGAAAAGGGGACACTCTCCTTTTTTGCCTCATTTGGGGTGGAAAAGGGGAAAAGGGGACACTCTCCTTTTTTGCC
>Ga0316194_10000501_pt1 | contig 25123 bp, 20 predicted proteins | sample CroRivsedime1_MG_FD_204936 | JGI IMG/M metagenome (GOLD analysis project Ga0316194, IMG submission 204936) | Coastal sediment microbial communities from Maine, United States - Cross River sediment 1 | ecosystem: Environmental > Aquatic > Marine > Coastal > Sediment | place: USA: Maine...
AGAATAATCGCCCCTAACCCGCAGCAGATGCAGTCAATGAAAGATAAGCTGAATACATTTAATTTTCTACGTTTCATCGGCTTCCAAGCAGGCAATGAGTCGTATGGTTTCTCGGGATGTCCCAAGGCGAACGATTTGGCCAAGTTCGAGTATAGCACTCCCGTTGATCTGTCGATTATCTACAAATGTTCCCTGACTGCTGAGGTCCGTTAGAACAATACGGTTATCTTCGCGCTGAACCGTACAATGCTTTTTGGAAACATCGGATGATTTCGCTTCAACACGAATGCCTTTTCCAAAAGGGTAATGATCGCAGCCGATGATGAGAGGTTTTTCGGAGACGGGATAGGCCACATCGCGATAGAGTAAATGTGAGGGGTTTATCGTATGGGAGGTTTGATAAGAAATAGCTCGGGAAGTTGTAGATTCTGTCTGCTGCCAGGGACGGCTGGTAAAAAAAGATGCCCCATTTTTAAAGTGTCGATCGGTCAACGGGTCCCGGAGTTTTAAAACTCCCAGAGCACCGGCTCCGGGTTCGAGTTCAATGATTTTGCAGTTTTCTATTTCTAAAAGTTTATCCTTTAATCCCGGCAGACAGGCGACTCGATGGGTCGTTTGAAGGACGGTCAAGAGATTGTTTTTACCATGGTCATCTCGCATTTTTTCAATGAATCGGCAAATTTCATCATATATCTTCTCGCTCTTTTGAAACAATACATCACGCAGAAGAGTAATACGATAAGAATTTTTTCCATGGGATAATTCAAATAAAAAGGAGGGTTGGTTTTTAAAAATATCAAGGGCAGATGCCAGGCGGTTATAAAGTTCCTGTTCCGTTGCGGCCTGATGAAGGGGATCGAATCTTGTGGCATGAACAAATTCTTCAGCAATGGTTTCCACCCAGCTCCGGTATAGCTGTTCCAGGCTAATTTCCTCGAATGTCACCGAGTTTTTCGCTGTTAGATATTCACCCTGATGAAGATAAGTGATTTCGAATCGGTGCAAATGGATGTCCAGGTGCAACAGCATTGCATTTGGATAAGCGTGATATGATGCGGCTATGGGCAGGGATACAAAACCTTTAACGGGTATGGAAAGCTCCTTGGCCATACCCAGAATAAGTCCCAGCTGTTCTTTGCTGTAAAAGTTGGGTACAGCGATGATCATCTCATCGCCATACTGTTTAACGATTTCCCAGACGTGAAATAGATGGGTGTATGCGATTTCAGCATGATTTTGCGCATGTCGGTTCTTCTGTTTTAAAGGTTCCGTATTCAATTGATCCCAGAATCTGTTGATGACTTGAAGTGGAAAGAGGTGTGCCTTGTCTGATGCCGGTTTTCCGACGAGCAGACGCTCTTTTTCCGGTATGGCGAATCCGGGACTTTCTTGTTCCTGTCCGTCAACGGTTAACAATCTTATTGGATTGTCCCCGGCAACCAGGATTCCGGAATCGGCGAGTTCAAGCCCTAAAAGTGTCATTTGTTCACCCTGTCAAATGGATTTTTTGGTATAAATTCATGGTATATGGTCACGAGGAGGCACACCCCGTGACCACCGTATCGTGTCGAAAGATGCCATTTCTGGATGGACACTCATTGTGTATGCAAATGCCTGGTCAATCTCTCTTCACAATATGCTTCTGTTTCCAAGACATATCTTTCCTGAAGCAGCTGCAGCTGGTGCAGCATAAACATGAGAACAATGCTGATAAGAAGCGCGATCAAAGTTGAGTTAAACGCTACCCCCAGGCTGCGGGTAACACCGAAAATTTCTCCTTCAATGGCCTGATGCGCCAGCCCAAGTGCATCTCCAATGCCTCGTACCGTGCCGATAAATCCGATGGAGGGAATGGCCCAGGCAATATATCTAATCATAGACAATTCAGATTCCAATCGTTCACCTTCGGCCGAACAGTAGGCATGGGTTGCATCTGCGACATCCTGAATATTTTTTGTTGAACTAAATCTTTGCAAACCGGCCAGCAATGCTCTGGGAAGCAACCCGTTTTGTTGATACGTCGGCAGTGCTTGAATTTCCCGGGACAGTTCCCGGGTATCTTCAGGCAATATACGAACCCCTTCGGCTAAAGGAATCAAACCCTGTTGTAACAGCGAACGGTGTCTTATGGTGGTAACAGCCTTAAACGCCATTATGGCCAGCGCCCAAAACATGAGAACAAAACAGGCTTCTTGCTCATAATCGCGGATCAACACATAGGCAGAACGTTCGGTTGTTTGCGTTTTGTCTTTTTGGAGCATCTCAGCCTGACGGGTCAGAATGGCGTCGGCATTTGGACGAATGATGCCGACGTAAACGGCATGAACAAAAATGATAATCAGAATCAGAGAGAAAAGCTGGTAAATAAACTCCATGGATATCGGTAATGTTTTTTTCATAGTGAATTCTCGATGTTGATTTTACTTGCTAATAAGTAAATTAGATACTCGACATACCCTTACCAAAGGAAATGTAACCGAAGCCTTCTCACAAGTGCCTAAAGTTTGAAGTGAATTAAAGTGCCTAAAGTTGAGGTAGCGCTAGCGCGCTGTCATTAAAATATAATTGGCTAAAAATTTCCTCAACTTTATCTCACTTTAGCCACTATTAACTATTTCTGTTTTAATATCAAAGTCAGCATATCAGTAAAAAATGTCGAGTAGGATTTGTACTTCTTAGTAAAAAAGTTTTCCGGTCTGCAACGCGTTGTTGGCGACGGATTCGAAACTAAAAGTGTCAGATATCGTATGGAAAATCAACACCCTGATCTGCCGGAATCGTTTCTGAAGGAACGAACGGTTTTACCGGTTTTGTCTTTTTGGGAACATTTTTCTCTTGTGTCAACGTCTTTGGTTTGTTTGTATCTTTATGGGTTTTTGAGGCATTATCAACGGAAACATTGTTCGACGGTTTTTTGGGGTCATTTTGGGCAAAATAGGTTGATCCTGAATGTTGTCCGAGCGGTACGTTTAATTCATAAAAGAATCCTGTCGGCACAGTTCCTGCCCATGTCGCTCCAAAAAGACATGTCCCCAATAAAGCAATTGCTATAAAAAATCTGTTTACCATGGTCATTTCAAATATCTGCAAACCCGAAAACCGACATCCTCACGTTTGTCATCACCGTAACTGCGATAGGCCAGTCTCAAGGTGTTGATACTTCCATGTTTCCAGCTGGATCCTCTGATCACATGGTGTTTACCGTTTTTGGGTCCGGTTGGGTCCACATATGTTTTTTCGGGATCATAACTGTAAATTGAATAAAAATCGTGACACCATTCTGCTACGTTACCGCCCATATCATACAACCCCAGGGTATTGGATTTAAATTTTGCCGGCGGAGCTGTTGTTACATATTCGTCATTGTAACCTTCGAGAACGGTGGGAAGCAAGTTTTTTGCGGATTGATCCAAATAATTTCCGGATAGTTGAACGGGAGGAAATTTGTTTCCCCATGGATATTTCGAAAATGCATGTTTACCGGTAAACCGGGCACAGTACTCCCACTCTGCTTCGGTAGGCAGTCTGTAACCGGTATTTAACGGCTCGACGGCAATCAACGTGTTCCCTTTTTTAACATAAGCCGCTGGCAGTGACGCTTTGGCGCTGAGCCAGTTGCAGAACCGGGCAGCCTGTTCCCAGGTGACTCGAACCGCGGGCTGGGCAGAATTGTTCAGACTCTGTGATTGAAAAAAGCCTGAATTGTGTTTGGCCAAAAATTCCTTGAATGCGTGGTTGGATACTTCTTTAAGGCCCATGTAAAACGGCCGTTTTAGTATGACCTTTCTAAGGGTTTCATTGGATCTGTGACCCTGTTCTCTGCGTGAAGATCCCATGGTGTATGACCCGGGCTGGATTAATTTCAATCTGTAGCCTGTTTGAGTTGTAATCACCAGCGGTTCAGTTTCTTTGGACGCCCCCTTTTTCTTGAGCGCAACTTTCAATTGTTTTGGAAACCCGGGTTGGGGGGTGATGCGGATTCCATAGGGATGAAAGCCTTTTTTATTGAATTCCAGTTTGTGTTCCACGGCGATCAGATTTAATTTTTTCGGAACAATGCCCCATGATTTGCCGTCTATTATCAGTTTGGTGCCGGGCGGTTCAACCGACAGGTGGACGATACCTCGTTTGGGTTTTAAATTCACATTGAGCTGTTTTGGTGCAGCCGATACAACTTGTACGTTACGGTTTGTTTTTTTATAACCGGCCTTTGAAATTTGAACAACATGATGTTTGTCCGGAGAAAGATCGAGTGTCAGCGGTGTCTGACCGACAAAAGCCCCGTCAATTATGATATTGGCTCCGGCGGGTTTGGTTTTGATCGTCAATTTGCCGTCTGCCGGCTGAAGCCGTACGTCTTTTATTTCTTGGGGTTCATTCAATTTTACATCCAGATGGTGTTTCCATGTTTTAAAACGATCGGCACTGATCTCAAGAAGATAAGACCCAGGCGACAGTTGAGTGTGTAAAGGGGTTTTCCCGAAGGATTTTCCGTCGATCAAAACATTTGCGTCCAAAGGCACGGAACTGACAATGATATCCGACCAACCCGGAAGCAGCGCCAGGTTAAACTCCTGAAATTTGTCACAGCCATGCACGGTAACATCGGTCTGAAAGTTTTGATAATTCTCGGCACCAATTTCAATTTTGTGCAGACCCGGCAGTATTTCAAGATTCTCTATGGGGGTGTTTCCAACCACAGTACCATCGATATATACTTGTGCGCCTAAAATGTTACTTTCTGTATCACCCGAATCATAGGCGCGAATCATCAGGCGACCGGGACGTTCTTGCATCTTTAGACGCAGGTTCTGCCGTTTTTCATCGCTGACCCAAAATGTATGGTCAAGGGGTAAAAAACATTCTCTGAGAGCCTCCATCGTGTATTTTCCGGGACGCATCAAGTAATAGTTCCCTATTTTCGGTGTCAGGATACTCCCTGAAAACACGATACGTTCCGGAACCGGCTCGATGTCTATCACTACCTGACGGGCAGTGAAGACAAACCAGGTCGAGAGACAAAGAAAAATCAGGACGATTCCAATAAGAACGCCGACAACCCATTTAAAAATGATAAACGGCTTTGGTCTTTTAGATGGCGGCTTGGACCGAAAGGATATCGGTTCGATTTTTATAGGCGTTTTCTCTCCACCGTTGTTTTGGATTGTGTCTGTCAATGTCACACCTTAATGTTACAAATTATGGATACGCGCAACGATGTCTGGCCGGGTTTCACGGTGATTTTCAGCCGGACATCCTGGTATCCGTTGCGTGAGCCGACCACGGTGTACGTGCCGGGTCTTAGCGATAATTCGCGAAAGGTAAATTTGCCGAGTTTTCCGATTTTATAAACGGCGATTTCCGTAAGGTTATCAGACTCGATTATCACTTTAACAGGAGTTCCGGCGATATCCACCAAGGTTTTTAGCTCGTTTAATCGGGCGTTTAAATGTGTGCCCCTTTGTTCCAGTTTCTCGGCCTCCTCGATCAAACGTATCGCATTTTCAAGCTGCCGGTCCGATTCCATGACGTCGGGTTTTTCAAGAAAAAATGCAATTCGTTTAGCAACCTGAATGTGTTCCAAAGAGCGTTTTTTACCCTGGACGGCAAAACTGATATTAGGATCAATTTTAAGAACTGTCAGATAAGATTTAAGGGCCTGTTCCCAATTTTCAGCCTGTTCGGCAGACATTGCTTTTTGGCGAAGTTTTTCAATTTTATCTAACCGGATGGCCTCGTCAACCTGCAATAAAGCGCTTTTTACTTCACGTGATTGGGGTTGGAAAGATTTTGCCTTTAAAAGCGTTGTTCTGGCGAGTTGATAATGGCCATTGTGATATGCCGTCAGCCCATCCGACATGAGTTTCTGAAACTGTTCGTCGACGATTTTTTCTTTCATCCGGATTAAGCCGTTTTGAGCTTCCCTGGATTCAGGGTCCAATTGCAGTGCCCTCTGAAAATCGGCATGTGCAAAAGCAAACCGATTATTTTCTTCATGGTTTTTCCCCGATTTTACCAGACGGTTCACTTCATCAAGCTTCTTGGCCCGTTCCAAATTCCGCCGGGCGGATTCATCTGACGGTTGAATCTTTAAAGCCGTAGAAAATTTTTGTTGGGCAATGACACTGTCACCATTTTCAAGAGCCTTCTGACCTTCGTCTGTCAGTTTTTGAAACACGGTTCCGGTGTTACTGATCAACTCTTTTGCTATATTGGCGGCTTGAGCATATTTTTCAGCTGCAGCAGAAAACGAACGATCCAAAAGCAGCCGGTCTCCTTCTTCGCTGAGGGCTGTCATGGTTTCATATTCTTCACCACCCCATACGGAACCCTCTTTTTCTTCTATCTCATTTTTAAGTTTCAATAACTTTGCCAATTCCTTGTCTGCCGTTTCTTTTTCCCGTTCAAATTTGGCAGTGTCGACGGTTTGCACTGATTTAATCGCTGGTTGTCGCTCTAGGGGAACGAAAACCGGTTCTGTCGTGGTGCCGCCCCGCTCTTTGTTTGTCTTGGGAACATTCAAATCCTGTTTTTTTAAAATCCCGGTTTCCGAAGATTCTGTATGTTCCGTGTTTTTAGCCAGATTCACCGGATGTTTTGATAAATGGCGAATAAGAAAAAGACCCCCTGTCACCATTGAAGTAAGAATGATGAGAAGCAATAAAACGGTGATAGAGGTTATTCGAAAAGAGCGATCCGAGTCAGGCTGGTCATTCCCTTGGTGCACCTCAAGGGGCGTGATTATTTCCACGCCAAAATCTGAAGCCTCTTTACCTTGAGGAGGTTGAGTGGGTGTGTCGGACGGCATAGTTGAACGTCTCGGAAATTCTACAACCTAATGAAATTATAGATTAAATTTTGAGGCTTGAGCGCTTGCCTCGAATATAGAATAATGGAATGGTGGAATACTGGAAGGTTGGTTTTTAAAAGGATATTATCTATTTTTAGTTTTATCGTTATCACAAATTTTACCATTAACCCAACATTGCATTATCCCAGAATCCATTATTCCATAATTCCAGCATTCCACCATTCCAATTGTGAGCGAAGCGAACTAAGTTCATTTGATGCTCGATTTTATTCTGAGCCTTCGGATGTTGTCTTTTCTTTATGTTCCGATGAGATATCCGGATCAAAGCCGGTTTCTGTGATATATATCTGTCGCAGCAATTCGCGCCAGTGTTTAAATTGTTCTTCGGCGGTTCCGGTCAGCTCATACTGCTTGCCTTCGAATTCCATGACAACGGGCTGCATTTCACTGCCAAACGATTCGCTCAACTCCTTGATTGCTGCCGAGTGGATTTCAGCTTCTTTAGTAACATTAAACCCGTTGACGATCACCTGGCCGCCGATTAAAATCATACTCATCTGAAGCGCGCCGGTGTTGTTGACTTCTCCCGCATTCAGTGCAATAGCACCTGCCAGTAGCAACATGCCGACCAACTTTTGATTTAAGGCGTTACGTTTAATCTCCTTGATAGCCTTAATTTCTTCATAGTTGAGCTTGCGCCAGTTCTCATAAGAAGACCAAATATTTGCATAATATTCTTCATAATACTCATTCAAGGTGTCCACATACATGTATTCCCGCTCCCGTATCTTTAGCAGACGGATCATTATGGTGTCTTCATCGGCAGGCAGGCGATTGACGGCGATGAGATTTTTTTTATCTTTGGTCAGATATCCATTGTAGACGGATGGCGCAAAGTCTTGTGCAAATTTTAATTTCGAGACGGTACGGATGTTCTTGATCTCTTCAGGGGGCAGCTTCACGAGATAAGTGGCGATATCATTGGAGATGGTATTGTATAGATCCTGATACACATCTTTTTCTCCGGCTCGATTTCCCGAATAGAATGCCAGAGAGGCTTCGGATTTATATTTTTTGCTGAACCAGGTTTTCCGGGTCGCATCCGTCACATCGATTTGAAGTATCAAGTGCTCTCCGTTGGATTCAAGAACTTTACCTTTGACCAGAACGTCGATACTTTCCGTTTTACCTGGAAGGGCACGCACTGCGCCCCAATAGCTGCTTTGCTGCATGGTGCTTTTCAAATGATACGGCATGAAATGACGTTCTGCTTTTCTGATTTCTTGACTGGTATGTTCTTCTTTGGCTTGCTCTTCTGTAATTTTGTCGGATTCAAAAACCAGGATGCCGACATCGAGCAGTTGCTCTTCTAAGATTTCTTCTTTGGCTTTCATTATTGTCGTAGGACCGACCTTTTGAGCATTAAAGGTGGCACATCCTGTGAACAAAATTAAAATCAAAATCATTAATAAGAGGTTATGATGAACGCTAAATCTCATCTTAGCACACACTTTAATGGCCTTACTTGCGCACATTTTTTTTATATTGTTCATATTCTTTCCAGAGCTTTTCCTTAAGTTCAGGATCGGATTCTTTTTCTGCCGCTTCGCGAAGCTGTCTGGCCACGATGTCATCATCTTCAGGGTCGTAACGATTTTTAGGATGTCGTTGGGAACCTTCCGCTCCTTCCCGGGATTTGTCTTTATCAGTCAATGTGGTGTCATCCCTGCCTTCTTCAGAGTTATTTTCCTTTCCGGCTTCTAAGCCGCTTTTTTCTTTTTCGGTTTCTTTCGGTTCTTCGGATGAATCCTGACGGGAATCAGCGGTTTCTGCTTTTGAATCGGTATCTATCTCGATGCCCTTGTCACGCAGGCGTTGTGCCGCAACTGCAGCCTCTTGGGCCAGATCCTGCAGTTTTTCTGATGATTTTGTCTGGATCAAATCCAATTCCTCGAGCAGCATCTCATCGAACTCGGCCAGGGAACGGTCGAGTTGGCGGTCCAAGACGGTTACTTTGTCAACTACCTGTTCCTCGGGAATGGAAGGGTCCAGCATCGCGGAAGTATCATCAGAAGATGATGCCCCGTAAGTTGCTTTTCGGGTATTATATTTAGCGCTAAGTGCTTCCAATTTAGCCACTTTTTCACGGTTTTCAGCAACCATGGCCTGCACTCGAATTAAGTACGTATTATAATCTTTTATGATATCCGGTAATATATCCTCGGATTTTTTTAACTTTTCCAGCTCAAAAGAGATGCGTTCCTCGGTGGCCATACTGATACGTAAATCCTTGCGTGCCGATTCAAGGGCCGATTCAATTTTTTGCATCGAGGCAGCATATAGGCTGGTAGACAGCACAAGCAATAACACTTTGGCCAGAATAACTTTCCACCATTTGGGATCGTTTATGATCATTATTGAAACCCGTTCGTTTTGAAATCATAAAATGTATCTGAAAATAATAAAAAATTACATTTGCATTTGCTAAATATAAGAAATTTGAGGAGTTGTGTCAAGATGCGCGAGGTTTTGCCTCGGGTAGTGGATCAATTTGGGTAAAAAAGGATAAGTATATAATAGTGAGGTATTGGTAAGTAAACACAAAGTTTGAATCCATCAAGCTTGGGGCTTACTCAATTAGATATCACAAGGGAAAAAGAATAAAATTAGAATCTAGAGATTGCATCCCGCATGATTAAAAAGCTTTTCATTTTATCAATTTTCATTAATATCATGTTATCGTCATTTTTTGCGGTATATTCATATAAAAGGGGAGGAATTTCATATATTTCAAAAAGAGTATTCTCAAGTGAGACAAAAGCAAATAATTCACCCAAACCGTTGTTAAAAAAATACTATAATGTAGATTTCTGACTTAAACTTTCAATTCAGACCATCCTATTATGCTTTTAAATTTGCCGAAAAATTTCACTTCGAAACCTTGAAAAACTGCTGAGACTGTCGAAAAAGTTTAATTAATGCATTTTTATGAAATTTGCATATAATAATATCAATCACTAAAAAATCTACTAAGAACCCTTTTTGATTTATTGTGAATTTTGGGATATAGGTCAATATGGGACGATGATGATATGTTAACTTTTTCGTCTTCTCAAAATAAATTCAGCACAACCGGAGGCTGAGAAGAAGGGAAAATTGACTTAAAAGTGAATAATTAATAATCAAGATGCAACCCTGGATGCTTCTCAAGGACTATTTAAATGAAAAGGGGACAGTCAAATGATCAAGGAAATTACCACGCAGGAGCTTAACACAGAAAACTTCATCGATGAGAAGGTTAAAGAAATCCAACAAGTTGTTGGGGAAGGAATGGCGATCAATGCGCTCTCGGGAGGCGTCGATTCGTCCACGGTTACTATGCTCGGCCATCGCGCCCTGGGGGACCGCCTTAAGACCGTGTTTATCGAAAACGGTCTTATGCGTGAGGGAGAGTCCGAAAAGGTTGCCGGTCTTTTTAAAAAGCTTGGGGTCACGGTTGACGTTGTCGATGCACAAAAAGAATTCTTTGCCGCACTCGAAGGAATCACGGATCCGGAAGAAAAGCGCGAAGCGATTACCCAGGCTTTTTACCGAGACGTATTCGGACGCCTCGTCAAGGAAAGTGGCGCAAAACACCTTCTCCAGGGAACCATATTGACCGATATCGACGAGACTATCGCAGGAATAAAACGGCAACACAATGTCTTTGAGCAGCTCGGAATCGACCCGAAAGAGGCTTTTGGCTATCACATCATCGAACCGCTCATTCAGCTTCGCAAAGACGGCGTTAGAAAGGTTGGTGAGGCTCTGGGGCTCCCGGCAGAAGCCTTTGACCGCATTCCATTCCCGGGTCCGGCACTCGCGGCACGTGTGATCGGTGAAGCAACCCCGGAGCGCATCGAGACGGTTCGAAAGGCAACCGTTGTGGTCGAACGGCTGCTCAAGGAAACCGGTGCATTCCAGTATATGGGGATCCTACATGAAGACCGCGTGACCGGCATGCGTGACGGATTGCGTGATTTTGGTCAGCAGATCGAGGTGCGTTGCTGGGAGAGTGTCGACGCGCGAGTTGCAACACCGACGCCGCTTTCTTTCAAAATCCTCGAGGAACTCGCCAGTGAAATTATCCGCGATGTGCCAGGCATCGTTAGCGTCACGTACAACATTACACCGAAACCCCCTTCAACGATCGAAGCGGTCTGACGACAACGAAAGCTTTGGCAGCCTGAAATGCGCGGGTTACGAGATAAAAAGATCTTTAGTAGAGAAGTTGGGATCACTCGTTAGGTTCACGCCGAGTCGCCTCAATCCGGCCTCATCCCCCGGTGTCGGGATATGGGTCATATGGACTTCACACCCATGGAGTTCCTCCAATTTTTCCATGGCTAACTGGGCGGCGGGATTGGCGGTCGCGCTGATGCTGAGGGCGATAAGGGTTTCCACCAGGTCGAGGCTGAGGGTCTTTTCATTGAGCACCTTGGTTTTGAGATCTCGAACCGAATTGACGATGTTGGGCGGGAGCAATTTAATCTTGTCCGGGATTTCGGCTAAATTCTTAATGGCGTGTAAAATAAGGCTTGAAGCCGAGTGAAATTTCGGTGAGTTGTTTCCGGTTACGATGATGCCGTTTCCGAGCTCGATGGCCGCACCGCAAAAAATACCTTCGCTGCCTTTACCGCTCTCCAGGCCTTTTATGGCCGCGTTGCGCGCCGGTTCGACCACTCGCCGGTATTCCAGTTCCAGGTTGAAGTCTTTAATCAAAAGCTCTACCCGTTGAACCGTTTCCTTGTCCGTCAAACCCATGACATATTCGCATCGATAGCGGAAATACCGTCGAATAATTTCCTGTTTGGCAGCTTCCTGTGTCGCTTCATCGTTCGTGATGGCAAAGCCAGCGCGATTGACCCCCATGTCGGTGGGGGATTCGTAAAACGGTTCGCCGCCCATTATTTTTTTCAATATTCGTTTCAGAACAGGAAACACCTCCACGTCACGATTGTAGTTGACTGTCTTCTGATTATAAGCCTCCAGATGAAAAGGATCTATCAGGTTAAAATCCCTGATATCAGCGGTGGCGGCTTCATAGGCCACATTCACCGGGTGCTTGAGAGGCAGATTCCAGATCGGAAAGGTTTCGAACTTGGCGTAACCTGCGAAAATACCCCGTTTGTATTCATGGTATACCTGGGAAAGGGAGGTGGCCAGTTTTCCGCTGCCAGGTCCGGGTCCGGTCACGATGACCAGGGGTTTATCTGTTTCGATATATTCATTGGCGCCGTATCCTTCATCGCTTACGATCAGATCGATATCCGTAGGATACCCCTTGGTATACTGATGGGTGTAAACCCGGATGTTTCTTCTTTCCAGTTTATTTTTAAACTGCAGGGCTGACGGCTGGTTTTCAAAACGGGTAATTACAACTCCTAAAACGTCGATTTCCCAACCCCGGAGATCGTCGATGAGTTTGAGGGCGTCGGAATCGTAGGTAATACCGAAATCAGCCCGCATTTTTTTCCTTTCGATATCGCCGGCATAAATGCAAAGCAGAATGTCGGCCTTGTCTTTTAACGCCTGAAGAAGCCTCATTTTTACATTGGGATCATAGCCCGGTAACACCCGGGACGCATGATAGTCAAATAAAAGCTTGCCGCCGAATTCAAGGTAGAGTTTATTGTCAAATTTTTTCGCACGTTTGAGGATTTCAGATATTTGCTCCTGGATATATTTCTCATTGTCAAACGCCATATTTGCTGCCATGCTCTCTCCCTTATTCTATTATAAAATGAAAACCTCCCGGTTCTTCGACTATTGCGCCTTATTTGCCATGGTGTAGGTCGAAAAGCCGCCGCTTAAGTTTCTGGACTTAAAACCGTTTTGAACCAGAATTCTGTGCCCCAGATATCCCCTAAAGCCTATGCCACAAAACGGAATGTAAGTTTTTTGTTTATCGAGTTCGGATAGTCTGCTTCTGAGTTCATCGATATAAATATGCAAAGCGCCTTCGATCTTTCCCACACGGTTCAACTCAAATTTGGTGCGAAGATCTATCAAAATCGCACCGTTTTTTTGAAGCTTTTCAAGTTCATCCCAATGAACGATTTCCATATCCCCTTTAAGAATATTGGCAGCCACAAAGCCGCATATATTGATAGGGTCTTTTGCCGATGAATACGGGGGAGCATATGCCAGTTCCAGTTCTTGGAGGTCGTAGACGGTCATTTTTGCCCGAATGGCAGTGGCAAGCACATCGATTCTCTTGTCCACCCCCTTTTTGCCCACGATTTGAGACCCCAGCACTTTTCCGGTGCCTGGAGAAAAAAGAATTTTAATCGATGTGTTGGTGGCACCCGGGTAATAGCCGGCGTGGGAACCGGAATGGGTGTAGGAAACAAGATAGGGAATGTCGTGCTTTTTCAAAAATTTTTCGTTGGCGCCGGTGGATGCCAGGACCATATCGAACACTTTTACCACCGAAGTCCCCAGTGTTCCGGTAAAGATGGACTTTCTGCCCAAAGCATTGTCTGCAGCAATTCGCGCCTGTTTATTGGCAGGTCCTGCAAGGGCGGTCAGTGTGGGAAATCCCGTGACGACATCTCTGACCTCCACCGCATCTCCCACAGCATAGATATTGGGATCGGAAGTCCTCATGGTGTCATCAACCGAAATGCCACCTGTGGGGCCTATTTTCAGATCAGCTTGTATGGCCAGTGTAATTTCGGGTCTGATCCCTACGGAAAGCAGCACCATGTCACATGCAATTTCGCGTCCTTTTTGCGTGGAGACTAAAATCCGGTTATTTACTTTTGAAAATGATTTTACGCCGTTTTCAAGCTCGAGTTCCACGTTTTTGGCTTCAAGATGTTCATGAATCAGGGCCGCCATTTCATAGTCCAAAGAAGGCATCACCTGGTCGAGCATTTCCACGATGGTCGTTTTAACGCCTCTCTCGGTGAGGTTTTCGGCCATCTCAAGGCCGATAAAGCCGCCGCCCACCACAACGGCGCATCGGGGATTGCGCTCATCCACAATCTTTTTGATTCGGTCTGAATCGGGTACATTTCGAAGGTGAAAAATATTTTCCAGTTCAATGCCCTCCAGAAGCGGCTTGATGGGTTCTGCCCCGGGAGATAAAATAAGCTTGTCATAACTTTCCCAGTATTTTTCCCCTGTAATGGTATTTTTTATCTCAACAGCTTTTTCTTTGGAATTGATACCAACGACTTCGGCGAAGATACGCACATCAATGCTATAGCGCTGTTTGAATTGTTCCGGTGTGGCCAAAAGAAGGTGATCGCGCCTTTTGATGACATTTCCGATATAATAAGGAAGTCCGCAGTTGGCAAAGGAGATATATTCTCCCCGCTCAAAAACGACAATTTCAGCATCTTCGCTCACTCTTCTCGCCCGGGCCGCCGCTGTAGCGCCTCCGGCAACTCCACCAACAATAACCAGTTTAGCACCCATTTTTTCCCTCAAATATGTTTATATGTTTCTATATGATACATAATATAGACATTAAGGATTAAAATCAAGCAAGCACTTTTGGGTGAAAGATTATTCGAACAGCGGCGCTGTCCAAGTCATCTGTCGTTTGTTTCTTTTGCTGAAAAAACGAAAAGATCGACAAACTTCTGGCAAAATGCCCGCAATGAAATTTTTTTTGCCTCTTCTGCCGCGGTTTGTTACATAATGCCAAGCATTCAAATATTCTATTCTCAACAGCCGATTCATAAAATTAACCCCAAATAATTGGACAACATAAGTCAAAAACAGACTTGATCCCTGCTCTCGCTCAATTTGACAATCCATGATTTGGATTATAAACTATTAAATTGTGTTATGGATTGGAGAATGATTTGATGACCTTAAAACCAGACTTCGGAACATTGGAAAAAAGAATCAGGGATCTGGAAGAAGCGCTGCAACAGTGCAGGCAGGCCGGTAAGTCCGTGAGCGAAGCCGAAGAGACGTCCCGGGCGCTTTTTAATGCGACGTTGGAGTCCGCGATTCTTATTGATACCAAAGGTACAATCCTCGCCGTTAACGAAGTAGCGATTTACAGACTGGATAAGCTCAATGTCAACATCATCCGAATGAATATTAATGATGTCCTCCCTTCGGATGTTGCGATACAAATAAAAAATAAGATCGATGCGGTCATAAGCTCGGGCGAACCGATTCAGTTTGAGAATGAAAGTGAAGGATCTCTGTATGCCAATACGATCTATCCGTTATTTGGAAAACATGGGAATGTCCAAAAGGTGGCGATTTACACAAGGGACGTTACTGTTCAGAGACAGGCCGTGGAAGCGCTAAGGGAAAGTGAGGAAAAATTTCGGAGCATCAGTTCTTCAGCCCAGGATGCACTCATAATGATGAGCAACAGGGGAAATATTACGTATTGGAATGAGGCTGCTGAAAGAATCTTCGGGTATACAAAAAAAGAAGCCATTGACAGGGACTTGCACAGGCTACTGGTTCCGAAAAAATACCTCGAAGCTTTCACGAAAGGATTCGAAAATTTTAAGGAAACCGGTCAGGGCAGCGCAATTGGAAAAACGATTGAAATGTCGGCGCTTAGAAAGGATGGAAGGGAATTTTCCATGGAACTTTCCTTGTCTTCTTTTCAACTCCAGGGCCAATGGCATGCTTTGGGAGTTATTCGAGATATCTCCGATCGAAAGAAGGCTGAAAAAGAACGGTTACAAAAGGAAAAACTGGAAGGGGTACTCGAAATGGCCGGCGCTGCCTGCCACGAATTGAATCAACCCCTGCAGATCATTTCAGGGTATTATAAACTTTTAATAAAGGATATCCCGGATGATCATTCCCTCAATGCAAACGTTAAAATAATCCAAGAACAAATCTATAAAATGGGAGAGATTACAAAAAAGATAATGAAGATCACAAAATATGAAACCAAACCCTACACCCATGGCAGTATAATCATTGATATCGATAAATCATCAGATACGATTACATGAGAGGGATAAGAGACATCTTATAATGGACAGGGTCAAAATCCGATCAGCTTTTACATTTTCCGCGCAAACTGATAGGCACGTTTTTACCTTTTTCAACTCTTTCCTAAAATGAAAGCCTTGATAAAATCATTAGAGAACAAACACTCGAACCTCTGAATTATTGACCTTTTTCTCCCAACTCATCGGGAGAAAAATCAAATTTTAAAATTAGGGCCCTATGGATCGTTTGGTTGGCGTAATCCTGATTGCTGTATCTGCGTCGTGCTTTGGTGCAATGGCCATTTTTGCTCGCCTGGCCTATGAAGCAGGTACAGATCCGATTACGGTTCTATTTCTACGCTTTACCATTGCCGCCATCTTTATGGTTACGGTCATGGCAGTGAAAGGAATTGCTTTTCCCCGGGGGCGGACTCTGATAAGCCTTACACTCATGGGGGCACTCGGATATGTGGGGTTTTCCCTTTCTTTTTTCACGGCTCTAACCATGGCCCCTGCGGGGCTGGTTGCAATCCTTCTTTACCTTTACCCTGCGTTTGTTACGATATTGGCAACGATTTTCCTTAAAAAACCGGTGACGATACTTAAATGTGTAGCCCTTTCCATGACCCTTGGGGGAACGATACTGATTATCGGACTGGACAGCGGTAATGGACAGGTCCTTGGAATTGTGCTGGGTATAACAGCAGCAGTTCTGTATTCAATCTACATCATTGTCGGCAGCAAGGTCATCCTAAATGCCGGTGCCTTTCCCGCTTCAACTGTTGTCATAATTTCAGCAGGTGTGGTTTTCAGCGGAGTCGTTGCCGTAAAAGGCGTACAATTCCCGATAACGTTGACCGGGTGGGTTTCAGTGTTTGCCATTGCCTTGGTTTCAACAGCCCTTGCCATTGTAACATTTTTTGCCGGTTTAAAAAAAATCGATCCTGCCAATGCTTCCATGATTTCCACCTTGGAGCCTGTGGTCACCATTGCGCTGGCTGTGGTTGTTCTTGGAGAGACAGTGACGATACCCAAAATTCTGGGGGGTATAATGATTCTTACAGCAGTGGTTCTTTTGGCAAGGAGCGAGGCCCACGCGCAAGTTTCAGGAGGGTAATGGAGGCTGAATCAAAAAGAGACTGACCTGATGATGGGTATTTAAAAGTTTCCGTAATGAACTGCCCCGCGGCTTGCCGCGGGGCAGTTCATTTTATTTCAGACCGTTTTTTTGATATTCAGCTCAATGTGATGATTTTAGCCTTAAATATTCAAACTTGGATAACAGTAGTCGGTTGACAATTCCGCTATCTTCAGGTATTTGAATTACAACTGGTGGTATCTGGATGAAAATCGCCGTATTTTTGAGATAGATTCTAATAAGAAAATACAGGAAAAGTTGTTCACAATAAATGAGAAAGGAAATGTTTATGATCTATCGGTGTGATGCGGCCAAGGTAAAGGAAATCATAAAAATTCGAAGTTTTCGAAGTAAAATTGCACAAGTAAAAAGTCTCTTTGGTTGTAGCACAAACAAAAAATTCAATATATTAACCATCTGGAATTATATGTTGATTTTTATTTTGCTGTTTTTTTGCTTCGTAACATCAGGCTATGCCATAGATGTTACCCTCAAATGGACTCCGAATAATGAGTCAAGCTTAGCGGGCTACACAGTTTTTTATCGTCAAGAAGGTCAGTCATATAATTACATCAACCCATACTGGGAAACCACAGACCCCACGTGTACTATTTATGATCTGGATGAAACTAAAACGTATTATTTTATAGTAAAAGCATTCAGTACTGAAGGTTTTCAAAGTGGTAATTCCAACGAAGTTTGTCTTGAAGCAGGAACAACGACAGGCAATTAGCCGCCAATAGCAGACGCAGGCCCAGACCCGGCCTGTGCGGTTTCGCATATGCACCACAAACATTCACAAATTTTTATTTTCGGTTGTTTTCCTAGAGTCGATGCCCTTTCAAATATGTATTGGTATAGGCCATTGTCAAAGAGCAAAATTTAAATCTAAAATGTCTCAGACAGACCAAGATAGCATTGATCGACATTCGAAAAAAAAGAAAATTCGAAATCAAATCAAAATGGACTCAATTGTTTTGCTGTTTTCAACCATAGCCGTAACCGGTCTGGCTGTTTTCATTATCTTTTGGTTGTTTGTCGTTCATATAATTTAAAGGCATTACCCTCAAGGTGAGACCTTTGTAAAACAGCCCTTTTTGCCCGATTTCTGTGTTAGGCTCAAATTTTAACCTTCAAAATGCTCAATGTACTCTTGTGGTTAAGATTTTCGCCTTCCCCTACAGGCCTAAGGCTTGAACTCGAACAAAAATTTCTATTTTTAAAAGGTATCCGCAATTCAATAGGATTAAAACATGTGAGGAAGAAGATAACAGCAATATGCTCTGCGAAAGAGTTAGAAATTGATGTTTTTTCGAAATCCGCTATAGATCGAAAGGGCATTGAACATTTAAAACGGCTGAGACAAGAGTAGTATTTCGGGCTTTAGATTACGAATTATACACTCGTAGCCTTCAAAAAGTGAAAGGAGAAAAAACATGAACAAAGCAGATTTAGTAAACGAGGTTGCCAAAGTCGTCAAAACCAAAAAGGATGCCCAGGCGGCCGTGGACGTTGTTCTTTCAAGCATTGCCGAGGCACTAGGGAAAGGAGACGCCGTATCATTGGTTGGGTTCGGCACATTTAAGGTGGCAGAGAGGAAGGCGCGTAAAGGCAGAAATCCTCAGACAGGGGAAGAGATATATATTGCGGCAAGGACGGTGCCAAAGTTTGTTGCAGGAAAGGCTTTGAAGGAAGCTGTGAAATAATTATTTGTTTGTAGATAACCGATAAAGGCAGAGTCAATATGACCCTGCCTTTTCTATTTGTACGCCCGGCAGGGCGCACTCACTTACCCTAAGTATCATGGCCCTTAAATTTTTTGTAATATTATTTTATAGTTTGGGCAAATCCGTTTACTCATCCCTACAAATCCACAAGATGATGGATTTCTCGAATGGAGATGCCATGGATCATATAAACCTCACACGGATACGACTGTGACCAGAAACGAGCTAATCCGTTATGCGGGACGAAGATGATTTGCCTCCTGTCAGTTTCAACATATTGCCAACCTAAAGATGAGAGTTTGTTCCATATTTAACCATACTGAATGATCATCAAAAACCATGAACAACAGAGTGATGCACAGAAAAATGTGCATCAATGCACAGTTTTTTGTGCATTTTTTAATTCCATATGCTTTTTAATTCCCCGAACGTTATAACCAACTTCTCATAAACAGCCAGAAAATAAGGATTTTTGCCACTCTATACCCACAAAACAGAATTTGGCACATATGTTGAATAGAATTCCATTTAATACATCCTTCCTAAAGGAGTAAATGTTATGAAATTCAACGTTATGTTCGTTGACGATTCAATGAGTGTTCTTGAATCTCTGCAATGGTTGTTCAAGGACGAACCTTATTATCTATTTACTTTCGACAACCCCCTTGACGCCCTGAAAGTTATAAGAACATTGGAGTGGGCTGTTGTCGTTGCGGATCGATCAATACAGAAAATGGATGGTCTTGAATTTTTGAAAAGGGTTCAGGTAGATTCGCCTCATACAATGGGGATAATCATGAGCGACGATAATGAAATTACCGGAAAACTTGATACGTTATATTCCGCATGCGGTTATCGATGTGTCAAGAAGCCCCTGAAGAAAAATGAAATTAAACAAGCGGTGAAGATGGCAATTGCGTATTATGAAACCAATGTCGACAGCAAAGAGCATGCAACTTCGACCTAAATTGAGCGATTTTCGAGTAACTCAAGTTTCACCCCTCAATATTGCTAAAAAACCTTATAGCTAGCAGGCTGAAATAATTTTTTTACGGTAAAACATTTCATTCTTAACCTCCCTAATTAGTTTCCATCCAGAAAAGGCCCTTTTTCGCAATTTCTGCGCCTGTCCCGTGAAATGCAGAGCCTATTTTTCTGGGATCAATCTGCGGAATTACTTGACCTTGCGCAATCCCGCCATGGCGGGACTGCATTGGAAGCTTGATTTGTGCCTGATATAGATTTATGGATAAGACACTAATTAGCATGGTTTCAAAAAGATAAATTTTGATGATTATGAAATGAATTTCATAAAAAATGGGAAATATTATTCATAATATTTGGCAGTGTTAATATTGTCGGACAAGACAATTATCTGTTATTATGGAAAATATGTCTATCTTGAGAATTTGGCACGATTTCTGCTTGATGCTTAATTATATTTAATTATAAAGTTAAAAGTATTAACGCAAGTGAGTGCCACTCAACTTCAACACCTAAAAAAAAACCACGTGACGGCCAAGCGCCTTCAAGGTTATATTTAAAAAGGGAGTTTGAGGTGGCACTTAATAAATGGCTTCTCTGGTGTGCGTGCATCTTATTCTTCGGTCGACCGTATATATTTATACATAATTTTAGAATGCACCGAAGTTAATAACGGCATTTAGGGAAGCCTTTATATTTAGAATAACTCTATGCTGATAAACGAAGCCAATTCATACCAAAAAAGACCTTATATTCCCTATGTATTTCCCTTTGCCCTCTTTGCGGTCTGCATCTATGCGGGTCTTTTCTTCAATATTTCCCAAAGCCTTATGTATCCAATAAAAACCGTTTTGGTTGCTTTAAGCTTGATTTACTTTTGGAATGTCTACAAACAGGAAATACGATTCTCATTTAGCTGGCTGCCTGTCATCTCCGGAATTTTGGTCTTCTTTATATGGGTGCTTCCTGAAGGGATGTATCCTCAGATCGGACATTCAGAGTTTAATCCTTATAAACACGCAAGCGGTTATGGTGTATATTTTATTATTATTTTCAGGTTGATCGGTGCCACTTTGGTTGTTCCCTTAATGGAAGAGTTATTCTGGAGATCGTTTGCCCTGAGATTTGCCATAAAATCTGACTTTAAATCCGTGCCGCTCGGGCAGTTTTCATGGATTTCTTTCATCTTCATTTCTATTCTTTTTGGATTAGAACATCAACGTTGGCTTGTAGGGATTTTTGCAGGAATGGTATACTCAGGTGTTCTCTATCGAAGCAAAAACCTATTTGACCCCATCTTGTCCCATGCAATAACAAATTTCTTGCTGGGCGTGTATGTTCTCTCAACCCATCAATGGTCTTTCTGGTAATTGAAAAACGAAATGTCAAAATAACATTAAAGGCTTTTCAACCAATCACAGAGTGTCTCGGTTGCAACTACAGGTCCGGCGCAATATGAATAAAGGAAATGATCATAAAACTCATATGTGAAATGTATCCACTGCTTCTTTCATAAGCTTCCCGATCGCCATCTTTTGAGGACATCCTTGCTCTGCCAATGAATAGTCCAAATTTACCATTTGCAGTCGGATATTTTCAGGAATTGTTTTAAATTGGACGGCGGCGTAATCGTACTCACCGTAGCTGCGATAATACATGAGATACCGCATCACATCACCGATGGGGACATCCATTTCAACAATGGATTCACAAATTTTTGTACAACCGGCGCAATAATCTGAGTGTGTTTCGCAAGCATAGCGGTGCAAAAATTCAGTGTCCCGTACGGAGAGGTCGGTCCTGTTCAATGCACTGGCAACATTGGCCTTAAGGATTGTCATGTTCGGCATCTGCGAACAAATGCTGGCGATATCCGGATTTTGCCAAACTGCCATTAATTTGGCCTGGGCGTCGGTAAATCCTTTTAGTAAAAAACGGCCGGCCATTTTGAGTTCGGTATCTGTATTTGTCTTAACCGATCCTCCACCCTGGGTTTTCATGGCGGTCAATCCGATGCCCGCTTTCACACAGGCATCTACCGCTCGCTTCATACGGTCGGTATGCATCAAGCGAAAGTTGTAGGTCATCATAATACCGTCGATCCAGCCAAGCTTTGCCGCTTCCATCATACACGTTTCCATATTGCGGTGGGTACTGAAGCCGAAAAAACGGATTTTTCCCGCTGCCTTGGCCTTTTCCGCCCAGGTTTTGGTGCGTTCATCCAATTCATCAATACCGTAGATTCCGTGAACAAAATAAAGATCAATATAGTCGGTGTTCATTTTTTCAAGGGATCGATCAAGGAGCCGGGTCATGCCTTTGGGATCCCGGGCGTCGGATTTGGTCACCAGAAAAATTGTATTGCGATCTTCAGGATATTTTTTAAAATATTTTCCAATGCCAGTTTCGCTGCCGCGTTGATAGCAGTCCGCTGTATCCCAGTAGGTTACACCCCAACGCATGGCCTGTTTCATCATTATCTGGTTGGAGGCGATGTCAAACATTCCGCCCAATGAAAGTATTGAAACTTTTGCCCCGGTTTTTCCGAAGGGTCGGACAGGGATGGTTTTTTGTGCTTCGGTTGTGGTTGCAATTTGGCTGACCGGTGCCATGACCGCTCCCAATCCGGCACTGCCGGTAGCCTTTAAAAAATCTCTGCGGGACCATTTGCCGTCATTTTGCTGCATTTTGTAACCTCCGTTAATTCTTAATTCTTTTTCAGCATTTCACTTAAGTCCTTGAACCCTCGACGCCTTGAATCCTTTTTGTAAAAAGCGACCGGCCAGTTTTAGCTCGGTATCGCTGTCGGTATTCACCTGGTGCCGCCCATGTAAGTATTTGCCGTATCCCAATAGGTCACCCCCCGTTTGAAGGTTTGTCTTAGCACCAGCAAACTCATAAAAGTGTCGAGACTTCCCTCAAAAGCCAATATGAGGACATCTGTTCAGGTTTTTCCAAACGGCCGAGTCGGTATTGTTTTTGGTCCTTGGGAAGCTTCGGTTAAAGGGTTGAAAGCTGCAAAGATTGCCCCTACACTCGTTGCACCGGCTGCTTTCAAGAAGTCTCTTCGGGAGCGGTTGTGTTTTTTATCGACATACAGAATTCTCCATTTTTGAGACAGTCTCTGATATTTGAATGGTTGAAGTAAAAATTTCTCCCAAACATCGTTACCGTTTAAGAAGCAATGCGTGTTCAGGAGTTCTTGATTCATTGTCTGCCGTTACCCGAATCGCGCGCTTTCCCGGGACCGGACACTCGTGTTCGCAAACGCCGCAGCCGATGCAGTGTTCGGGATCGACATAGGGCTGCTGAAGCCGTATCTGAATTTCAATGCGACTTCCCGGCAACGGGGGTAATTCAAAGGGCAACCCGTCGGCAACCCGTAATCCCCTTTCCCAGTTGCTTACGATTCGCCGCCGTCGATGACCTGTTGACGGTAGAACCACGGTAAAATAATCACCTGTGGCAAGTTGATTCATGCCGGGACCGGTGCCCTGAAACTCGATATATAAGGCATCGGCCTTTGCTACAATCAGCTTGGAACCCGTATCAATAGTGTTGAAAACTTTACGGGTTCGGATGGCCTTGGGACTCACCGGGCAATTTTCCTGGCAAACGATACAGGGTCTGTCCATTGCCCAGGGCAGGCATCGGCCCCGGTCGACGAAGGCGGTTCCAATTTTAATCGGTCCCTGATCGGCATAGCGGTTTCTTCCCAGTCGTTCATCTATGCTGATGGGCCGTATCGCCGCTGTTGGGCAAAGATTTCCGCAGGCAATGCAATTAAACTGGCAACCGCTGGTTCCAATACGAAAATTGAGAACCGGGGTCCACAATCCTTCAAGACCGCCCTGCAAACCGGCCGGATGGATTACATTGGTCGGGCAAATACGCATGCACTGACCGCATTTGATGCAGCGGGAGAGGAACGCTTTTTCCGGCAGGGCGCCGGGAGGACGCACCAAAGCCGGCTCCCAGTTTCCACCAAGATGGCCGCTTACCCGAAGCATGGGAATGGCTGCGGCTCCGGATACTGCCGAAGCTAAAAATTGCCTGCGAGACAGATCCGGTGCGAGAATTTCACCCGAAGCGGACGGAGCGATCTGATACGTCATTAAATTATGACGGCACTCGCTCAGGCAGTTCATGCACAGGATGCATTCGTTTATTCGAATTTGCGACGTCGGCGAGCACGCACCTTCACAATTCTTTTCACAGAGATGGCAATCAATACATTCATTTTTTGTTTTGCCCATTCGCCAGATGGCAAAACGACTCAATATACCGAACATTGCGCCCGTCGGACATATGAAACGGCAATAAAAACGCGGCACCGCCAGATTTAATAATACCGCTGAGAGGAATATGGCTGCAATCAGCCAGGTACCGTCGTAGGCTCGTGGGTTGGTCGAAATGGATACAGCAGTGCGGTCAAGAAGCGGCAGGATAACAAGGTTTATCGAGCGGTACACCAACGGAATCGGATCCAGCAGTCCGATTTGAAGAGATGCCACCGAAGTTTGATAGCCATTAAATAAAGTGCTTAACAACAGCCAGACCGAAATGAAGATCAAAAACACAAAGCCAATTTTTTTTGGATTCGCCCGTGTTTGACGCACGGCATTGAGGATCATCCAGGTCAATATGACCAAAACCAAGATCCCGAAAAGCAATCGATTGGTTTCGGGTAAACGAATGGAGTCGATTGCCAGTTCGAGCACCGAAACCGTCAAAAGAAAAATCAGAATCCAATATTTGATCGATTGTCCGGGATGGTATCGATTGAGTTTTATTTTTTCGGCCATTGATTTTTTGCGTTTGGCCAGAAAGCCGACAAACTGGTGAATGGAACCGAACGGGCATATCCAGCCGCAAAAAAACCTTCCCAGGATTATTGTAAATACGATCGTTGCCAGCCCCCATAAGAGGCCATCATATACCGTTCGGGTGCTCAGTAGTGTCGCCAATCCCACCAGCGGATCCAGCTGAATCATCCAGTTTACCGGCCAGCCGCGTAACTGCCACCATTGATCCCCAAGGGTGGTGACCGCACAAAACCATAAAAACAGGACAAAAAAGAAGCCTTGACAGATTCGTCGGGTGGTTACGATATTCATGATTTTTTTAAATTGATGCCATTACAGGATTCAATTTGTGATAGTCCGCGGTTCCAATTCCGGCGGCTTCCGCTTTTCCGATGAACGGAAGTTCGTCTAAAGATTTTCCGAGTAAAGATGCGCCAAATGCATCGACAGCGACCTGATCCGTACTGACGATCATGGTATTGGTATTTTTAAGGTCCGAAAGAGAGCCTCCGGTGGGACCGTTGGTCATCATGCTCGTGGTCGCGTCCAGTATCACGAGAGAGGGCTTTACCATCATGGCCAGTTCCATGATAATGTTGTGTATATCCTGGTGAAAGATATTGCGGCGACCCCCCAGAAGTCCGTACCAGTTTTTCATGATCATGGATGCGCCGCTTCGATGGTGATCTTTAAGC
>Ga0316194_10000502_pt1 | contig 25095 bp, 20 predicted proteins | sample CroRivsedime1_MG_FD_204936 | JGI IMG/M metagenome (GOLD analysis project Ga0316194, IMG submission 204936) | Coastal sediment microbial communities from Maine, United States - Cross River sediment 1 | ecosystem: Environmental > Aquatic > Marine > Coastal > Sediment | place: USA: Maine...
CCAGTTCAACTCGGTGGACAACTTCGACCGGTCGGCGAACAACGCGCAGGACACCTCCCTGTCGCCGCACGATGTTGTGGTCGGTTTCCAGAACCTGGGCTACACGGTCTCGCACTACGACTGGACATCGATCCGCTACACCACAGTCGACGAGTACTCGGATGGCGACACCGACGACGGCTACATCGTCTACGACCACGACCCGCAGGTGTCGGGGAAGGTGTCGTACCCGAAGTTCCAGACCGACGACGGGACCCATGTCAGCCTGAGGGATGGAATCTGGGACCCGGTCGGCTCGAGCTACGACCGCGACCGCCTCAAGTTCATCAATCTCCCGGTGCTCAAGTCCCACCACGCCACCTATGGGGTCACAGGCTGCGTCAAACACTACATGGGCGTGGTCACCCGAGAGCTCGGCACCAACTCCCACAGCGCCATCGGCTCGGGCCTGCTGGGAGAGTTGCTGGCTGAGATTCGGCCCGCCGATCTCAACATCCTCGACTGCGTCTGGGTCAACGCCGACCCCTACGACGGTCCGTGGACGGGCTACAGCGACGCCACCCGGCTCGACCAGCTCGTGGCGAGCACCGATCCGGTCGCCGCCGACATCTGGGCGGCAGCCGAGATCCTCATCCCGGCGTTCATCGCCAACGGCTTCACCCCGCCGTGGCCCGAGCCGTCGGCCGCGCCGGATGACCCGAGCAGCGATTTCCGGGTCTATCTCGACAACTCCATGAACCGGCTTCTCGGCGCCGGCTATGTGGTCACCAACGACATGACGCAAATCGATGCCGTGACCTGGGACGGGTCTGAACCGTTGGCGATCTTCGTCGATGGTTTCGAGTCTGGGGATACCGACAGGTGGGCGTCGGCGACACCGTAGGCGAGCTGGAAGTTCGGTCGGAGCAGGTTGTCTGGGGCGTTCAGGGCCCCTCGCATCAGTCGCTTTAAGAATCATCGAACCTCGGTCGTTCGGTTGATCCCCTCCCGCAATGACCGACTCTGATCGAGATCGTCGGGCACTCGAGTTTCTGCAACTCGCGCAGCGAATTGCGTAGAATCCTCGGGTGACCCAACGTAAAGTCCTCTTCTGGATCGCCATCCTCTACTTCGCCGAAGGCCTGCCCTTCGGCATCGCCTACGATGTCTGGCCGGTCTTCTTCCGGGTGCACGGGGTCTCGCTGCGCGAGATCGGGCTCATGAGTCTGCTGTCGTTGCCGTGGACCTGGAAGATGCTCTGGGCGCCGTTGGTGGATCGCTGGGGCTGCCGCCAGCACTGGATCACCGCGGCGCTCTTCGTGCTCGGCGCCACCACGCTGGCCATCGTGCCGCAGGATGCGTCCAACCCGTCGTGGCTCATGTGGGGGCTGCTGCTGCTCTTCACCACCGCCTCGGCGACCCAGGACATCGCCATCGACGCCTATGCGGTTGACGTGGCGACGCCCGAGACTACGGGGAGCATCAACGGGGTCCGGGTCTCCGCGGCGCGGATCGCGCTCCTGGCGGGCGGCGGCGGGATGATCTTCCTCGCCGACTACACCGGGTGGACCGCGTTGTGGTTTGTCCTCGCGGGGCTCCTCTTTGGGTTGGCCGCCCTGGCCTGGTTCAGCCCCCGGGTGCCCCTGGAGGAGACGGCGCGGCGCCACACCATCGGGCCGGTTCTGCGATGGGCCTTCCGATGGGAGATGTTGCCGGTCGTCGCCTTCATTCTGCTCTACAAGCTCGGTGACTCGACCCTCGGCCGGATGGTCAAACCATTCTGGGTCGACCGCGGCTACACACTGGCGGAGATCGGCGCCATTTCGGTCTCCCTGGGAGTGGTGCTGACCATCCTCGGGGCTCTGGTTGGCGGCTGGTTCACAAATCGCTTAGGAATCTTCAAGGCTCTACTCTGGCTCGGACTCACGATGATGGTCTCCAACCTCGGGTATGTCGCGGTGGCGGTCTTCGAGCTGCCGCGGGAGAGCATCTATGTGGCTTCCATGGTGGAAAGCTTCACCCAGGGTCTCGGCACCGCTGCGTTTCTGTCGTTTCTGATGAATCTCTGCGACAAGGAGCACGCGGCGAGTCAGTACGCCATCCTGTCGGCGCTCTTTGCCCTCACCCGGGATGTGGTGGGCGCGTTTTCGGGACTCGGGGTCGAATCCTGGGGTTATGCGGTCTACTTTGCAGCGACCACCGCGCTCGCGTTGCCGGGTCTTGCGCTGCTGCCGTTCGTGAAGCCGAGAATTCGTGAGGCCGACGCTGAAGTGAATTTGGCGGATTAGGGATCGACCCGCGACGTCGGGCCGCGGGGAGGTATGCACGAGCGATGGAGACCGAGGACCGCAACGCCGGAGGCGAGGCTCGAGGTTGCCATGGTGGGCCACGCGGTGGCGAGGGTCTCGATACTCACCTCGAGGTTGTCCCGGTGATCGATCTGTCTCGGAGCTGCCGGGTCTTCAATGTCGAGCAGATACACGCCGTCGGAATCGGTGCCGACGGCGACGGCGCCGCCGTATTCGGCGACCGACAACACTTCGCTCGGAGCGGTCCACCAACCGACCGATGTCGGATCGTTCGGGTCGCTGAGGTCGACCACTGTGACACCGAATTGGCCGGGATGGGCCCACGCGGCGGATGTAACGACGGAGTCATCTCCGATCAATACGACGTCCCTGGCCTCCGAGTGATTCCACCTCCCCAGCTCAACGGGGTTGATGGGGTCACCGACATCGAGCACGAGCAGGCCCTGCTGATCGGCGATGACGACCAGGTCCCCTGCGGCGTCCACGGCGTATTTCACCGGATCGGGCCGCGCCCAGTAGATACCGCCGAGGCGTTGGGTGGCCGTCGGGTCGGCAATATCGATGACATCGAACCAGCCGTTGCCGCCCACGCCAGTGGTCGCTACAAAGGCGCGCTCGGAGTCGACCGTGAGGTATTGAGAGTCGATGAGATCGATGAAGGAGACCTCGGCCGGGTTGAACGGATCCGAGAGATCGAGGACGAAGAGACCCCCATCGGCGGTGACATAGGCGGTCTTGGCTACGAGCTCGATATCAGCCACTCCCCACACCGGTTTCCAGTTTCCGACCTCGACCGCCCCATGCGCACCCAGTCGGGCAATCCTCACCGCCGGTCTGGTGTCCCAACCTCCACGCTGGAGCGAGGCCACGAGGTGACCCGAAGCGGAGACGTCGATGATGTTGGCCGTTTGGATCCGCCCGCGATCGGTGATGCAGGTTTCCTGGGCGGTGGCGATGGGGGCGATCCTCAGGTCGAGAACGATCAACAGCGAAACGGCGAGGAGTCTGGATACGAGGTTGACGGGTTGTGACATTGCAGGCGATGCCCCCAATCTGCAGCGGTCTCACCTCTGCTTACGGATTGGGATCGGCCTCCGTCTGTATGAGGAAGGCTCCGGTGAGTTCGGTTGCCCTCGACGTCTCCTCCTCATCGAGATCGCCGGGTGTGATCGCCACATCGAGCTGATGAGCCATCGCGTCGACGAACACCGATTCGATCTCGTGGCGGGTGATGGTCCGTGCGAGTTCGTCGGTGAGCGTCGTGACATGCGGTCGCAGCGAGCTGTCGTTGCTCAGGCCCATGGCGCCGGCTTGAAGCCGGCCGTCCCAATCGAGCAGGATGGCTCCGTGCTGGAGGATGCACCCGGCGTGTGCGCGCATGGCCGAACCGATGAGCTTGCGGCCGCCAACGACGACCTCACCCTCAGCGGGGGCTTCGAAACAGGGCACGGTGCTCGTCGGGTCGGGCAGACGCAGGTTGACCTCGCCTCCGGTGAGCTCGGCGTCGATCCCGAGCGCCCGGCATGCCTGGACCAGACCACCGCAGATGACCCGGTAGGCCTCCTGGAGGGCGGTGGGAAGGGGAGAGATGCCGAGGGGCGCCACCACCGAATAGGTGAGCTCGTGCTGGTGAAGGAGTGCTCTGCCGCCAGTGGGTCGGCGGGCGACATCGACGCCGTTGGAACGGCAGAACGCGAGATCGACGGCGTCGAGTCCCTGATGCTTGCCGATGGTGAGGCAAGGCGGATCCCAACCGTAGAGCCGCAGGGTGGGAGCCGATACTCCTGCCGAAACCGCCTCGAGCACGGCCGAATCCCGCGCCATGTTGAGGGCGCCCGGAAGATTTCCGTCGAGGATCAAACGCCAGTTCATTGTCGGGATACCTTAGCAGCCGGAGTGCGCCTCAAGAAGCGCGATTGACGTAGATGACATCGCAATCATCGCAGACCACAGATCACACAGATGAGCACAGATTGAGTCATCGCACCATCGCAGGTTGCCCGCAGATCACGCAGATAGACGCAGATCCCATCGCAGACATCGCGGCATCGTAGGGTTGAAACGCTAAGAAGGCAGAAACCGTCCATCGCAATAGAGAGTGGGCGAGACTTGGATTGTAGGGTCGATGGACTTCGTAGTGGCGCGATGGGAGCGGTGCGCAGGCATCCACCATTGTTCGCGACGAACAATGGTGGATGCCTGCGCACCGAGCCCGCGTTCTGTCGAGGGTCTGGTCCCTCGGCCTCGAACGGACGTGCCGTCCCAAACGATTTCATTGCCGGCCTTCTGGTCCGCCTTCGGCGTCCCAGCGTCGCCCGGGCAGCGTGGTCATTTGTGGAGGCCGGAATGTATGTGACCACGCTGCTCGGGCGCCGGCGGCCTGCTTCGTTGCCGGAGCAGATGGCCCGGGACGCGGTTGCCCGTGGTTGCCCCCCTTGACGTTTTTCGCGAGGGGTTGCCGACGCGGGCGCGCTTCCGTGGAAAAACGTCAAGGACGGCACGCCCGGTGGAGGCGTTTTCTTCGGCTCCTGGTGCGGTCTCGGTGTCGGTTACGGTTGCGGCCACGGCCACTGTCACGGGTCGAGGTCGCGAGTGAAACCAAGTGAGGATTGAGAGATCGCGAAGCCACTCGATGTCTCCCTGGATTTCCTTGGCTCGCTTGCTCTAACCATCGAGATCAGACAGGTGGAATCTGGAAACGCGCCCCCCGTGGATTCGAGGACATCTGACTTCGTGGGATGCGCGGAGTGCCCGGCACGACTCTGAAGGGCAGCCAGGATGGCCGCCCCCACAACCATCGCATCATTTGTTCGGGTGGAGGAGGCGCCAAGTGATGGCTCGGACGTCGTCGAAGAGTTGCAGGGATGAATCGGCTTTGAGCGGATCGATTGCACCTGCACCGAGGAGAAGACGGAGGTGGATGTCGACTTCACGCGCAGAACCGTAGGCGATGCGCCAGTGGTGGAATCGATCTCGACCCGACCGGCCCCGACCTTCCGCGAGATTCGCAGGAACCGACGAGGCTGAACGAATCACCTGATCCGCGATGGGTTTGAGCGGGGCCGGAACACGCATCACGAGAGAGATCGCGATGGCTGCAGCTCGGGTGGCTTTGTCCTGGGCGTCGAATCCGGTTGAAGAGAGTGGGTCGCGCATGGTCACCTCCGGGTTGTTCATGCTCTTCCCCCAAGCCGGTGAGATGGCCCGTGTCAAGGGTCGCCTTCGAGGCGACTCGTCTTGCCCTTGACATGGGCCATCTCACCGGCTATCCATCGTTTCAAGAACAACCCGGAGTGACCATGCCGGCTCCGGCTCCGGCTCCGGCTCCGGCTCCGGCTCCGGCTCCGGCTCCGGCTCCGGCTCCGGCTCCGGCTCCGGCTCCGGCTCCGGCTCCGGCTCCGGCTCCGGCTCCGGTCAGCTGTCTCTGATTCGCCTCTCCGCAGCCCTGGCGTGAGCCTCGAGCCCTTCGAGGCGCGCCAAAGCCGCGGCGTCTTCGGCCATCTCAACGGCGCCCTCTCCGGGTTCGAGCTTGAGCCAGGTCCGGACCCTGAGAAAGTCGAGCACGCTCAATCCGCCCTTGAACCGGGCCACACCACCGGTGGGCAGGGTGTGGTTGGGTCCGACGCCGTAGTCGCCGAAGACCTCGGCCGAAGTCGGTCCGACAAAAAGTCCACCCCAGTGCGACAGTCGTGTGGCCACCATATCGGCGTCGGCCGTCAGCACCTGGAGGTGTTCCGGGGCGATGCGGTCGCAGATCTCGACGGCCTCGTGGATGGTGTCGGCAACAACGGTGAAACCGTGGTTCAGAGCCGCTTCGGCGATCTCTCGTGTTTGGAGGTCAACGAGCTGTCGGTCGATCTCGCCATCCACCGCATCGGCCAGGGCCGTTGAGGTGGTCACAAGAACCGGCAGGGAGTCGGGGTCGTGCTCGGCCTGGGCCAGGAGATCCGCAGCTACCATCGCCGGGTCGGCGGTGTCATCGGCGAGCACGACAAGCTCGGAAGGCCCGGCGAGCATGTCGATCCCGACATCCCCGGCCACGAGTTTCTTGGCCGCCGTGACCCAGCGGTTGCCGGGGCCGACCACGACATCGCAGGCGGGAACCGGCCCGGCGCCGTACGCGAGCGCCGCGATGGCCTGGGCGCCCCCGACCGTGAGCACGGCGTCGGCGCCGGCCACGAATGCGGCGGCCAGGGTGATGGAGGTCGGTCGCGGGCTCGCGACCCAGACCTCGGCCACCGCCGCGGCGCGAGCCGTGACGGCGGTCATGAGCACCGAAGACGGCAGCGGATAGCGTCCCCCAGGGGCGTAACAGCCGGCGCGTTCAACCGGCGCCACCGAGTGACCGGCGATTCCGCCGGGGACGGGGACCTTGAGATTCACCACCGACTGCCTCTGGGCGTCGGCGAAGGCGGCGATCCGGTCGGCTGTTCGCTGAAGAAGATCGATGGTCCCCGGCTCGATCTCGTTCGCGGCGGCCTCGAGATCGGCCGGTCCGAGCACCATGGGCGCGCCGGGTTCGAGATCACCGAGATTCTCGGCGATCTCGCGCAGTGTGGGCTCGCCGCCCCTCCTTACGCGTCGGATGATCTCGGAGGCCTGGTCGAGGGTGGCGGCATCGATGGGATCGCGACGTGCGGTTTCGATCTCGTGAGCTTCGAGTCGTCTCAAGGTCATGCTTCGGCCTCCGGTTCCACCACCCGAGAGCCGTCGCGGCGACGAACGCTTCGACTGCGACGGTCGAGCTCCCGGATGGCCGCCTCCAACGGCACACCGCGGGCGGCCAGGGTGGTCAGAGTGAAATAGAGGACATCGGCGGTCTCCCATGCGACATCGCCGGCCTCGGTTGCCTTGGCGAGCTCATCGGCTTCCTCGGCGAGCTTGGCCGCCAGCAGGGAGGGGTCACGCACGAGCCGGTCGGTGTAGGAGTCGGCGACCGGATTGGCGATCCGGTCGATCAACCGCCGCTCGAGGGCGCCGAGGCCGTCGTCGGGACCCCAGCAGCTGCGGGTGTGGCGGTGGCAGAATCCGCTCCCCGCCTGGCGGACGGTGAAACGCAGGGCATCGCGATCGCAGTCGGCGTCGATCCGAATCAGCTCCTGGACCGCACCCGAGGTCTCACCCTTGCGCCACAGCCCGCCCCGCGACCGGGACCAGTAGATTCCACGGCGCTCGTCGATGGCGGCGCCGAGGCTCTCGGCACTGGAGTAGACCAGACCGAGGGCGGTCCCGTGCTCGTCGCAGACCACCGTCGGCCAGAGTCCATCGGCTCGATCGGAGACCAGCGGCGCGGCGAAGGCCTCGCCGAGCCCGAGCCGGCCGGTGTAGATCGCCATCCCGACCTGGGCATCGGCGCCCATCCGGTCGAGGGCGGCGATCTCGGTGGTGGTCGTCACACCGCCGGCCGCGGTGACCGGTGTTCCGGCAGCGGCTTCCACGACCTTACGGCAGACCTCGAGATCGATTCCGGCGAGCCGCCCTTCACTCTCGACAAAGGTGACGAGAAAACCACTGACCTGGTTCCTGAGCTCGGCCAGCCGATCGAGGACGGTGGCACCGGTGTGCTCGGTCCAACCGCGGACCACCACCTCACCCTCGACACCGTCGAGAGCGGCGATGGTCCGTTCCCGCGGCAGCTCGGCGAGAATCGCCGGGGTGGCGGCGGTGCCGAGGATCACCTTCTCAGCGCCGGCGTCGAGCCATTGAAGCGCATCGCTCACGGTTCGGATCCCGCCGCCGAACCGGCAGCGATAGCGGTGGACGAGCTGCCGCACGATTTCTTCGTTGGACCCGCACCCGAGGGCGGCGTCGAGATCGATGACGGCGATCTCGCCGACCACCGAGAAGCGTTCGGCCGTCTCGAAGGGGTCGGCGCTCTCGACCGGTTGGCCCTTGCCGCCCACGAGCTGGACCGCACGGCCTCCCATGAGATCGATGGATGGAACGATCATCGGCGCACCTCCACCCCGAGCTGGGCGAGCTCGGCTTTGAGATCGGCGACGGTGGTGTGTCCGTCGTGGAAGATCGTGGCGGCGAGGACCGCATCGGCGCCCGCCCCAAGGGCCCCGGCCATGTGCGCCGGTCCATCGGCGCCGCCGGAGGCGATGATGGGAACCGGGACCGCCCGGCGCATGGCCGAGAGCAGATCGAGGTCATAGCCCGATCCGGTGCCGTCGCGGTCCCACGAGGTGAGCAGGATTTCACCGGCGCCGCGGTCGACCGCCTCCACCGCCCAGTCGATGGCGTCGAGCCCGGTCCTGTCGCGGCCGGAGCGGACCACCACCTCCCAGCCCTTGCCGGTCGCGGCAGCGTCGAGGGCGAGGACGGTGCACTGGCGCCCGAATCTGGTTGCCAATTCGTCGAGGAGATCGGGTCGAGAGACGGCCGCCGTGTTGGTCGCCACCTTGTCGGCGCCGGCTTCGAGCAGAGCTTCGGCATCGGCGAGGACGCGCACCCCGCCGCCCACCGTCAATGGCAGCGGCAGGACCTCGCGAACGGCGCGGACCACATCGAGGGCATGGCCGCGGCCCTCGGGAGTCGCGCTGACATCGAGGACCACCAACTCGTCGGCGTTCTGTTCGGCATAGGCGGCGGCCAACTCCACCGGGTCGCCGGCGTCGCGAAGGCCCTGAAAGCGAATGCCCTTGACCACTCGACCATTCTTGATGTCGAGACACGGAATGACGCGTGGCAGCAGCATCAGACCGCCTCCCCGGCTCGTTCCAACCAGCGTTCCACGAGGCTCTGGCCCCACGGGCCCGAGAGCTCAGGGTGAAACTGGCAGGCGAGGACGGCGCCGCGCTCGAGGGCCGAGACGAATTCACCACCGTGATCGGTCAACGCGCCAGCCCATCCGTCGGGGATGGCGTCGAGCTTGTAGCTGTTGGCGAAGTAGGCCGTTCCGTGCGAGAGCATGCTGCAGCCGGGGTCCGCCTCGACGTGATTCCACCCGAGCTGAGGCCGTCGGACCCCATTGGGGAGCGCGGTGGCGGTCGCTGGGATCACACCGAGACCGGCGGCCCCGGGGCTCTCTTCGCTCGCCTCGGCGAGCATCTGCAGTCCGAGGCAGATCGCCAGGGTCGGCCGGCCGGCCTGGATCCGGTCGGTCAGCGCCGACCGCAAACCGAGGGTGTCGATCTGTTCGGCCACGGCGCCGAACGCGCCGACCCCTGGGAGCACCAGACGGTCAGCTTCCGCCGCGTCCGCTGGTTCCTCTGAGATCCGGACGGCACAGCCCGCCCGGTGAAAGGCGGCCGCCACCGAGGCGAGGTTGGCAGTGCCGGTGCGGATCAGGACGACATCGTTCATGGCTCGAATCCGGGATCGGCGCCCAGGCTTCCCTTGGTGCTGCGGATACCTGCTCCGCCGACCGCAGTGGCCTGGCGCAGTGCGAGCGCCGTCGCCTTGAACGCGGCCTCGGCCCTGTGGTGGTCGTTGTTGCCGCGCAGCACATCGACATGGAGGGCACACCGCGCCGCTGTGGCGAGGGAAACAAAGACGTGGGTGATGTTCTCCGAGGCGAGTCCGCCCAGTGCCTCGCGGGTGAGTCCGAGGTCGATTTCCGGCCACGGCCGACCCGAAAGGTCGACCACGGTTCGGGCGAGTGCCTCATCGAGGGGGGCGTGAGCCGAACCGAAACGAACGATCCCTGCACGATCGCCGAGCACCCTGTCGAGGGCTTCGCCGATCGCAAGGGCGCAATCCTCGGCGGTGTGGTGGTCGTCGACCTCGAGATCGCCGTGGCATTCGAGCTCGAGATCCCAGCCGGCGTGAAAGGCCAGCGCGGTGAGCATGTGGTCGAGGAAGCCGATTCCGGTGTCGATGCGGATTTCGCCGGCGCCGTCGAGTGCGAGGCGACCGTGGATACGGGTTTCGCGGGTGGTGCGATCGATGTCGGCGAAACGGGGTGTGCTGGTCATGGCAGGATCTCCAGGAGTTCGTTCACGTTGGTGAGGATGCGGGCGGCGCCGGCCTCCGCCAGGGCGGCCCGCGCCGACACGGGATAGTCACCCGGAGCAACGACGCCGATGGGCACGGCCTTTGCTCCGCGCGCTGCACGGATGTCGTCGGGGGTGTCGCCGACCATCCAGGCGTGTCGGAGCCCGAGACGCTCGAGGGCGAGGTTGACCGGCGCCGGGTCGGGTTTGACCGTGGCGTCCTCCATGGTGACGACGGTTTTGAACAGCTGGCTGATCCCGTGCTCGGAGAGGAAGCGCTCGGCATCGCCCTTCGGTCGCCCGGTGACTAAAGCCAGGGGCAGCCGGCCTGCCAGCTGGGTCAGGGTTTCGCGTTCAACCAGCAGCTTTTCGTGGCGTCGCAGACCCGGTTCGCCGTCGATCCCCTGATAGATCGCCTCGAATTTCACGATGACCTCGTCGAGACTGACATCGATCCCGGCGTCGGCAATCAGTCGCCGGGTGAGCTCCCAGTCGTTGTTGGCATTGCCGGTGGCCTTCGCCGCGTTGACCGTGGCGAGATCGGTCTCGAGGCCGAAGGCGGCGGCGGTGTCGACGATGGTCTGCCGGTAGGAGACCGACTCGTCGGCGATCACGCCATCGAGATCGAAGAGGAGGGCCTCGGGTTTGAGGACGGTGCGAAAGGTTTCGGTCAGCCGTCGGAACGCGTCGTCGTCGCCGGGCATGGTCGTTCTCAACCACGAGTTGAGCTCGCTACGTCCGGGGAAGCCGCGGATGGCGATACCGAGCGAGGCCATGGCGTTGCGGACCCACGCCGCGTCGTCGAAGCGGGCGGCGACAAAGCTCCCCTGGGACGGCAGTGACTCGGCGCCGAGATCGTTGAGAGTTTCACGAAGGGCGTCGCGCTGGGCGCGGATCCGGCTGACCCGCTCGCGGGACGGCTCGGCATCGGGGGTGACGGTTGCCTCGAGGACATCCAGGGTTAATCGCGAAACCGGGAAGGGCTGGCCGATCCGCCGCAGCCAGTCGATGACCCGGACGTCACCGACGGCATAGCCCGCCCGTAGGCCGGCCCCTCCCCACGCCTTGGAGAAGGTGCGGATGAGGACCACGTTGGGGTGGGTGAGCGCGGTCTCGGTGAGATCGAACTCGGGGTCTGAGAACTCCCGGTAGGCCTGGTCGTGAAGGATGAGGGTCTTGGGCAGGCGGGTCACGACCTCGGTGAACTCGTCGCGGGTGATGACCGCCCCGGTGGGGTTGTTGGGCGAGACCAGGAAGAGCAGGGCGGCGTCGTCACCGCACGCGTCACAGACCTGGTCGACCGGAAACGAGCCCTTCCACCAGGGCACGGTGTCGATCTCGGCGCCGGTGGTGATGGCGTAGCGCCAGGGCATGCCGTAGGTCGGTTTGACCATCACCGCCCGCCGGCCGGGGCAACACACCGAACGCACCGAACGTTCGAGGGCGTCGTCGGCGCCGCAGGTGACGATGACCCGGTCGGCCTCGATCCCGAGGCGTGCGGCGAGCTGAATCTCGAGCTTCTCGGTCCAGGGGTAGAGGTTGGCTTCTGGCACATCGGGCGATGCTCCTTCCAAAGGGAGCGGCGCCAGGCTCTCGTTGAAGTCGAGGATGAGATCGGTCTCGTATGGTGGCCGGCCCACGGAGTACTGCGGGAGCCGCTCGAGGGCGGGGACGGGTTCGACGAGGAGGGTTCTTTCAGTCATTGTTGACCTCACGGAATGATCTGGGCCAGCTTGGTGACGACGACATCGGACCCACCGGCGACCTTGAGCTTGGGTATGACCGCCGGGAGATCGGCGCGCGGCACCGCGGCCTTGACCGCGTAACCGTCGCCGCCTGCGAGCTCGGAGATCGTGGGCCGGCGCATGCACGGCAGGACGGCGAGTACGCCGTCGATGGTCTCGGCGGTGACGTTCACCTCGACCATGACCCGGCGCCTCGCTTCGAGAACCGAGTTGATGAGGAGCACCAGACCGTCGACGGCCTCCCGTCGCTCTGGGTGGGCCAGGGAGGCCGGGTTGGCGTAGAGCCGAGTCGAAGACCTCATGAGCTCGTCGACGATGACCAGATTGTTCGCCTCCAGGGTCGAGCCGGTGGCGGTGTTGTCGACGATGAGATCGGCGTCCTCAGGCGGGAAGACCTCGGTGGCGCCGTATGACCTCAGGAAGCTGGCGTTGAGTTTTCTGTCGGCAATCCACCGCCGGGTCAGACGTTCGTACTCCGATGCGATGACCAACGGAATCTCGGGGAGCTTGCCGTCGGGCGCCAGCGAGGTTGGGGCGGCGGCCACCACCCTCACCGGGTCGAGACCGGTGTCCACCAGTTCCACGAGATCGCCGTCGAGTTCCGCAACCCAGTCGGCGCCGGCGAAGCCGACATCGCGCGAGCCCGCGTGCAGCATCTCGACGATGCTCTGCGGCTTGAGGATCTTGACCTCGCACGAGGGCAGGTTGACGTGAGGACGGTAGTTCCGGATCGTCTGGGTGAGGTCGATTCCGGCCTCGGCCAGCAGCCGCACCACACCGTCGTACATGCGGCCCTTGGGGATCGCCAGTTGGAGCGTCTCGTCATCTCGTTGTCGGATCATCGTTTCTCCTCGGCTCCGACGGCGTCAGAAAGAAAAAACGCCGGCGGGGCCGGCGTTGTGGTTTCGGGTCGTTTGGACCGCCTAGACCATCACCATGCCCCAACGAGGGTGTGTCCGTGATGATGGTCGTGGCGAAAGGCGACGTTCATTGAAGAAGGCTAGACCGAAGAGAGGCATTTCGTCAAGCTCTTCCCGCGCCCGTTTCCGCGTCCATGGCGACTCTTCCGTCGTTTTCTGCGGTGTCAGTCGCCTGCAGCAGGTGTGTCCTCGGTTTTGTCCAGGCACCACATCACGCCGCCTCGGCATGCGATGAAGAGGAAGACGAAGGCGTAGAGCGCTGCCAGTTCGCCTTGGTTGACGACCGGCAGGATGGCGGTCGAGAACTGGAACTTCCAGTGAAACTGGAAATAGGCCACGGCCATGGTGCCGCTTGCCAGAAACGCCGCCCAGCGGGTCTGGAAACCCACCAGAATCAGAATTCCGCAGATGAGCTCGATGAGGCCACCGAACCAGAGCTGCGATCCGACCTCGATCTGATGTTCGGTGAGCACCCCGAAGATCTTCTGGACGCCGTGCATCGAAAACATGAATCCGGCCACGATTCGCATCAGGGCATAGGCGTGGTCTGCATAATCACCGAGTTTTTTCATGAGTTCCTCCCCGTTGTCGCTCTGAGTTGGAAACAACGGCAAGGCTCCCGGTCTTCCGAATCGAGGCGATCGGCGGTCGAAACCGCAGCGGTGGCGGAAAACGGCGGGATCGTGGTCCCGCCGCTGATCTCTTCGATCCGAGGCTTTACTGGCCGGGCACGGTGGTCGGGTCCGAGGTCGCCGAGTCGAGTACCGAGCCGTAGACGGCGAAGTCGCCTCCGGTGGTGTCGGTCCAGACGTCGACATAGGCCGCTTCGATGGGCTTTTCGTCATTGAAAACCCGGTTCCACTGGGTGTTACCCCAGGGTGGCAGAAAAGTCTCGCCCGTGTTGATGGACGTCCCATCGGCCCGGAATCGTTCCCACTTCACGGTAACCGGTGTGTCGTTCCCGTTCTGAAACCCGAGGTTGGAACGAAAGGCGTCGTTTTCGGTCATGAAGAGCACCCGCCGCCGCTCTCCGGCCCTGATGAGGTCATCCTCCTCGATCCCGATGATCGCCTGTCCGAAAGTCCCGTCATCGCTTGAGTTGAACGTCCGGCTCATGAAGAGCAGCTCGGGACGGTCCGAGAGGATGGCCAGCGCCCCGACTGCGGTCGTGCCGCTGCCGATGTTGAAGACCTCGGCAAGAACATCTTTGTATCGGATGGAGACGCCGGGGCCGATTGTGAATTCTCCGGATTCGGCGGGTGAGGCGTTGTTGGTGTCTCGCGGCAGCCAGAGAAATTTGTAGGTCGCCGCCCAGCGTCCCGAATTGTTGACATCAACATCGGTGACAAAGAACGAAGAGCCGGCGCCGGCAGCCCGTGCCGCGGCCGGGATGAAGTAGATCTCATCCAGCTCGCCGCCGCCACCACCGCCGCCGCCGCCGCCGCCGCCGCCGGCGAGGGTGCCGCATGCGGCGAGATTGTCGAACTCGAAGCGGGTGCCGGCCGGCCCTCCCGCCGCGCTACCGACATAACAATGGAGGCCGTCACTGAGAACGGTCTCAGCCCCGATCTCGCCGGTCTCGCCTCGCTCGCTGGCGAGACACTCGGTCGGCGCTGAGCTGCATCCGGCGAGCACATTCAGCGTCGAGTCCGTCCCAGCCGGCGTGATGAATCTGGCGGTCACGGTGCACGGGTTCGATGGTTCGAAACAGACCACCGAGTCGGGCAGATCCGCGACTTCGGTGCAGCCGGTTCCCCCGCTGGTGTCGATGGTGTCGCCATAGCTGGTGAAGGTGGCGTAGGCGTCGACATTCACGGTCCCGGATTGGTCACCGGTGAGAACCGGTTGCCCTGCACAGGAGGGGAATCCGATTTGAGCCAGCGCGGGGGAAGCGGTTACTAGAAACAGCACCACGGTGCCGATAAAGAGGCGTTGATTCATCTGTCTTCTCCTTCATGCCACGGTGTTTTTGTGTTCGGGCGCCACCCACCGATGTCAATCGCTTGAGTGTTCGCTTGGCCAGAGAGAAACCACGTGGCGGGCGCGGCGGTCGCGCACCGACATCGCGGGGTCTGATCGACAAAAAGATCACTCACGAGCATTGCTCGCGAACAGAATTATAGTTCGGACACCCTCCCGATCCACTCCTGCATCGACCCCGAGAATGTGACCGATATCCCGGTTTGGGCAGGATTTTGAGGGACTTGGTTCTGGAGAAGCAGATTCACTCCTCTAACCGAACCGACACGACCTTCGACACCCCCGGCTCTTCCATGGTCACGCCATAGAGAAGATCAGCCCGCTGCATGGTGCGGCGATTGTGGGTGATCATTACGAACTGGGTGTGTTCGGTCATGGCCTCGACCAGATCGGCGAGCCGTTCGACGTTGGCATCATCGAGGGGGGCGTCGACCTCGTCGAGGATGCAGAAGGGCGAGGGCTTGATCCGAAAGAGGGCGATGAGCAACGAAAGGGCCGTCAGCGCCTTCTCGCCACCGGAGAGAAGCTGCACCGACTGGTTGCGCTTGCCCGGGGGCTGGGCGGTGATGTCGATTCCCGACTCGAGGGGGTCGTCCTCGTCGACCAGATCGAGACGGGCGGTGCCGCCGCCGAAGAGGTTCGAAAAGGTCTCGGCAAAGACCACGTTGACCTGCTGGAAGGTGTCGACGAAGCGCTCGGTGCAGGTGGCGTCGATCTCGCGAATGGTCTCGCCGAGGCTCTTGAGCGCGTCCACGAGATCTTTGCGCTGGGCGTCGAGGAAGCTCGACCTTTCGGCGAGCTCATCGACCTCCTTGAGGGCGAGAAGATTGACCGGGCCGATCCGGTCGAGTTTTGTCCGAACGTCCTCGATCTGCCCGGCGAGGCTTTCCGGGTCATCGCCTTCGTCGGCATCTTCCTGAAGGAGACTCTCGGGGGCGAGGCCGAGCTCGGTGACGGCGGCGTCCCGCAGCCGCTCCCATTCGGCGTCGAGCCGGGTGGACTCCATCTCGATGGCATGCAGCAGCTCGCGCTGGCTCTCGTGTTCGCTCCGGCGTTGACGAACCTCGCCGTCGAGCGTGTCGACCCGGGCGGCGCGGGCGCCGACCTCCTCGCCGAGCCGTCGGGCCTGTTCGCGGGCGGCCGCCAACTGCCCCTGCTCCTCGGCCAACCGCGTGCGCGTGTGGACGATCTCGTTCTCGGTGGACTCGAGCTCGGCCCCGAGGCGCTCGACCTCTTTCCCGAGGGCGTCGAACCGCGATTCGAGGTTTCTCCGCTCTTCGTCGAGCCGCTTGGACTCGGTGCGGGCGGCGGTTAATCTTTCTTCGGCCAGCCGTGACTCGGCCTGCCAACGGTCGAGGCGTCGAAGGGTCTCGGCGGTCTCCTCCCTTTTCGAGTCGAGCTCGGTGATGGCGGTGTCCACCGCCTGCTCGAGCTCGAGGCTGCGGCTCTCGAGCTCGGCCACTTCGGCTTCGAAACGTTCCTGCCGGAGGGTGAGCTCGGTGCGCCGTTTTGCCCCGTTTTCGAGCTCGGAGGTCTGTGTTTCCAGGGCGTTTTCGACTCGAGAGCGGTCTGCGACGTGCGCCTGTTCCAGCGCGGTGGCGCGGGCGCGTTCCTGCTCGGCGGTGATGAGCTTCCCGTCAAGGGCATCGAGCTCTGTTTCGAGCTGGCCGAGGCGGGCGGCCACCTCGGTGTGGCGTTGACCGGTCGTGGCGGCGCGGTCGGCCATGGTGGCGATCTCGGCCGCCAGTCGCTCTCGATCCTCGCGCAGCTGCAGGGTTCCGGCGTGCCGGGTCGCTGCGGTGGGCGGTTCCACCACCCGGCCGCGTCGGATCAGGCCGGAAGGGTCGATGACGATGGCCGAAGGGTCGGCGTCCGCGAGCTCGGCGGCGCGGGCGGCGTCGTCGCAACGGTAGGCTCGCGGCAAGGTGCGATGGAGCCAGGGCAGATGGGCCGGATCGACCCCGGCCTGGGCGAGCAGATCCTCGGCGCCGGTCGGCGTGGTGGTTTCGGATACCGACTCGGCGCCGGCGATGACGACCATTCGGAGTCGGCCTTCGAGCTCGGATGCGGCCTCGAGTTGATCGGCGTCGAGCATGTCGAGCTCCACAACCGGGAGCTCGAGCCACTCCTGCCACACCCGGTCCAGCAGGGGCGCCAGACCACTTTCGGGGTGGAGGAAATCGCTGACCTGTCCCTTGATGACATCACCCGAGAGAAAGCTCGAAAGCTGGTCGGCGTCGGTGGTGTGGCGGGCGAGCTCGCGCTCGACGCCCTGAAGGGTGTGTCGGAGCTCCCACAGCTCGTGACCGAGGCTCTCGGTCTCGTGCTTCGCGGTGTTGGCTTCCTCGGCGAGGCCGGTACGCTCGTTAACCAGCTCGCGGCGGCGGGCCTCGAGCTCGTCCACCACGGCAATGGCCTTCTTGCTGACGTCAGCCGACTGGCGGGCCCGTTCATCGAGCTCCGTGCGTCGCGCGGCAAGCCGGTCGCGTTCCTGCTCGAGCTGACCGAGGGTGTAGGCGAGCCGGTCCTGTTCGCGATGGAGCTCGCCGAGGCGGTTGCGGCTGTTGGTCAGACCCGAAATGGTGCGCAGCAGCGCCTGCCGTTGCTCGGAGGCCGTGACCTCGGTCTCGGCGAGGATCGTTCCGGCAGCCTCGTTCTCGCCGGCTGCCTTGTCCACCGACGCCTGTACGGTGCTCAGTTCGGTTTCGCGGATCTCCACCTGACCGCGGGCCTCGGTGACGCGCTCGTCGAGAGCCGCGCGCCCGGATTCCAGGGCGCTCCGCTCGTGGCGGGTGCGCTCCAGCGACCCTCGAAGGTTGTCGAGGAGATCGGCCGAGCGCTCGAGGAAGGCCTCGAGGCGCTCGCGTGAACCGGTCAGTTCGGCGACTTCACTCTGGGCCTTGTCAACCTCAGAGTGACAGGCCTCGAGATCCCGACGCGCGTGGGTGAGATCGGCATCGGCTCCGCCGAGGCCGGCGGCGGCCGCGGCGACCTCGTTCTGCGACAGGCCGCGCCGTTGAACGATCTCACGCCGCTGCTCGTCGAGGGTGTGGGCCTCGATGGTGTGGAGCCGGCGAAGCCGGTCCTTGAGCTCTTCCTGGAGCTTCTCGAACCTCTTGGCCGCGCTCGCCTGTCGTTTGACCTGGCGGAGGCTGCGCTGGACCTCGGCGATGACGTCCTCGAGCCGCTGCAGGTTGTGTCTGGTGTGCTCGAGCTTGAGCTCGGCCTCGTGCTTTCTTTTCTTGTAGCGGGTGATCCCGGCGGCCTCCTCGATGAGGACGCGACGGTCTGTGGGGCGAGCCGAAAGCACCTGGCCGACCCGGCCCTGCTCGATGATGGAGTAGTTCCGGGTCCCGAGACCCACCGTCAGCAGCTCGTCGGCCACATCCTTGAGGCGTGCGACCTTGCCGTTGAGCCGATACTCCGACGGGCCGGAGCGATAGACCCGCCGCTTGATCTCCATCCGGCCCCCGCTCGCGGCCCAGTGGCCGTCGTCGGATTCGAGATTGAGGATGACCTCGGCGGCCCCTAAGGCCGGTCGGCCACGGGCGCCGTTGAAGACCACATCACCCATGCTCTTGAGCCGCATGAGAGAAGGGCTCTGTTCACCGAGGACCCACAGGATGGCATCGACGATGTTCGACTTGCCGCAACCGTTGGGCCCGATGATCGTAGACACCCGTCCCGGGAAGCCGAGCTCGACTTCATCCGGGAATGACTTGAACCCGGTCAATTTCAGGGAAAGGAGACGGACCTTCGCCATCGGTGCGACACGGTAGCAGAATCGAGCGGCGGAACATAGCGGCCGTGGTCACTGGGCGGAGTCGACAGTCGACAGTTCACAGTCAACAGTTCATCGCATCGGATGTGGCGCCATTGTGGTGCGGGCGTCTCGCCCGCATGAGAACGCACCTGAACTGCGTGAGGCGACGATCTGTTCGGGTAGGCACAATGGGTCCGCGAAGGCGCCAAGGGCGCGAGGTGCCGCGAAGCATCGCATTTGAGAGTGGGGCCTCGGTCCCCCGGGGGGGGGATACGACTCCGTGAATCGGTGGTGACCGACGCGTCAGACGTGAATGTGTTCGTCACCGTGAACTCGTTGGTGGCGGCGAGCACCGCACCCATGCGTTGGAGCAGCATGTCGGCGGCGCGGTCGACGGCCGGATTTTCGGCCGCGCCGGCGAGCCCGGATGCTGCAAGCAGGATCATCGAGATTGAAATAAGAATGCGAGGAAGTGACTTCATTTCCAGCTCCTCAAGGTGTCGGTTATCTGGTTGTCCGGGGCCGGGTGGCGTTTACTTGCCCTTGCCCTCGAGGATCTTCGCCCACTTCTTGCCGAGCTTGTTGAGGATTTTGTCGATCTGCTTCTGCTGCTTTTCGGGCTTGGATTTGACCGTGACGGTGCCGGTGCCGCGCCAGATCATCTTCTTCTCGTCGGGGCCGTAGGCGTCGATGATCAGGGTGCCCTCGGTGTAGGTCGAGGCTGTGGTGGTCGCCGTCCCCATGCCGCCGCCCCAACGTCCCCAGCCACCGTGGAACCCGCCATAGCCGAAGCTGGTGGTGTTGTAGACCGTGTTCTCCTGCGAGGTCAGGTGATAGGTGATGAAGAGATCGGGGTCCGAAGAAACGGACTGGAGGCCGCCCTCGGAGAGCTCGCGGATGATGGCGTTCTTGATCCGGTTGTTGGTGAGCTCGTCGGGTGCGTTGCTCTCCTTGGTGTCGACATACTGAAAGGTCTCCACCGAGGAGAAATCGAAGTCGTGGGCATAGTCGATGGTGATTTTCTGGGCCAGGGCAGGTGTCGCGGCGATGGCCAGGACAAACAGCAGGATGAGGGAGTTCTTCATTTTGGTCCATTCTCCAGGTTCTCGGTTGTTCGACCACGGTGTTCCGAGACACACGCTACCACCGGCATAGAGAGCCGGCTATCTCGATTTTCTTTGTTATGCGATTTTCGTCAGATCCGCAGCGTTTCCGACGGCAACTCGCCAAAGGCGCGCTTGAAGTCGGCGGCGAAACGACCGAACTGGAAGAATCCGTAGTCTGCGGCGAGATCGCTGACCTTGGTGTCGCTTGCGTCGGCCGCCAGCAGCGAGCGGTGGACCGCTTCGAGCCGGAGCTGTTTGACATAGCGCATGGGGGTCGTGTCGCGGTGGAGTTTGAAGGTGCGCAGCAGCGAGCTGGCGCTCGTCTCGGCCACGGTCACCAGTTCGTCGAGGGTGAGTTCTTCCGAGAGGTGTTCCCGGATGTAGAGCTCGACCCGCTCCAGTGTCCGGTTGGGTCTCGGGGTCATGACGTGGTCGAAGGTGCCCACCGCGTCCCCGTCGATGGCCAGGCGGAAGAGTTCCGCGTGGCAATTCTCCACCGCCGTTGCCGGACCCCGGGCATCGAGGAAGACCGCGCCGCGGCTGATCTCGCTCCAGACATAGTTGAGGTTGCGCCAGTAGGTCCTTCCGCGTTTGGTCTCGAGCGAGATGGCGGTTCCTCGCTCGACCAGCCGGTCGAACTCGGCGATGGCCGCCGCGCCCCACATCTCACGCAGCCAAGGGATGGGATAAACAGCCACGAGCATGGATGCCGGGTTGACGATTTCAAGGTTCAAGGGGTGGCCGTGCCAGAGGATGTGCGCCGCACCGGGCAAAACATCATCGCGCTCCTCGTGATCGAAGAACCGCAGCTCTTGATCCAGGGGGACGGTGACCGTGATGTAGTCCGACGGCACCCGCAGAATTCTCGTGTTCTCGAGACGGACCGCGAAGATCCCGAGATTCTGCAGCTTAGCCGTCTGGAAGTCGGCGGCGAAGTGACCGTCGTCGACTTGCTCGGCGGAAACACCCCAGGCGACCGGGGCGAGCTGTGGACCGAGCTGTGCCGGATCGTTGATTCGGAAGCTGTGTGTGACGTTTGTCAGGCTTTGGTTTCGCTCCATCAATCATCCGCCTTTCTCGGTTCGCCGCCACTGGGCCGAGAATTCTGACGATTTTTGCATATTCAGGCGTTTGTGGCATGACGGCTGGTCACACCGATCGAACCATAAGATGACGATTCGCGCACACCCATACCAGGATCGGATTGACCGTGAGACGGTGTCCGTTTTACTTTGTACCGAGCAACAGCAACCGGTTTTACATTGAACCGAGAGAATTCGACGTTGAGCCGACAACACGGAAGGAAAGACGATGAAGTCCCAACACATTGCCGCAGCCATGATCCTGTTCTTGTTGACGATGTCGAGCGGCATCGCGCTTGCCCAAAAAACCGAGGCGCTCGATAAGCTCGAAAAACCACAGCCTGTTGTGCCGGAGGTCTTCACACTCCAGGGTGAGTTCGTGCGGATGGCGTACAACGCCGAGGGATTCGCCACCCTCGGCTACCGCACCGCAAACAATTCGATTGACGAGCAGTGGATGCTGCTCGAACTCGGCCTCACTCTGGTTGATCCCACCGACGACCAGCCGTTCAAGCGGGACCAGATCTCGCTCCAGCTGCCCGATGGTTCGACCATCGGCATGGCGAGCCAGGAGGAGTTCAACAAGGGGAATCTCCGCGCCCTCGACCGGCGGGCGAACACCGTGCGTGACTCGATCAACTACTTTCCGCGGCTGGCCACTCAGTCGTGCCGGATCGGGTTTTTCGCCGATGCCTCGCAGAGCGGCCGAAGCCTCGCCTACGACCAGGTGACCCTGAGCCGCCGACTCGCGTGTGTCGGACGGGTCTATTTCCATCTTCCGGACGGCATCAAAGATGGCCAGTACTACCTCAACCTCAAGTTCAAGGAGAGCGTCGTCCAGGTGCCTTTCCGGATCTTCACCGATGAAGAACAGAAGGAGTTCAACAAGAGCTGGAAGACCATCAAGAAAGAGCACGAGGCGGGGTACAAGCAGCAGTAGCGTCGGTCGATTTTGTCGACAGCGAAGCGATCTACGTTGCCGGTCTCGAGGTGGCGTACTGACTCAAGCTCGAGTGAACACTGAGAAAGGACAGATCATGTCATCAAGAATCAAGACCGCGTTGTATCCCCCCGTGGTCATCGGTGTCGCCATCGGCGTCGTGCTGACGGGGAACCTGCTGATGGCCCGTCCGGACGCCTCGACCCCGGCTGACGCGCTGCCGAAGGGACGCACCGCTGAGACCATCGCCAACGGCGTCTACCCGGCCAGCTACTTCCCCAACACCGAGATCCTCGGCGCCGACGAAATGCGGATCACCGCGCTGGGCACCGGGATGCCCAACCAGACCAAGAAAGCGGTCTCGATCTCCTATCTCGTCGAACTTGGCAACGGCGACAAGTTCATCTTCGACATCGGATCGGGCGCGATGGGGAATCTGTTCTCCCTCCGGCCCGACTTCTCGAAGATCGACAAGGTCTTCGCCAGCCATCTCCATGTGGACCATGTGGGCGACTTCATGGGACTCCACATCGGGAGCTGGCTTTCGGGGCGCTATACGCCGCTCCACTTCTACGGACCGTCCGGCTCGAGCCCCGAGTTGGGCTCGAAGGCGTACATCGAGCATCTCACGAAGGCCTACGCCTGGGACATCGCCACCCGCTCCGGAGCGCTGCCGGACGGCGGCGGCAAGATCGTCGTACACGAGTTCGACTACATGGGCGAGAACCATGTGATCTATGAAGAGAACGGCGTGACCGTCCGAGCCTGGCCGGCGATCCACAGCCTCGACGGATCGGTCAGCTTCAGTCTCGAGTGGAACGGGCTCAAGTACGTCTTCGGCGGCGACACCTACCCAAACAAGTGGTACATGAAGTACGCCACGGGGGCCGACATCGCCTCGCACGAGTGCTTCCTTCCGCCCAAGGCGCTGGCCGCCTACTTCGGTTGGGACCTCGCCCAGGCGACTTATGTGTCGACGCGGATCCACACCGAACCTGGAGCTTTCGGCAAGGTGATGTCCGCTCTCAAACCGCGGATGGCGGTGGGCTATCACTCGGTGCAGTCCCCCGAAAACAACGCCGCCATCATGGATGGAATTCGAGCGGTCTATGACGGCCCGCTGACCATCGCCCGCGATCTCCAGGTCATCAACGTCACCAAGGACAAAATCGTGGTGCGGATGGCTACGGTGGATGAGTACGTGCTGCCGCCTGATGTCACCCAGGCCTATCAACAGGCGCCGCGCTCCGACGACAAATCACCGTCGGACAAGGTCAACGCCGGCAAGTGGGACGGCTATACCCCGCCGCCCATGCCCAAGAAGACGAGCGCCAACTAGGCTTCAAGCAATCCCAAGATCTCGAGCGGGGCCGTGAGGCCCCGCTTTTTTGTTGCTTGGGTCTCGTCTCTCGTGCCTCGTGGCGAGACCCAATCGCAACTTATAGGACTATCCATTTTTCGTCAGAGGCGGAGGGTCTCGGACGGAAGCTGGCCAAACATCCGCTTGTAGTCGGTAGCAAAGCGACCGAACTGGAAGAAACCGTACTCGGAGGCGAGGTCGCTGACCTTGGCGGTGCTGGGTTCGGCTGCCAACAGAGAGCGGTGAACAGCCTCGAGGCGCAGCTGTTTGACATAACGCATCGGCGTGGTGCCCCGGTGCAGCCGAAAGGCGCGGAGCAGTGTGCTGGCGCTGGTCTCCACGGCGGTGAGGACCTCGTCGAGAGTCAGTTCCTCCGTCAGGTGCTCCGCGATGTAGCGCTCCGCTCGTTGGAGGATGAGATCGGGGCTCGATGCCATAACCCGTTCATGGGCGCCCACCGCGTCGCCGTCGAGGGCGAGGCGGAAGAACTCGGCGTGGCAGTCTTCGACCGCGGCTGCCGCACCGGGCGAGGACACAAAATCAGCGTCTCGGACGATCTCGCTCCACAGGTAGTTGATGTTGCGCCAGTAGGTTCGGCCCCGCGGCATCTCGAGGGAGATGGCGTTGCCCCGATCGCGGAGCTCGTCGAGCCGGGCGACCGCAACATCGCCCCATCGACCGCGCAGCCATGGAATCGGATAGGTGACCACGAGCAGCGATGATGGTTTCAGGATCTCGAGATCCATGCGGAGGCCGTGCCAGAGGATGTGGGCGGCGCCCGGTGAGAAGACATTGGAATTGTCACGATCAAAGAAGGTGAGGTCGTGGTCCAGGGGAACGGTCACCGCGATGTATTCAGATGGCGCTCGACAGACCCTGGCATGCTCGATGCGAACGGAAAAGAGCCCGAGATTCGGCAGTCGTGCCGCTTGGACATCGGCGGCAAATCGACCAGTGTCGCTGTGGGTGGCGGAGACGTTTGGCGCCACCGGCGCAAGACCCATCCCAAAGCCTCGGGGATCGGCGATCCGAAAACTGAATTGCTCGATTGCGTGTTTCGTGTCGTGGCGCATGGTTCCTGAGCTTTCCATCGCGAACCCCAAAAGTCGATCATTGCATGACGACTATTGCATAGCCAGGTGGTTCACGGACAGATCTTTGAGTGCGGTTTCGGGAAGATGGATGGCGGTTCCCGCATAGAGGATGGGATGCTGATTGACGTGGGTTCAATCCTCAGCAAACGTCAAAGGCGCAGAACGCACGAGAGATGAATCAGGCCGGTCGGGTGTCCGATGCGCTGGACTGGCGTCGTCAACAACAGCGGAGGTTCAAATGAAACGTATCGTCAAACTTGCCGGAATCGGACTGGTCGCATCGCTCGCCGCTCTCGGCATCTATCAGCTGGGCGTCCACGACGGCGCCTTTGGCGGCGGTAACTGGTTAACGGGGGTTGCCGAGGCGGCAGCGGGAACGAGCGCCGCGACTGCGGCTGTTGATCCCCGCGATGTCTACTATCCGGGCAGCGAGGCCCTCGCCCCCGACGAGATGCGGGTCGTCGCCTGCGGCACCGGGATGCCCAACGCTCGCCCCAAGCAGGCCGCGGCCTGTTGGTTGGTGGAGCTGGGCAACGGCGACAAGTTCATCTTCGACATCGGGCTCGGATCGGCGGAGAGGATCTCGGCCCAGCAGATCCATTGGGACTATCTGGACAAGGTCTTCATCGGTCACCTCCACGCCGACCACATCGGTGATCTCGACGCGCTGTGGATTGGGGGCGTCATCTCCAACCGCCAGCGGCCGCTGCGGATCTGGGGCCCGTCGGGCGCCAAGGAAGAGCTCGGGACGGCGTACATGGTCGATCGGATGAAGGAGATGTACTCCTGGGACTGGGCGTCGCGTCAGGGCAATGTCAACACCAAGGGCTTTATCACCGAGGTCCACGAGTTCGACTACAAGGCCGTCAACGAGGTGATC
>Ga0316194_10000504_pt1 | contig 25060 bp, 16 predicted proteins | sample CroRivsedime1_MG_FD_204936 | JGI IMG/M metagenome (GOLD analysis project Ga0316194, IMG submission 204936) | Coastal sediment microbial communities from Maine, United States - Cross River sediment 1 | ecosystem: Environmental > Aquatic > Marine > Coastal > Sediment | place: USA: Maine...
ACAGAGACTGAGTTTACGGCGTAATTAGATTTTTGCTAAGCAAGAAGAGGTGAGCGGAGGTTTGTGGAGCCCTAAAAACGAATTGGGTCAGTTGAATAGCGAATTAGCCATAGAGGATAAGTAACTGTATAATTGCTCATTTTTTACGTAAATGTATTTTAGGTCAATATCAATAGGGCAATCCATTCATTTTAATAGGGATAATTCCTTGGCAATGGGTATATCACCTTATTCGATACTTCGTATACGATTACTGAACCCCCCGTAAAGCCTCGTGACGGTAACGGTCGTGGGAATGCGAGATGTCAGCCGTTAGCCTTTAGCAGTGAGAGCAATGTCGTCGGGATGAATATTTTGGGGCAGCAGGTCTCCGAGGTCTAGCTCGGTTTGAACCAGGGGAAGCTGTTTAAAAATATGCCGCAGATAACCATAGGGCTCCAAAGAGTTGGCCTTGGGACCATCTCGGCAGGTACATGGTTTAGCCACTTTGAACTTTGTTGGAGTAATCTGCAATTTTGGGATAAACGTAAAATTATGAAAGGTGGCGAATCTATACTTTCTCTGTCACCATATTATTTTAGATTGGGAGAAGCAATGTAACAATTAGCGATTTGTGAGGTTGAATGTTTATCTGCACTTTTCCCGATTTTTCAACCACGTGAGTCAACCATTTTTTAATGTAAGCAGTGGATCTGGAGGGAAATAAAAATGTGCCCGTCAAGGTCAAATATTTCCAAACAGTCGTACGTTAGCGGCCTGGTAAAATCGTTCAAGCGGAAGACGGCGTGACACGATTTCTCTGAAGGACGGTTACACCCAAGAAGACATTCAAGCCCTGTCGTTGGGAGAACGGGAGCGCCTGCGGTAGAACGGCGGACATCACCCCGAAATCCCATCACTTGCCCAGGTCGTTCGCGAAAAAGCCGTGTCGGCGCGCCCATTGCACGGTCGCCACGCCGGCGAACGTGAACGGCAAGCCCAAGAGAAACATCATCTCGGGTGCCCTGCCAAAGGCGATCCATGCCACGACGATACCGAGCAAAGGAAGGATGTAACCATAGAGGCTCACGAATTCGGCACCCGCCCGCTTTACTAGCACGAACATGAGCACGCCAGGCAGGGCCGAGCCCACGACTCCCAAAGCGATCAGTCCGAGCCATGCCTCCGCCGAAGGATTCATATTGGTCGGCGACTCCAGCAGGAACACCAGTCCCCACAGCAAAATGGCCGCATATAACATTGTCACGCCTCCCACCGCAACCGGCGAGAGCCCCTTGGTCATGTGTTCTGCAAGGACATTGGCGAGCGCATAGCTCGCAAAGCCGAACCCAATCATCAGGACGGCATACAGCGCGGAAGGCTCGTCGGCGATCCGCGCCGGGCCGATCACGACGACCAAACCAAGCGACGCAACCGCCGTGCCGATCCATGCGGGCCACCAAATATGCTTGGGATTGGGAGGCAGTGCTGTGATGACCAGCGTCGTGATGGGTACAATGCAGACCAGCAACATTGCAAGCTCGGGATCCACGTGCCGCTCGCCTAGCGAAACCATCGCCCACAGAGTTCCGAGGCCAAGGACTCCAATCAACGCGAGCTTCGCTGAACGACGGAACGTCGGAAGAAGCGGCTGTCGCACGATAAGACAGAAGAGGAAGATCACCATCGCGGCCAACAGGGCACGTGCGGCAGCCATCATGAGTGGCGGGAACGCGTCCTCGAGCACCTTAACCAGCTCGTAACCGCACACAAGGGAGCCGCAAAAGGTCAGCAATACAATGTAGTTAAGTCTCATGTCAACTTTGATTGGAGCCGCATTCACCCGCGCAGCGCTCAGTACAGGCGGGCGCGCAAAAAACGATTTCCTTTCAGTTCAGTAACGAACGTGGCAGCAGATTTTGCCTTTGGTGAGCGTACCGGACAATGGGATGTTGGGTACCTCTTTCCACTCGAAGATTTCATGTTAGTGGAAAAAAGTTGATTTGTCGATTAAAAATCAATACCCTCAGATTGGACAAACTAATCCACAATAACAATTTGATCAAAATGTTAAGATTTGCCAAACAAACCCACAATTCCCGGGAATTGTATGTTTCACCAATCTAATCCACATACCGAAGTGATTTTAGATTATGTGCCTGGGGTTATAATTCCAGAAAACTGCAGATTGGCTAACAAAATATACACGGGTTCTGATTTTTTCGACCAGTGGGCCACCCCAATATATAGTGGTATCGCATACTGAAGGCGAAATGAAGGATATGATTTGTATATCGTAATAAACATCTAGCTATCAAAACTTCGATTCAGACTGTTTTTTTTCCGAAGAATGCGAATGTTTGCATATGCTATATATCTTCATTAAATACAATGCCTTAACTTTAAAGATACTTAAATCATATCTTCACTTTGGCCATCATAGAAAAAACACCATTTTCCGGATAGTCGTCCGACTTGCCTTTGCTGGGCACCGTGTTGCATTACCCCATAAATGAGGTCACAGGTCTTCCGTGATTTACGTTTCGCTTCAGCCGGAAACGTTCAATCCGAGATGATTAAAAGTAGTTAACCAAGTTCGATGCGGGGCCTCTGTACTTGGCCTGCAGAACGACCTGTGAATAGTGCTGCATGTCCCGCGCAACAATTTCGAGCATCAAGTCAACTTCGCCGGACACCGCAAAGACGCTGACGACACCCTCGATTTTCGCAAGGTTTTGATAAATTTAAAAAAAGATAAATAATATTTGCAAATATTAGATGATAAGCCTAAATTGAAATACGTAACGTGGTCATTTTCCTTGGCCGCAGAAGAACCTTTGAAAATCATTTTTGTAGGAGGACTTATGCTAAACCTATTGGCTGGTGCACGTAGCAATTCGGCGTGGCATCCGATTCCGGACGACGCGATAGCAAGCCTTCGCGAGCCGGTCCCTAAAAAAGGAGGTGATTCATGATCCAGTCTAAGGCTTCCGCAAAACCTTCCGGATACCGCTGGGTGGTCTTCTGTCTCCTGGCCTTTGGCTACCTGCTGGTATATTTTCACCGGCTCTGCCCGGCGGTCGTAGCCTTGGATATGCAGGCCGACCTCCAGGCCAGCGGCGCTTTGCTGGGTTTTTTGGCTGCCGCTTATTTTTATCCTTATGCCTTAATGCAGCTTCCATCAGGCCTACTTTCCGACTCCTGGGGGCCACGAAAAACCATCACCGTCTTCTTTGCCCTGGCCGGTGTCGCTTCCATTTTTTTGGGCATGGTCGAGTCAATGGGACTAGCCATCCTGGCCCGGATACTGGTGGGGTTGGGCGTGGCCATGCTCTTTGTACCCACTATGAAAGTGATGACCAACTGGTTCAAAACTGAAGAGTTTGCCCGGATGACCGGCATACTCATGGCTGTGGGCGGACTGGGGGCGTATAGCGCCTCCCGGCCCCTGGCATGGCTTAGTGACAAGATTGGCTGGCGGGGCAGCTTTGTGGCCATCGGCGCCGCCACCCTAGTGGTGGCAACGGCCATCTGGTTCCTGGTGCGCAACACTCCCCAGGACATGGGGCTTTCCGTGGTTAACCAACCGGCTCAAGACAGCCCCGGCAAGGCCAAGACCATCGGACTGGCCCAGGGTATAAAGATGGTGCTTTCCTCGGGGCCCTTCTGGTTTCTGGCGGCTTGGTTCTTCTTCTCGTTCAGTATATTTTTCAGCTTCGGCGGGCTGTGGGGCGGTCCCTATCTGATGCACGTCTATGGTCTCAGCAAAGCTGAGGCAGGCAACATCCTTGGAATGCTGGCATTGGCTATGATCGTGGGGAGTCCTTTTTTTAGCTGGCTGTCGGACAAGATGTTTCGCTCCCGCAAGAAGGTCATCGTCCTGGCCGCGTTCATTACGCTGGGCCTCACCACCCCCCTGGCCTTCTTTCCCGCTGCAATGAACCGACCCACTCTTTATCTCCTATGCTTCCTGCTGGGCATGTTCAACAGTGCCGTGGTGGTGGTGGCCTTCACTTCGGCCAAAGAACTGTTCCCGGTGGAGATCGCCGGCACCTCGGTGGGACTGGTGAACCTGTTCCCCTTCCTTGGTGGAGCGGTGGCGCCGCCAATTTTGGGAGCCATTTTGGAGGCCCAGGGAAAAACCGCAAGTGGATACTCTGCCGAGGCGTATTCCAGCGCCTTTCTGTTATACTTTTTATTTGCGCTATTGGCTTTGGGGGCAGCGTGTTTTATCACCGAGACCATGAATAAATAAAGGCAGTTTCATGTCTCAGCAGAAAAACCAGGCCGACGGACGTTTGCCGGTAAGCGCCGGGTTCATTTTGGGTCTACTCTGCTTTTTGTGGGGCGCCCAGGCGGTGAGCATCAAGTTCAGCAACCAGGGTATGCCACCGCTCATGAGCGCTGCCTTGCGTTCTTTGGTTTCCGGGATCTTGGTATGGGCCTATGCCGGCATGAAGAGCCGGGGGGTGGCCTTTCCCCCGGGACACACTCGTCACGCTCTGGTGATCGGCTTTTTGTTCGGCCTGGAGTTTCTTTTTGTTTACTGGGGCCTGGCTTTCACCCCGGCCTCGCGTTCGGCCATCTTTCTTTACACCCATCCTTTTTGGGTAGCCTTGGGTGCGCACTTTTTCTTAAAAGGCGACCGTCTGACCCCGGCCAAGCTTTTCGGTTTGGTGCTGGCTTTCGGCGGGGTGGCGGCGGTGTTTCAGGCCCGCTCGCCGGAGCTGCCCCCCTTTTATTGGGTAGGTGATCTGATGGGGCTGTCCGCGGCCATGTTCTGGGCCGCCACCACCTTGTATGTTAAGCGCATCAGCGAGAAGGTGAGCCTGGATCATTTTCAGACGTTGTTCGCCCAGCTCATCTACTCCTTTCCCTTGCTGGCCTTGGGTTCGGTTTTGTTCGAAGTGCCTGCGGACTTGAATCTTGACCTGGTGGTATTAGCCTCACTTTTTTACCAGAGTGTCGTTGTGGCTTTTGCCTCTTATTTGGTTTGGTTTTGGTTGATTCACCGGTACACGGTGAGCCGCCTGGCGGCTTTTACCTTCATGGCGCCGCTTTTTGCGGTGATTTTGGGCGGGTTGGTTTTGGATGAGCCGATGACTTTATTGGTCTGGGTAGGGTTGGCTTGTGTGGCGGGGGGGCTTTATGTGGTGAACCGATGAGGGCTGAACCATCTCATAATCAGCCTACCGGCGGCAAATTCTATTTCTGGAATTTTAGACACCATATCCCGTTCCTAATTCCCGGTCTGAGAACTGCCGGTACTTCCTATGGCCGGTTGCCGCAAGAAGAGATAGGCCCCGAACCCTGAAAACACAAAAGAAGCCCAGAATAGAAATGGGAGTCCGGACCCAAATTTCGCCAGCCAATTCCCGCTGGGCGGTGCAAAGACACTGGCGATCCCCATAACCGACATACTCAGCCCGGTTGCTGATCCGGCAAACCGTGCGCCAACGCCTTTGACCTCGATGATTGCCGTCATGGTGATCGCCATGAATCCGTCACGCGCAAAGCCTGCTATCAGAACCGCCACCAAGATCAGGATGCCACCGGCAAATCCGAGGAGGCCGATCCCGATGCCAATGAGTAAGGCTGCCGCCATCAGGACACCGCGGCGGCTTCCAATGCGGTCGGAAAGCATCGCAACGGGAATTGCAAAGAGCATGCTGGCCGCGTGAAAAGATGCCAGCGTGCTGTCGGCCAATGCCGGCTCCCAGCCCAAGTCGCGCAGGTAGATCGGCAGATAACCCAACATCCCGGTGACACCGCCGGACACACCCGCGGTCGCTATACATAGCAGCCACACGTTGCGCAAGCGCATCACGTGCCCGATGGTTTCCCGCAAGGCGATCATTTGATAGATCCGCCGGCCTTCATCCCTTGCATTCTCCTGGGAAAACCACCAGAACGCCCCAAACAGAATCGCTACCCCACCATAGACAAAGAGCACATTCCGCCAGCCGCCAAATAGCGGCGAAAAGACTGTTGCCGCCAAAAGCGACCCGGAAAGAAATCCCAGCGCCATCCCAACGGACACAACGCCGTTCGCCATGCCAAGTTGTTCTTTGGAAAACCAGACACCGCACGTCTTATGGACATACATCGGAATCGACCATTGCGCAAAGCCGGTAATGAGCATGGTAAATGCCAGCATCGCGAAGCTGTTCGAGAGACCCCGTGCCGCACCTGCTATGCCGATAAATAGACAAGCAACGGCAAGTGTCCGCCGCGGTCCGAACCGGTCACCGACCGGACCACCGATGAGACCCACCAAAATGCCCATAACTGAGCCGATTCCCCAGATCCAGCCGACCTGTACCAGACTCAAGCTTAGATCTGCGGAAATTTCATCAAACAACACCGGCAGCGACATCTGCGGAATCGCCACCACAAAGGTGAATGTAAACGCTGCCAGGGTAAGAACCCGCCACTTGTAAAAGTCTGATTGGACATGAGTTGGGTGTGCGGTCATAAGAACCATTGGATCTTGCCGTTTTACGGATGCTTAAAATCGATCCGGATTCATTCCATAATACTATTATTGCATGTCCCGTGAGATTGCAAGAGGTGAGGGCCCGCAAATGGCTAAAATCCGACAGCAGGCTTGCTTCGGGGATGGACAACATAGAAGATGTGCGATAGAGGATAACTGCAGTTTTTCTTTCAATGATTATTCTTCAAACAGTGAAGTCCAAATTCTTTACAATTTTTGGCGGGGCAAAAAAGGGGGTAATATGGCGATGGAAAAATATTGGGATCTAAGATTAAAAAAATGTAAAAGCGAGTTGAAAAAAAATAATTTTGACGCTTTTATTGCGCAAACCCCTTCTGATGCCAAAAAGATAATGCATTTGCGGACATCTTAACTACCACATCAAACCGGATTGCCGCTTAATTTTCTTTTTCAGCGCCGTATGCAAAGCCGGCCGTGAGCCATACAACAGCACCCGTTTTTTGGCTCTGGTTATGCCGGTGTAAACAATCTCCCGGGTGAGCAGACGATGGTTTTCATCATCGGGCAGGACAAGCAGGACGTCATCGAACTCCGAGCCCTGGCTTTTGTGCACCGTCATGGCAAAAGCAAATTCCCAGGCCGGCAAAAGATTCACCGGAAAACTGATATAGGTTCCGGAGCGATGAAAAAATGCTCTGTATGCCTCATGACCATCTTTTATGATAACGCCGACATCACCATTAAAAAGCTCCTTTGAATAATCATTGCGGGTAATAATCACTACTGCTCCGGAAAAACCATCCGACTGCCATTTTGCTGAAGGATCGCAATAATGGATCAGGTGAGCGGCAATCACATCGTTGATCTCCGTACAGCCATACATGCCGTTGCGAAGAAAAGACAATATTCTGGCCCGTTCGACAACCGTGAATATCCGGCCTAATAATGACCGGCCCGCTTCGGATGATATGATATGGTCGGCGGTCATCTCCCCTGCCCTTGTGATCAAAGCCGCATAGCTTTCCTCACCAGCGGATATCGGACTAAGATACTGAACGTTTACCCACTGATGAAGATGCTGCTGCCATTGGCCGAAATTTTCAGCCTTGACAAAAGCCCATTGGTCCGAAGCTTGCGACAGCGCCTTGTCAAAGGCAACGGCTTTAAACGGCGGGAAAGAACCCTGATTGGCTTGATTTGCCAGTACCAGCAGATTGGTTCCCGAACGGTAGACTTTTTGCAAAACAACAAATCGCTCTTCGAATCTTGCCGCACGGGCCCCATCCGGAATCATTTCCGCAAAAACAGACCCGGCCTCCACCGAAGGCAACTGATTTTTATCTCCCAGTAAAATAAGCTTTGTCTGCACCGGATCGATGGCCTGGAGAAATTTGTCCAGCATGACGACATCGACCATGGAGACTTCATCGACCACCACCACTGATGCGGGCAACGGATTCGTCTCCCGATAATAAAACTCGTGCTGATAGCTTCTGTACCCCAGGATTTTATGTAAGGTGCTGCCCTTCAGACCCAAAAGGGACGAATCGTCGCCAGAGAGCTCCTGGATGGAAACGATGTTGTTTTGAACCGTTTCGCTCATTCTTTGGGCGGCCCGCCCGGTGGGTGCTCCCAGGATGATGCGGGCCACCGGGATACCTTCTCGAACCAGGCAGCGCAGGATATTGACCATCAGCGAGGTCTTGCCGGTTCCGGGTCCGCCGGAAATGATTGAAAACTGAGATTTCAGCGCCAGCCGAATGGCCGCTAGCTGCTGCGCATCTCTTGCAATCGGGGTGTTGTTTGGCCCCACCCGGATGGCAAGCCGATCCGCATAGATTTCGTCAATGAGTATGTCAATCTTTTGGTCCGGCAGGGTTACTGAAACTGTTGCTTTTAAAAATGCTTCCATTCTAGCTTTAAGCCGCTTTTCATGCACATGATACTTTTGAAAATAGAGCAAATCACTGCCGCTTGACGCATCCAGGATCAACGGCAAATATTCTCCGCCGTTTTTCGTTATCAGTTTCTGGTACCTGCCCGCCCCAAGACCGGATAAGAAATCTTCGAAAACGGCCTTGGCAGTTTTCCGATCATCGGCCGGCAGATGCGGTAAAAACTGACTTTGATCGAGATTCAGGCAGAGACTGCCTTCCTGAAGCCCGGCGAACATGGCCATCAACACGACAACCAGCGCCAGATCCCCCCGGCAATCGTTAAATTCAACCAGGTCCCTGATGGTCATGTAATCCAGCAAGGAGAGCTCCAATCGACGGATAAACGGTTCAAGCAGTGCTATCGTTGCTTTTTCGGTTCCTTCAAAAATCTTGAAAGCGACCAGGTGTTCGATAAGCTGATCTTCGCTGGCATTGAAAACTGTCATGAGGCAGTGGTCTCCGCTAATATTGAATACTTTCGATTGAAAATTGAATATTTAACGATTTTACTTTGTGACTTTGTGACTTTATGGCCATTTTTTCTCCACCTCAGGCATATCCGGGTCAGGATTTGCTGTAGTCAACCCTGCCGGATATCTGGCCTGTAATTTCCGACTCGAGGTCCTCCACAGTGCCCACCTCAGCGGGCGAAACGAAATACACGCCGTTCCCGTGTCCGGTTCCCATGCCGCGCAGAAAAAAATAAAATACGCCGCCAAACCGGCTGTCCGCATCGAACCGATCGCCAAACGCCTGCTTCAACCAACGCAGCACGGCAATCGTGTACAGCTTGTATTGCATATGGTATCCGGCAGCGTTCATACAATCATCCAGAGCTTTGCGCTCATATCCGCCATCGAGGCGATTTGACTTCCAATCGGCAATGAAAAATTTTCCTTTATACCGGAAGACGAGATCCACGAAGCCTCGGATAAAGCAACGCCGTCCCGCCACGATGTCACAGTCCGGAATTGTCAATGATTCGCCAACCGGATAAGCAAATGGAAAAAAGAATTCCACCTCGTGAATCCGATCTTCTTGCTTGAGCCGGCCCAGGACAAACGGATCTTCCACGGCATTGATAGACGTCGTCAGTGTGTCGGCGATTATCCGGCAAACCTGCGGCCGCCAGCGTTCTTCCACCCGGTAGGCATCCATTGTTTTGACGATGACATCTCCGGTCTTTTTTCTTGCAAAAAGATCGTCGGGGTTGTCCGCAACCGCTTCAAAATCGATATACTCTAAAATATCATGAAACATGGATCCGATATCCGCCCCACCGGGAATTTCATCATCCAATCGAACCGACCGGATGTTATCCGAATCAAAAGCGGCATATTTCTCGTCGTCTTCCTTGTCTTTCTCCCGAACCACCTGAAACCCTGTCTCCTTGAGCGGTTGTCCGGGGCCGTGATAAAGCCTTCCCTGAAGGCTCGAGAACGATTCGAGCATGATTCTTCTCGATTGATAATTGTTATTGGCCGGCAAAAGAGGATGGCACTTATCGACAGCGCTTTCAGAAACCACCTCCCGGCCCCGATTCCCGTCATCGTCCGGGCCGGGTATTGTACCGGCATCCGCAGCCAGCCAGCCTAGCGCCGGATTGTCATCGACCTGAGGAAAAGCAGAAGCGATGGCCTCGGCAAGAAATCGACACACCGGACCCATCCAGGCCTGTTTGCTCGTGGCAGGAAAAAAAGGTACGTACAATTTAAACTGGGCCCGGGTCAAGGCGACATAATAGAGCCGTTTGTCTTCATCATTTTTCTCACGAACATGTTGTTCCTTGCCATAGGTCTTGGACAGGTCGATGACTTTATGGCTGCCCGCATCCGGGTTGGCCGCATCGTAATCATGGTAGACGTGGTAATCGTCGGCAAACGGCTGGGTCAGTCCACCGGCAATAAACACCACCGGGAACTGCAGCCCCTTGCTGACATGCATGGTCATAATTTGCACCTTTTGCGCTTCGGTCTCGATCTGATGAACGTCGGCATCATCTTGCGCCCCAACGGTTTGTTTGCGGTAGCTGTCCAGCAGGGCGGAAAGGCCCCTGAAGTCCAGATTATTCCGGTAGGCAACGGCTTCCAGGTGTTCGAATATCTGGCGGCAATTGGTATATTTTCTGTCCCAGTCCCGTGATTCGGCTTCGCGAAACAGGAGCCCCGAATCTTCCATCAGCGACTGAAAAAGCAGGCCCCATTTGCGGCTGCGGGCCAGATCATTCCAGTGGTACAGCAATTGTTTGAGCGGGTGAGACACCGGCAGGGTTTCATATGCGAACAAATCGTTGGGTTTGTATGCAAAAAACGGCGTCAGCAGCGCCTTTTTCACATCCGCGATGCTGTCCGGATCCAAAACGGCGTGGCATACCAGGCTCAGATAAAGGGCTTCGTCGGAAAGAAACAGGCCCGGCTTTTTATAAAACGAGTAGGGAATGCCGAGGTCCGTCAGTTCCGGTTCCAAAAAAAAGGCGTCGGGTTTTCCGCGCACCAGTATGCAAATATCGCCAAAATCGAGGGGGCGGGGCGCATCGTTTTTGGCCTGAATTTCGATACCTCCGCAATCAACCAGATACCGGACTTCCCGGGCAATAAACCGGGCCAGGATGGGTTTGGCTTGCCCGGGTGATGCCGGGCCACGAAGATCCACCACATTCAACACCGGGCGCCGGGAGCGATCGGCAGCCAGAATAGCAGGCAAATCGTTTTCATCCGGTGACCCGGCGCCTTGATAGCCGATCTCAAAAGATCCGGCCTGATCATGTCGCGGGAACCATTCGTCCCGGCCAAACAGGTCATTGAACGCCGCCACAAGTTCCGGCTTTGAACGCCAATTGGTCGCAAGGGAATACAGATTGGCCCCACCGGTCCCGGATAGGCGCTCCATCTCATTTCTGGCTTCCAGATAGGCATACACATCCGCACCGCGAAACGAGTAAATGGCCTGTTTTGGGTCACCGATAAGAAACAGCAGATTTTCGGTGAGCCCTGGGGAATGGTCCAGAAACAGCCGCTTGAAAATCCGCCATTGAACCGGGTCCGTATCCTGAAATTCATCCACAAAAGCAATCTTGTATTTGGCGCGCAGGGTTTGGATCAACCCTGAACAATGGTCGCTGTGCAGGGCGGCTGCCACCTGGCTGAGCATATCATCGTAGCTGATCCAGCCGTTTCGGCGCCTGACCCGGGCGGCGTCTGCTTGAAGCTGCTTGACGGCCTCGATCATCAAATAATACGCCAGCTGAACAAGTACTTCAGCCAGGCCCTCCAGCCCCTCCGCGATGGTCTCGAGATTCGAGCAAACCTGAATATTGTTTCCTTTTTTAGTCCACTTTTCCGGCACGAGGCATTTGACTCCCTGTCGTCCGGTAGATTTAACCGCCTGAACCTGGCCGATAAATTCCAATAGATCCGCAAAGACAAAGCTGCCCTCATCGATTTGAGACAGGTAGGTCTCAAGCGGAATCACCATCTTTCCCATCAGTGATTTCTTACTGCCGCCATGAATGTTCAACTGGTTGAACCCATCGGAAAACGCCGGCGGTGCGCCGATAAGATGTTTAAGCGCCATGACCTGGGTTATGATTTCAGATCGAATCTGCTCGATGCTCTGGTTTTCCCTGTCAGGCTTGATCTCATCCCCGACGGCAGGGCGAAAAACGCGTCTGGCGATGTTGACCACCAGCGCCAGGAATTGATCTTTGCGGGTGTTGAACCCCGCGATATGCAGCATTTCGGACAAATGCCGGCCATAGACTTCGGGCCAAACCTTGCGCATCTGCTCTTTAATCAGGGTGTCGAAAATAGGGGCGTCATCAATGACTTCATTTTGAAAAAGGCTTCCGTTCTCAAAGGCAAAATCTTTCAGGACCGTCTGGCAAAACCCGTGGATCGTATAGATGGAAGCGGTGTCAAAGGCATCCAGCGTGTCCCTGATTTTTTGAACGATGGCCCCATCGTCTTGCCCGTCACCGGCGGAACGGATCTCCTGCAGAAGCTTTGCCTGAATCCGGGTTTTCAGTTCCGAGGTTGCTTTTTCGGTGAAGGTCACCATGAGGATATTTTCAATCGCGATATCCTGCCGTTCCTTCAGCAGTCTCACAACCAGGTTTTCAAGGGTATAGGTTTTACCGGTGCCGGCGGACGCTTCGATGAGCGCGTGCCGGGTCAAATCAATGTCTGCGATGTCAGCCACAAGTGTGTAGGACATGTTCACTCCTGGTCAAAATAGATCTTAAACCGCCTGCGAACTCTGTCGAACGCATCCGCCGGAATCGTCGGTTTTGCAATTCGGATCAGGTAATCTTCTTCCTCGGTAAAGGCGTCTGCAATTTCAGCGGCAAATTGCATCCGGATGATGTCATTGACTTCGTCTTGCGGTATTTTGTGTGGCTGAATCGACCGTTTCCGGCTCGTCACGATTTCGAAAGGCAGCCAGGCCGCCTCTGACTGATTCAGGACATTCAAGACCAGTTCAGCCAGGTAGGCCGCGGCGGTTTCACGGTCGAATCTGTACGACCATTCCTTTACGATTTTCCGGTAAACGATGTGAAGCGTTAGGCCGGACGATTCGATCCAGCGGCTGCTCTCATCCCCGGTCAGACAAATCAGATAAAACAACACCGGCCCGAGAACATATTTATCGGGTTCTTTGGGATTCTTACCGGAGCCGGTTAGAACCAGCACGTGCCAGCGACCATCGGCATCCTGCCACACCCAGGGCAGTTGCCCGTGAAGTTCCACTGCCTGCGTGACCGTTTGCGAGGCACTGTTTTGAGTCTGTACCGTCAAGGATAAAGGATGAAACCGTTTCAGGGCAAGGCGGCCGTCTGAAGGGATGGGTTCTTCGGCAGGCTCCCCGATCGACACGGCCCGCAACAGCTGTTTTGCCGACTGCATCTGTTCTAAAACCGGTTTCAGGGTTTCCACGATTTGTCTGACATGGCCCATTATCTCATCCCTGTCTATTTCGGCAAAAGCCCCTTCCGGCGTTTGGCTTTTTCGCCGACAGGCGTCATACACCTGATGGTAAAACGCTTCGGGATCAGGTTCAGCGGCATCCGCATCCATCCCGGAAAAGTACGCAGCCATCCAGAGCTTGATCGGATCCATTTTCAAACGATAGTCCAGCGGGAATTCCGAGAAAAACGGTTCGTCTTCACGCAAAACCACATCTTCGATGGTTTCTTCTTCATCATAAAGGCCAAGATGCCGTTGAATCTTCAGCCGGACGGGATGCTCCAGGAATTTTGTCAATTGCCTCGCTGTTATCTTTTCAACCGGCCGATCCTCAGCATCAGGTGCCTTAATATCGAACGAAAGATCCGGATCAAACCGTGCCACCTTTGCCAAATCATCCGTCGAAGCCCGGTGCTGGAACGCTTCCCACAATCGATGGATCCGGAAATAGGCCACGCGGTCCGTCAATGAATCATTCACCAGCACATCACTCCAGGCACTGATCGCATCAGGATCCAAATAGCGATCGCTGCAGCCGGCAAGCGGTACCTCCGAAACCCGAAACGGCTGTCCATCTGATAATATCTCCAGTTCAACGTATCTTTTCAGCTGGTTTATCACGCTGCAGGGCTGCTGGAGCCGATCTTTTTGAAGGTCTCTGGCAACATAACTGATGTACAATTTCTCCTGTACGGAGAGCAGCATTTCAAGAAACAGGTAACAGTTGCGTTCAGGAAGGCTGATATCGCCGATCCGCCGCTTTGACAACCGCAGGTCCAGTGACGAAAGGTCAGCCTTGCCGGGAAAACGCCCCTCTTCCATCCCCAGGACATAAACGAACCGAAACGGGATCGGCCGCATGGGCTGCAACTCAGAAACGGTCACACCGCCGGTCAAATAATTTCCGTGCCCGCCGGAAATGGACCCGAGGTTGGCGCGTATGAATTCTCTGATCAAATCTACATCGAGGGCTGACGATGAATCACCCGCCTGCAGGCGGTCATAGAGTTCAAGGTTGTCAAACGCCTTAAACAGCGACTGTCGAACGACAGCTTCGCCTTTGAAATCTTGCGGAATTTCAATGAGCTGATCGCAGGTCTGAAAAAAACGCTGTTTCCATTGTTCACCACTGATGCCCCTGCTATTTAACCTGCTGACGACATGGTGAAGGGACTCGATGACCATGCAAAACTTTTCTACCAGGTCATCGTCACCGGTCTTTACATCACCGAAGGGGACCCGTTCCTGATAATGCCCAAAACCAGCCGGGTCGATGACATTCGGCGCTGCCATGATTCTTGACAATCGAAGCCTTTCAAGTCCCTGCTTCCAGGTAAAATTGCCGCTTGGCGGGTATCCCCGGACCGCCTTCGATTCACGGTCGAATGTGTGAAAAATGTTCAACTCACGGGCCCAGTTCACCCAGGCCTGCACCTCATCAGGCCCCATCTTCCAGCGACTCATGAAACACGGATTCAAAATCAGGTCAAAGACCTCATTTCTGGAAAATCTGCCGGTGGCCAGTTTCAAAATGGCCAAAACAGCTTTGCCATAGATGCTCTCGATTTCAGCATGCGAATCCACCAGGTTGTAAGCAAGTTGTCTGGGCCGGCGGTTGAAAACGGAATCGAACACCGGTTTATACGCTGAAATATCCGGCACCAAAATGGCAATATCGGTCAGTTGCAACGTGTCGTCCTGCCCTATATTGAACAGGATGCTGTTGTTTACGGTTTCAACCTCCCTGTATATGCTTGGGCAGGCAATGATCTGCAAGGTCCGGTCCTGGTCAAGACGTCTCGCTTCCTGTTCTGATAAAGAAAGCGTCAGGATATCGTTTTGGATGCGCTGCAGGATGCCGCCGGCTTGTTTGGAGGTTGTGAAACAGGCATTGAAGTCGTAATCGGTCAATTGGCACAACAGCCGGATATTCTCCCGACCGGGTTTTCCCCAGGCAGCCAGCAGGGCATTGTCCGCTTGCCGAAAAAGTTCGCCCTGCTCCTGTTCGGATGTTTGGATGGCCAGGGTTTTGACGTTTTTTCGCTGTATCCAACGTTTTTCCCGCGGTGTCTTGATATCCTCCCAGAATTCTTGAGAGGGGTTCATGGTGTAGATGTGAATCGTATAATAGTCTTGCAATCTGCCGATAAGCGTTAAGTGGAAGTTGGATATCTGAGACAGGCCGAAAAAATGGACACTTTGAGGATCTGCGGCCTTCCCTTCGTCCTTCCAGGAGTTGGAAAGCACTAGATCGGCATATTCCATCGTTGAAAGCAGCTGTTTGTCCGTTCGGTCCGCAAGTTCATCTCTTAAAATTTTCAGTCGGGCATACAACCGTTGTTGACACCGTTCCATGCCCTCTGTTGCAGCAGTCGCTGCCGCCCACTGTCGAATCATGTCGGTTCGGTGAAATTCGTATTCTTTGAACAGATGGGCAATCTTTTCAGCAAGCTGCCAGAGTCTGGCCGCATCATCCGGCCTTTCAGCGTCGTCTTCCCCAAACAGATATCGTGTAATCGGCAAAAAATCGGCGTCACTGCGATCCAGATTTTGCAGGATGTGAAGCAAAAGGATTTTGAGCTGGTCGTTATCCATCATTTCCGGCTTGTTCTCACCGGGGTCGAGAGCGGCGAGCATCTCCCACAGACCCGCTTCAAGGTACTGGAATGCAATGTTCATGAATATGGAATTTTTCTCGGCCAGCAATAGTTGAAGCCATTTGGCCAAATTTGAGTTGGGGACAATCACAACCGGCGGTTCCAGTATATTGCCTTTGCGCCGGATCTCATCCGTAACAACATCCGAAAACCGGTCCGCCAGTTGATCCAACTGATTGCTGAAATACAGTTCAATGGTCATTTTGTTTTCCAGGTTGATGGTTAGTCAGCTTTTCATTTTATCAATTGAATATGAGTATAGCAGACCTGATTGGCAGATAAGGACAAAATGAAACAAAAAAATTCTAAAGTTTCAGCAAAGACGCAAGCTTAAGCGACATTGGGTGCCATACGATTTTTTTCACTTTCCTCTGATATTTTGCACAAAACGTGTATGAATGACAATGGGAAAAACTTTTATAAGACAATATTTCCCATATGTTATTGTTACCACTCGGATTTATTAAGAATGCAACACGGGCTGTGAAGCGTATTTGCCAAAAAAAATTCGTCAATCAGTAAAAGATTCAGTTTTAACCGAGTTGCTGGGCATTTCGTGTTTGATAGTGACCTTGGTCAACTTCTTTATTTAGTAGAAAATCGAAGTGGCCGGTGCGTTTTCGTGCGGAGAGCCGCCCGTTGTTGCCGTTGTTTTGTCGGACCAAATTAACTTATTGAAAATCAATGAAATAAATGTTAAACGGCGGGTTGTTCAGGGGCTTAAAACCACCTTTTTGATGGCAAAAAAGGGGTTTTAAGGAAAGAGAAAACCGGCTAAAGGCCATAAGGCTCACTTAAAGACGCCCGTATCAGAACAACATTTCCTGGTTTCTTATGCACCTAAAGGAATTCTGCCTACCGAGGACTCGGCTCCGGCATCGAACGAGCAATAGGAGATAATGAATGAATAGCGCCTCTGACAAATTTATCAATTATTATAAACTGCTTGGGATAGATGCCAAGGCCGACCGGCAAACCGTAAAGCAGGCCTATTTGGCGAAGGTCAAAGAATGGCATCCGGATAAAAATCCTGACCGCGCCCATGAAGCCGAAGAAAAAACCAAAGCCCTGAATCAGGCCTACCACATACTGGGGGATCCCGAACAGCGTAAAAATTATGACCGGATGCTTCGCTATACCGAAGGGAAAGATTTCAACGAGTATATCAATGATGAGGCCATCAGGGATAAACTCGATAAAGCCTATCCGGCCTTAAAAACGGCTCTAAAAAATGTGCGAGTGCTTTATGCGCTTTTTAAAGACACCGTAAACGGAAAATACAAAATGCCAGCGGCCAGTGTGGCCATGATCGGCGGCGGATTGCTTTATTTCATCCTGCCGGCAGATTTAGTTCCGGATTTCATACCGGTTATCGGCTATTTAGATGATCTGGCCGTCTTAACCACCATAATGAATTCCTTGCAGAAAGAAATAAGCGATTATCGTATTTGGAAGGAAAAATAAAAGCCATCCCAGTATCCCCTCCCCCTGCAAAAGTACTCAATATCTTTCCGTCGTCAGTCAGCATTGTTTTTAGTTGTTTGAAAAATTTTTCAAGAATAGCTATTGAGAATAGTCCTAGAACAAAACTGTAGTTTCGAAGTCGACGAACGGAATGTCCTGGCATGCGATCCGGTAGCTGTCTCCTGGATCTCCTGATTTGAATCAACCTGCGAGCCGCTCAAGCGTGCGGTCATACCCGGCCACCACATTCTGCCACAAAAAGGGTTTCATCTCCTCAACAAGACGGTTTCGGAGCGGTTCATACCGGCTGTAGTGCGTCATGATGTCAAAAAGCTTTTCCATGAGATCAAATTTATCCCGATAAAGAAAGTGCTCATGATAAGCTGCCGGCAGTATCTCCGGGTACGAAAGCCGGCAGGGCAGGAGCGGAATACAGCCCATCAGCATGGCCTCGACTATCGACATGCCGAAGTTTTCCTGGATTGCGGTGCTGATGACCAGCGCACCCCGTTCAAGCCATTTTTCATACTCCCGTCGATCGGAGACATAACCGTACTGAAGGATTTTATCCTTGAATCGGTTCCTGGCCGACCTGAAAGCCTCCGGGATCTTGCCGAAATTCTCACCCATGAGCGCCAGCCGGAACTCAAATCCCCGATCTTCCAGTGCCCGGATTGCCTCAAAAAAGATTTCGCAGTTCTTGTCAAATCCCCAGCGGTGATTCCAGATGATAAGTGGCGGATCCATCTGTTCCTCGGCCTCAACTTGTCTGTAAGCCGGCAGTGAGATACCCGGGTAGAGGACTGTCGACTTGTCATTTATGTTTTTTGCCGTATCCACGGGCCTGAAGTCCCGCCCTTTGTTTAAAAATTCAGGTACGGCATTAAAAAAAGCATGCCGGTGCATATGGGAGTTGAATACAACCAGATCGGCCGCCAGTGCCGTGGTGATATTGATGATGCCCAGCTGAAAAGCGCCTTTGTCGCCCGGCGGCGTGGGATAGGTGATCTGGTTTTCATGGAAATAGGCCAGAACCGGCGGACATGGCTGCCCGACAAGCGCCTTGAAATCCGCCAGGTTGAATAGGTCGGTTACGATGATCCCGTCATATCCATCCAGGGGCGGAATGGCGTCGACAATGTGGAGGGCTGCACCGAGCATGCGCCAGCGCCAGTTTTCACCCGGCATTGACACGACATCGATATCGTGAGCGGAGCATGCGCAGAGCCCTTGAACGAAGTGGGCGTGCGAGCCCAGGTAATATGTTTCTATGAATAAAAATTTCATTTAAAATTCAGGTGTCGATCAAAATGTCAGTGGACCTGTTAAAGTGAACACTCCTCCTGCAGAGCAGGAGACCTCGGGAAGTTCCCTGGAAGACTTTCATGCTTTAACCCCTTTCGGTTGGTATGTTTGACTTTGGTGAACCAGCCGGGCTAAATATACGATATACATTTTATATCTGCAATAATTTTAATGATCCAAGGTAGCCGCTGCAGCATAAGCTTTGAAAGAGCTACCCTTGACAGTTTTCCTATGAGGGATGGGGTCGATTTTGCCATACTGTTTATCCTGCTAACAACGCGGAAAGCCCGGTGTAATATCTGGGTTAGATTTACGACTATAGCACAGATGGGTTAGGTTTCTCCTCCTTTCTCTAAACCATCGTTTTGTCATACCTCCTCAAATGGTGGCTCTGCGTACACCGGGTCACCCTTTTTATTTTTGTTGCCGGGCAAAACCGTCTTGTCAAGCTGTTTCGATTGGTGAACCGCCATATCTCATATAATACCAGGAGGTTGCAGTACCCATGCTGCAGGCCTTTTATTTTCAAAACCCATCGAATGTTGTGGAACTATCAGAAATTCTTGACTATTTTTATCAGATCAATTATTATTAATGATATCAATGTGATGTTAGCCAAGTTGATGCAACATCTTAAAATTATTAACAAACACAGGGAGAGATGATGAATAAGCTGGAACTTATCGACACATTGCGGGATGAATGCCAGATTTCAAAGAAAGAAGCTGCTACGATTGTTGATCTATTTTTCAGAAAAATTTCCGATGCCCTTGCGGTAGGGGACCGGGTTGAAATTCGTGGGCTTTGCTCTTTTTTTGTTAAGGAATATCAGTCCTACCAGGGCCGGAATCCCAGAACCGGTGAGTCCGTTAAAGTGGATCCTAAAAAATTGCCGTTTTTCAAATGCGGGAAAGAGTTGAAGGACCGAGTGGATTATTGAGTAACAAATATTTTGATACCGTATTTTTATGCTTTCAAAATAGAAAAAACAGAGCGACACGCGGCGCAAGCGCCTGCGCTGCGCGAGCGATACCACAAATCTTTCCGCCTTCGGCGGATCAATATTCAACTCCCCGATAAAGCGGGATTTACGCTTCGCTACAACCCCGCGAACGGGATCTCTCTCCGAGCCGTAGGGTCTCCGAGCCGGAGGCCGCTGCGCTACGACCGGCTAAGCTTGTCCGGGTCGGGTATCAACCAAGAGCCAGACAGGCAGCTCCCAGCAGAGCAGCTCTTTCATTCAGAATCACCCGCACCGGAATATTTTGCATGAACACCTCAAAGCGGCCTTTGGCGTTGAAGGCCGCCATGAAATTATCATCCAGCAGCACCGGCAAAATTTTGGGAGGAATGCCGCCGCCTAAAAACATGCCACCGGTCGTCATGCCGGTCAAAGCCAGATTGCCGGCCATCGATCCGAAAATACGACAAAACCGCTGAAGCGCAGCCCGGCACAAAGGATCATCACCTCCGATTGCATTATCGCTAATCACGCGAGCCGGATCCGATGTGCGCATCTCCTCCTTAATCCCAGATGATTCCTCAAAATCACCCAGTGATTTCAGCCAATCGTATATGTTCACCAATCCCTGGCCGGAAAGAACGCGTTCCACGCTGACGTGGCCGAAGCGCTGATGAAGAAAATACCACAGATCTGTCTCGGATTCGTCAGAGGGGGCGAAGTCAGCATGCCCGCCTTCGGAAGCCACCGGCCAATAACGGCCCCCGTCATATACAAGCAGGGCCTGGCCCAGACCGGTACCCGGGGCCACCAAACCGATGTTTTGGCCTTTTCGAACCCTGACTCCGTTGAGCGCCTCGATCTCCCTATGATTGAGCAATGGCAACGCCAGGGCGGTGGCAGCCAGATCATTGATCAAGCGTACCCACTTCCAACCGAAGCGTCGGCGAATTTTTTTTTCAGACACCACCCAGGGTAGATTGGTGGCCCGGCATTCGCCGTTGATAACGGGTCCGGCGATGCCGAAGCAGGCCGACTCGATCTTGGACGGGTATCGCTCGAGCATTTGCACAATGATTGCCTCCAGGCTGTCCGCGCTGCCGCTGGCAAACGTTGCGACCGCCTGAGCTACAGGTCGCGTCTTGCCTGGGACAAACAGACCGAGGTTGACTTTGGTGCCGCCGACATCGCAGGCCAGCACACATGCTGAATTTGTCATAACCTTCTTTTTAAGTGCTTAGATTGCTTGTAATGATTTTGGCTTTGAAATTAAAAATACAAATTGAGTAATTGATACATGGATTCCTAAAATCACCGCCGCCATTTTAACAGGGTTTTGAAAATCTTTTGCACCCTCGGTGTCAGCTTTTTCCGGTTGTAGGTATCGCCTGCCTTTTTAATGGCTTCGGCCTGGGTAGGATACGGATGAATGGTTTTAGCCATGGTACCCAAACCGGCACCGGCTACCATGGCCAGAGTAATTTCAGAAATCATATCGCCGGCATGCCGGGCTACCATCGTGGCGCCCAGTATTTTATCCGCACCTTTTTTGATATAGACATCCAGGAAACCGTCGTCATCGCTTTCCAGAATTGAACGGTCAACCGTATTCATTTCAATGGCGATTGTTTCAACCGTCAATCCTTTTTCTTCGGCTTCATGGGGGTAAAATCCCACATGGGCCACTTCCGGATCGGTGTAAGTACACCAGGGAATGGTCAAAACGTTTGCTTTGGAACGGCCGAAAAATAATGCATTTTGGATAACAACTCGCGCTGTAGCGTCGGCGGTATGCGTGAATTTGTAAGGATAGCAAATATCGCCGGCCGCATAAATACGCCGGTTGGTGGTCTGCAGTCGATCATTCACCTTGACACCTTTTTTGTCATATTCCACTCCGGCCGCTTCTAGATTCAATCCGGCCACACCCGGCGTGCGTCCACCCGCAACCAGGATTTGATCGACCGCTTCATCGTAATTGGTTCCATGGGAGTCGACGACAAGATGAATGCCGTCGTTTTGCTTTCGGACCTCAAGGTTTTTTCCACAGCATCTGAGTTTGACGCCGTCCTGTTCCATGATGTTTTCCACAATACCAGCGGCACGACGGTCCTCGTTGGGCAGAATCCCATGCATCGACTCGATAAGGATCACATCACTGCCAAACCGGGCAAAAGATTGCGCCAGCTCACAGCCGATCGGACCGGCACCGATCACGCCCAGCCGGCGGGGTAATTCGGTCAGTGAAAAAACCGTCTCGTTGGTCAGATAGCCCGCTTCCGCCAGACCGGGAATGGGCAGCTCCAGTGGCCGCGTTCCAGTGGCGATGCAGGCCCTGGCAAATTTTAAAGTTTTGCCGTCTATTTCAACCGTATCGGCAGCGGTGAATTCGGCGGATCCCTGAAACACATCAATGCCGAGTCCCTGAAACCGCCTGACAGAATCATGTTTGCTGATACCGGCCCGCAGACGTCGCATACGTTCCATGATCGCCGGAAAATCGATGCTAACACCATCGGGCACCCGCACGCCGAACTGTCCGGCTTCCTTCACATGCGCCACGGCACGCGCTGCCCGGATCAACGCTTTGGAAGGCACACAACCGACATTTAAGCAGTCGCCGCCCATCAGTTCGCGTTCAATTAAAGCGACTTTGCCTCCCAAACCGGCCGTGCCGGCTGCCGTGACCAGCCCCGCGGTGCCGGCACCAACCACGACCATGTTGTATCTACCTTCAGGCTCGGGATTGTCCCAATCAAAAGGGTGGACATTTTCCATCAAATTTTGATTGTACTCGTCATAGGGCTGCACCTGGGGAAAATCATCGGGCGTTTTCAAAGAATTTGCTTGGATTGGCATGGATAGACCCTCTCAGATCGACGTGACCGTGCCGACGATGATCTGTTGAAATAGCTGAACCCACTTTTCCAATTTGAAAGAAGATAAGAAGACAATCTGCGCGTGTCAAAAAGGACAAATGCAAATTTTAACTATACATGTCGACCCTCGAATTCAGACCTTACATATTTTTACAAATAAGTTAGTCTTCCGATTTTAATACAATCGAATCCAGTGAACGCTTGTTGACAATCTGCGATCACCGGATCCGGTCAGATGATGACTATCGGGGCGGTAGCCATCGAACTAGCCGCAGATGATATCACTCATTTTTTTCTTTATTACCGCCGATAAGACCACCGGCAACTGCGCCGGCCGCACCACCAATGGCGGCTCCGATAGCAGCGTTGCCACCGGCAATTGCTGTGATTGCGGCCCCACCCGCGGCACCAATGCCGGCTCCGCTCAAGGCACCTTTTTCTGAACTGGACATGTTTGCACATGAGACTACAACCATTAGGATGAGAATCATTGTGATGACAATTGATTTTTTCATTTTATCACCTTCAAATATGGATATTAACTTCTGAATTTAAAAACAATCTATTCGCAAACGAGCAGGGCTGTCAGCGCAGCGGTTTTCCAGCAATCCCCGTTTTGATGTTGGGCTTGATCATCGTATCCCACAGGACCCTGATCACCGAGAGATTGATCTTATCCGGGTTCTCTTTATAAAATGAGTCAACGGTGGACACAATGTCGTTTATGGTAACGTCTCCAATGCCTTCAACCGCCTTTGTGACAAAGCTTTCTCGTTTCAACTCAGGATAAATTTCCATGATTTCTTGTTCGAGATCAATAATATCACCAGCGCCCCAAATATAGGCCGTTTTCTGATCTTCTGACATATTTTCCCATGTCGTGCCTGTCAGCAGCGGCGCTTTAATTTCCTCTTTCGCTGATACATTGCTGCTCCATGCTGCTGATAAAATGCAAACTAATACGATATTTACACACCACATAATACGGTTTTCTCTCATAATGCGACCTCCTGTCCTGAAATCAGTGTATAATCCAAGTATAAATTAGATACGGGCAATTTGAATGTCAATGAAAAGAAGTTCGATAAACGGATTCTTATAAAAAAACATATTAACAAATGAGGTATTCATGTCAACCCTACAGGGCGTCGTGCAACAGGTTGTGCCCGGATGGGCCTGGGGCAAAGCCAAGCGCTTAGGGGCCACCCGCGGCTGCGGCTGTTACGATCACTGCCACACAATCGAGGGTGGCAATAAAAGTATCGTCCGCCCTGCGTTCGAGCCCATCAATTTGAATTGCATTATATGCTAATGTGGAAAGCCCGAGTTACCATTAAGCCAACTTATTTGTGGGAGCAGATTTACAACCGCGAAATTTGATCTCGTGGCTGGAAGCCGCTCCCACATCCGATATCACTTGTACATTCGTTATAACAAGATTTGATTAAAATCCATTCGCTGTCCTCTTTCTCTCATTCTCGATTTTCAACTATTGACCAATATCCTTAAACCTTTGAGCAGCCACCGTAGTTCTGATCGAACCCCATCCACTGAACCCTGCAATAGGGGCTTCGGTGGCACCTTGGCTGAGAGAATCAACTTATTATCTATGTCTGAAGAGCTAAATATCAGGCAGAATTGGATCCTTTGCTGTCGTTCATTGATCAGATCAACTCCGCGCTTTCATCGCCGCCCACAACCTCTTCCTTGACGAGACCCAGGCCCGGTGCAAAATATTTGTATTCTAAGACGGCCGGGTCCAGGGGGTTCCAATCCAGGATCTGCAGGCAGTCCTCATAGGTGGTACCGTTTTCAAGTTCAACCTTAACGCCAGTGGCCACCACCATGCCCATATCCTCGGCCTCGTCTTCGTAGTACTCCTGGTAGTAGGAGACGCCCGCTTCGGGATCGGCCCACATGACGATACCGGGCAGTGCGCCGTCCACTCCGGCCTCCCAGGCGCCATCATTGTCGGTGCCGATAAGAATATCATCATCGTCGTACTCATAGTTGGTCACCTCTTCGCCCATATACCAAACGTTACCCTCATCATCCTGGGCAAACCAGTCATTGGTATCTTCGATTAAGAGGCCGTCGAGAAATACTTGGTCGTTGAATACCACACACTCCAAGCCGTCAACAACCCGGGTGGTGTTGAGCACTTCTGTGATGATGGTCTCCACACCGTCCTCAGTCTCTGCCTCATAAGTAAGCTTAGTCCCGGGGATCAATGGCAGGTAGGTACTGTCGATGGTTGTGGGGTTGGTGAAGCCGGCTGCCTCAAAGTCAGGCACCCGGTCGATACCCGTGAGGAATATTCCTTTTTGTTCGGCGGTCTCATCGCCGTCCACGAGCTCTTCTTTAATTAGGCCGACATCCGGGGCATAATATTTGTACTCCTCATCGTCCGGCTCTAATGGGTCCCATTCCAGGGTCTGCAGACAGTCATTGTAAATGGTG
>Ga0316194_10000507_pt1 | contig 25022 bp, 24 predicted proteins | sample CroRivsedime1_MG_FD_204936 | JGI IMG/M metagenome (GOLD analysis project Ga0316194, IMG submission 204936) | Coastal sediment microbial communities from Maine, United States - Cross River sediment 1 | ecosystem: Environmental > Aquatic > Marine > Coastal > Sediment | place: USA: Maine...
TTAGGGCTAAAGGGGTCGGTGACAAACGCGTCCCATTCTCAATCGGGGAAGCTTGCCAGCGAAAGGGGTCGGTGACAAACGCCTCTTGTTCGCAACAACTTCGGACCTCCCGCAAAGCCCTACTGCCGAGCGGTTCCGGATTGCGCGAACAATTGGCGACAGACCCCGATTAATCGCAGAAATCACCGAGACGCGTTAAACGTTTTGATGCCGTATTTCGGTATTGTTTCGTCCGCGGTAATGATGTCCATCCCCTCGGCTTGGGCTTGTGCAATCAACATTCGGTCAAAAGGGTCCCTGTGGATGTTGGGTAACGAGCCTGCGCGTTGCCCGTGAAAGAAGGAGATCGATAGTTTGTCGAAGCCTTCTTCTTCAACCACATTGTCCAAATCGCTTGGCGCATCGAGCTTGCCCAGCGCTGTCTTGATTGAGATTTCCCATGCGGAGGCGGCGCTGATGAAGACTTGGTTGGTTGCGTCCGCGATCAAAGCGCGTGCGCTTTCACCTAGGCGGGGGTCGTCGGCCAACCACCACAACAGCGCGTGGGTATCCAACAGAAGTCTCTTCACTCGTGACCTTCGAAATCTGCGATCAGTTCAGTAGAGGTGGTATCGAAATCAGATGCGATCTTGATCCGCCCTTTAAACCGCCCGGGTACTCGGTTCTTGCGTGTCTCTTTGTGCGGCAAGAGGTCGAGATAGGGTTTCCCAGCCTTGGCGATGATTACCTGCTCGCCCTTCCAGACCAATTCGCCGAGCTCAGACAGCTTGGACTTTGCCTCGTGCATGTTGACCTGCTTTGTCATGGTGGTACCTAATGCTCGGAATAGACTTAGCTAAGTCTAGCTAATGCGCCGGGTTTGTCAATTCCAGAATCAAATACTACCCGCAGAGCGGGTAGTATGATGAAAGCCCCCAGAGGGGGCTCGATACTCAAAGCCCCGCCAACCTCATCTGCTCTTGGCGCTTCTCTTCCCGTTCCTGATTTTTGATATATTCACGAATCATCTGCTCGTCCAAGCCAACGGTGCTCACGCAATACCCTCTGGCCCAGAAATGACGCCCTGTGAAGTTCCTTTTCACCTGCAAATAATCCCTGAATATCCGAATCGCAGACTTCCCTTTCAAAAAACCGATCGTATTCGCCACACTGAACTTCGGCGGAATCATCAACAACATGTGGATATGGTCGCTCATCGCATATCCCTCCACCAACTCCACCCCATGCTGGCGGCACAACTCTCTCAATATCCCGCCTATGTCCTTCCTCAACGCGCCGTAAATCGATTTCTTTCGGTACTTCGGCACGAATACCACGTGGTATTTGCAATAATGCTTAACGTGAGCTTGGCTTTGCCACTCTCTCATAATGGCCTCCTAAAGAACTTGCCGGTTCATGGAGGCCATTATTTTCCCTGCACGCTGGAACGGCAGAGCCACTTCGAGTCTCACCGCCAGAGGCGGTGGTTTACCGAGATTTAATTAGTTACGCTTAAGTAAGTGCCATTCGTCACCGACCCCTTTCACCCTTTATGGGATTTTCGCGCTAGCTTTCCTATCATTAGGAGAACAGTTGTTTTAGGAAGGCGTCGACGAAGAGTTCGCTATGATGGGGATCCTGCGGGAAAAACTGACTGTATCCGGCGGGGTATCTGCCGAAGTTCCGCCCCGGACGGGTGAGTTTTGTCCTCACTGTCCGAAGTCCGACCTCGTCGCTTTCAGGAAAGATCATTTTGGGAACAAGGCCTGGCATTTCGAGTGTCCTTTCGCAACCGAAACCTTTGTGGAAGGCAGCGGTTTTGTCGTCACCTGCTCGGATCTTGACAGACAATGTGGCGTTGAAAATGGCCAGGATGTGTTCGTGTATTGCCGTAATGCCGAGATCCTGAAGTCGTTTTTCGAGACCAGCCTGCGATATCTCGGCATGAAGTGACGCCTAGTGGGCTATGCGGAAAGAAATTTAATGAATCGGTGCTGGCGCAACTCGAACCGAGCGTATATTCCGGCGCGATCGCAATGATTGATCGTCAATAAGTTACAAAATTAACCGCATGGCCCACTAGCCTACAAAGGGAGGCCCCCCGGCTCTGCCGGGGAGGCAGTAGCAGTTTGACGTATCCGGGAGTCCATCAGGGAAACTCCAAATCGTGAGCCGCCAAAGCACACGAAGAGGGGAGTCCCGATGGACGAGTACAAGAGCCTAAGTCACACTGCGTGGGAGTGTAAATATCACGTGGTGTTCATCCCGAAATGTCGACGCAAGACGCTGTACGGTCAATTGCGACAGTATCTGGGAGAGGTATTTCGCCGGCTGGCGGAGCAGAAAGGAAGCCAGATAGAGGAAGGGCATCTGATGCCCGATCATGTACACAGTGTGCCAAGAAGTGGCGGCATCCAGGAAGGAGAAGCCACATGCTGTATGTAGGATGAGGGATAGGCCCCTCGGGCTCTGTTTTCAGGAATGGGGTCCAAATCGCCCTTGGGTTGCTCTAGTAAAAAGCTGGGGTGAGAAGCGTCAAGGGAAAAGGCGTAGGAATACGTCAGATGAGCTCAACAAAGACGAATGTAAATGAACCACTGATGAAGCGTCATAATGGTCCCAACTGCCATCAAAACCGAGGACTTGTGTATGCCTCGGGACAAGTCCAGAGCTTACCTGATCATCGACTGGGCGGTGGCTGGCGTGAAGGTGGCGTGAGTGTTGAGTAGGCCTACATACGGGCTAAAGGGGTCGGTGACAAACGTCTCCCATTCTCATCAAGCTTCCGTGCCTTCGTATCCAGACCGCATCAGGGAAAGGAGGGGATCATGAATACGGCATCCGAAAACGTGACCGTTGTGACCTGTCTTGACGGCAGCTACTCAGTAAACGAAAGATTACTGCGCCGCGTCATTGCTTCCTACTATCGCGCTCAGGCCAATTGGCAGTTTCGACGCGAAGAGCCGGTCGATACCGGATGGTTGGGACCGGACGTGAAGGTTCCTGCGGTCGATTGGAAGCAGGCGCGATCGTGGACCGAACGGCAGACCAATAGCGAACTCTATAACCATTGGCTGCAGTCGCTGCCGCGCATGGGGCCGCGCCTCGCGAAACTGAACTACATGCAGTCACAGGCGATTGCGCTGCAGGCCCAGTTTCGCGAGTGGTCGAGGAGCCTTCAGCGCCGAAACAGCGCGGCCATCGAACAGCGTGCGGCAGATTGGGGGATGGCTGCGGATGTCGCCACCGGACTGCGTGATACCTCGGGCACCATCCTGATGGCCGGCGCGATGGTAGTGCCAGCAGGAGCTGCCGCGGTCGGCGTGGGTCTTGCCGGCACCGGCCTGCGGGCGTGGGCCAAGTTCCAGGATGCGCGCGGGCCAGTCGGTCGAAGGGTTGGCGCTGCGATGGTCCATGCGTCAGGTGATCTGATTTTCTCGGTGATACCCCTGACCAAGGCCGGTGCCGTGATGCGGGACGCCAAAGGTGCCGGTGAAGCGACATTGATCGTGCTGGAGTCGATGTGGGATAGCCAGGTCTCTCTGCTCGAAGGCAAGGAGGTTGCCGATAGTCTTCAAGACGGCGCTATGACGCTGTTGTGGAAGGGGGTTCAAGCGAGGTACGACTTCGACAAAAAACTCGCTGAACGCTTGCAGAATTGGGTGCTGCCCGGCGCGATTCGGGTTGCAGCAGAGAAAAAGGAAGGTACAAGGTTGGCGAAAGCGGTTGCACGAGGTGCGGTCGGTTCGGGCAGTGCCGCAGCGAAGAAGATGAGTGGTGACAAGATCTCCAGATTAAACACAGGCGGATCGGGCATTTCGGATACTGTGCTTGCCACGAGTCTTTCAGGAGAAGGTTCACAGCATGCGGCGGTGATCAATCGGGACTTGGTGAGGTTGGCGGTGCAGCGGTTGAATTGAATGCCGCGGGCGAACCGCGTGGCGTGGTCGCCCAATCGTGTGACCAGCAGCGAGTTGAGAATGATTGGCAGTTGTCACCGACCCCTTTTCACCTGTATTGGTCAGGGGTTTGACCGACCGCTGTCTCATCCTCACGTCTGGTCGATTCATCGGTTGTTCTACACTGGACAGCATGGACAGGACATTGATGCCGCAAGGGCAATCCCATCTGAGCCATCGCAACCCCGGGGATGTGTGGCGCCAGGCATTGGTCCGCGCTGGCTACACGCAGGCCGGCCGTCCTGGCCCCCTTCACGTCTCGCAGCTGGCGAACCCCGCTGGTGATCGTAGGGCCGCCGAACACGCCTTTCGGGCGTTGCTCGCGGCCTGTCCGGATGATCGGGACGGGCTCGAGGGCCTGGCCTTCCTGCTGCAGCTTGAGGGGAGAGGCGATGAGGCCTTGCCGTACCGTCGGCGCCTGTTCAGCCAGCATGCACAGCGCCTGGGCGTCGCGCCCGATGCGCAGGCAGCCACGGCCGACTATCTGCTGTCGGCCGAGACCGGAGATCAGTCGCCGGCCGCGGCGCCGGTGGATTACGTCAGGTGTCTGTTCGATCGCTATGCCGACGATTTCGACGGCCACTTGCGTGACAAGCTGAACTATCGCGTGCCGGAGCTGTTATTCGATAAGCTTGCTGCACAGTTGCCAGACAAGACAAGTTCTCTGGATATCCTCGATATCGGCTGCGGTACCGGCCTGGCCGGCGAGGTGTTCAAGCCCTTCGCCGGTCGGCTGGATGGTATCGACCTGTCACCGGAGATGCTGGCACGCGCGCGGCGCCGCGGCATCTATGATCGCCTTGAAGCGGGTGAGATCGTTGCGCTGCTGAGCGGCTGGGCAGTGCGTTACAACACAGTGATAGCCGCCGATGTACTGGGCTATCTCGGTGAACTGCAGCCTGTTTTCGATGGGGTGTCCAAGGTGCTGTATCAGTACGGGTTCTTCGTGTTCTCGGTCGAGCAGGGGGACGGAGCCGACTATCGCCTGCGGGCGAGCGGTCGTTATCAGCATACCGCCGGCTATCTGCGGCGTTGCGCGCAAAACGCAGGCTTCGAAGTCCTGCCTCTTGGCGAGGCGGTACTGCGTGAACAGCATGGCCAGCCGGTTGCCGGTCATTTGGTGGTGATGCGGCGCAATTGAGCGGCTGATGCACCAACCAGTTCCTGCGTAAGGTGTAAACTTGAACAAAAGGCTGTGCAGACAGTTCCTGCGCGACGCCGGGCACTGATTTCCTGAGCCTGGACGGAGACTTGCAATGAAAAGAGCCTATGTTGGGAAGGAAGTCGTTGCCGGGGGCGTAAAGATCCAGGTCAAGCAGGTGCTCGGCTTCGGTGATACCGATGTCCGCAACCGCGTGCAGCGTATCGCGACGACCGCGCAGGGCTGGTTGGCCAAGACGCTGCCCGAGGTCCGCAGCAACATGGACGCAAACGTTGCTGCCGTGTTTCAGGCCTGTTTCCGGTGTGCGCCGGAACCGGCGGCGGTGATGACCGCCAAGGCCGTGTTGACCACGACCTACAACAGCCTGCGCAAACCGCATGGCATCAAGATTCGCAACGACGACGATGCCTACGGCTATGTCAGTCTGTCGTACGGGGGGCGCAGGCATCTGACCAACGGCGTTGTCTTCTACGATGAGCAGGGCGATGCGATACACCGCATGGGCGAGATCCATATCGACAACGCGACCGTGCGCAACGACATGACGATGGCAGTGATCACGTACATTCACGAAGCCACCCACCGTTTCGTCAACACCGACGATCACGGCGACCAGGGTTATTTCAGGAGCGACGGCAGCGATTACAGCCAGCCCGGTCTGACCTGGCAACAGGCACTGAAGAATGCCGACAGCTATGCCTACTTTGTCTACAAGACGATGCAGGCCAGATACCGTTCGGTGATCGTCGCCTGACCGTATCGACGTTGTTTCGAATAGGACCGATTATCGCGCGGCACAATCCTTGATCGCGATGCTCTAAACTCTAATTGGGTAGACGTTGAATTTGCATTTCTTCCGGAGCCGGCAAGGACGCGCCATTCTGGGGAGCATTGGCCATGGTCGCTCGGATCGACACCGACAGTTTCTATGCGCGGCGCGAGGGTCGCGATCGCGAGGAGCGACGCGAACGACGTGAGGATATACCCAGACGACGTGATCGGCGCGGTAAGGCCGAGTTGGAGATCGAGACTGTCGAGCGTGCGTTGGCCCGGGCGATCGAGGAGACGCGTGAGATCGAACGGTCTGTGCCGGGATTGGAGCTGCATCGCCGTCGACCGGTGCCAAGGGCTCGCGGCGCGATGTCAGGCAGCGATACGGCACCGGATTCGCCGGCACGCCGGCAGGACATCCTTGCCGAGCTGGAGCGCTCTGGTACCCGAAGCGAACGGGTCTTACGCATTTTGACAGAGCCGGATGGCGAGACAGCGCGTGGCGCCTCCGATCGGGCGTGGTCGCGCACGGAGGGAGACCCGGAGATCGCAGCCTTACGTGCCTGTTTTGGCCCACAGTCGATGGCGCACCTGGACGATATCGCGACGCTGTACAGGGTTGCGGGCGACATCCTCGACAGCCGGGAAACCACCATCAGCAGGCGCTTTGGGGATGCGCCGCCCGGCGTCGCAGACGGTTTGGATGCATTGGCAGAGGCCAGGGGTTCCAGCGAGGGGGTATCCCCCACGGGCGGTTACCCGATCGATATCTACGACCCCTTCTTTCGTAATGTCGAGTCGTACCGCTGGACACTACTCGGGTTTACGCCTGATCCGCTCGATGTTGACCTCAGAAACGCCGGAATATTGGTGCATGAGGCCTTGCATTGGCACGTCGGCGGCGGTCACCAGGAATTGGGAGACCGGCGCAATCCTCAGAACTACGAGTTCTACGTCGTGCTGCGCCATTCCAGCGGGCCGCCCACTTACACCAAGCTGGGCGAGTTCAGGCGGGATTAGCGAGGTTGCATGGTGACAGCAATACCCTCAGCTCGAAACCGGCGGTTCTGTCAGTGAATCGATCGCTTGCGCAGAGCTGGGGTGGAAAATGAAATCCGCTATGGGAGAGGGGATGGATGAAAAAGACGGTGATCATTGTTCATCATGCCGGAAAGGGGGGAGAGCGAAGCACCTTTCGATCGATCAGGGCATGGCATGTCGGGACCCGGCCGAACGGAAACGGCTGGAGTGACATCGGATATCACGTCGTCATCGAGAAAGACGGGACGGTGCAGCGAGGACGAAAGGATGAGAATATCGGGGCGCACACACGGGGCTGGAACCGTCAAAGCCTGGGTGTTTGCGTTTGCGGGAACTTTGAACACCAGCTAGTACAGACCAAACAGTGGAATGCGCTTATTGATCAGATAACTCGCTGGTGTCTTGAACATGCCATCAGTCCGGGCAGTGACACGATCGTCGGTCATCGCGATAAACAACCGACAAAAACATTTAAGAAGAATGGGAGGGTTGTCTCGAAACCGAACACATGCCCGGGGAAAAACCTGTATCGATATTTGCCTTGGCTCCGCAAAGAGGTCCGGAACAGATGGATGCGGCACATGGCCTAGCGGAGGGTGCTAACCAAGCACTTTGGCAGCGATTTGCTCGAGTCGCCCTGAGCGTCCGGACTCTGCGCGAATGAATATGCATGGTGCTTTCCCTTTGCGTAGCGACAGTCTGGCAAACCGCATTGATCGAGTGAATGGATACGATCAGTCAATGCCCTCATGGCGCAAGGTGTTGCTGTCGAACATCCGGCAAATCGTTGGCAATGCCTACTTTCCTCGATCCGGCCGAAACCGGCAGCAGGTGGTCAGCGTATGGTTTGGCGCTCCACCGACAGGGTGGTTGCGGCTGCCGGGTGCGTAAGTCACAAACATAGCTCTGTCAGAAGCGGATTGCTCGGTGCTGATAGGCTAAATCCATATCTTTGCCTGGCGGGCCTGAACTATCATTCAACGCATGAGCGGAGCGCTCGACCGGCCGGCAACATCGGACCGGTTGAGCGGGATTTCGAACGCAACGGGAATGCTGTTGGCCATTATTGAAGACATCGTGTCGCAACACGCCGAGGAGGCCGCTTTCCTGTGGCTGCTGAGATCCTATGCCGTGAGGGCGCCACACTACGATCTGAAAGATCTGGCAGATCTCGAGGAGCGTGTCGAGGCGCACCTCGATGGATTGCGCGTAGCCGGCGAAGACGCTTGGCCTTTCTGCGCCGAGGGGCTCAAGCAGCAGGAGGTCGGAGAGGTCTTCGCCGGCGCCTTTTTTGCGTTGGTTAGCGAACGTGATGACTGGCTGGCGCCGGTCTTCGAGACGGCTGTGGAGATGCCCGAGACCTTGCCGGGACTGATCTCCGCGCTCGGCTGGGTGGAGCGCGACCGTCTGAAGGGCCGGGTTGCCGGATGGTTGCGGTCTGACGAGGCGTTTCTGCGCCGGGTCGGCCTGGCGGCCTGTCGTGTGCAGGGTGTGGATTGCGGCCGTTACCTCGGCGCCGGTCTGCAGGATGCTGACGCCGGCGTTCGTGCCGTGGCCCTGCGCAGTGCCGGTGAGATGCGGCGCGCCGACTGTGTGCCCCTGATCCTGCAGTGTCTCGATGACGAAGACGCGGGTTGCCGTTATCAGGCGGCCCGTGCGGCGACGCTGTTCGGCGATCGTCGTGGGCGCGAAGGGCTGATGGCCTTTGCCGGGTCCGATCCTGTTGTTGGTGAGGATGGCATGCAGTTGTTGCTACGCAGCCTCGAACGCCACGATGCGGTTGATTGGGTACGCGAACTCAACCAATGTGATGACGCGGCTCGGGCGGTGGTGCAGGCGACCGGGATCATCGGTGACCCCGCTTCCATCCCCTGGTTGATCGAACAGATGGCCGAGCCGGCGCTGGCACGCGTCGCCGGCGAGGCCGTCAGCATGATCACCGGCGTCGACCTTGCCTACGACGATCTCGAGACCGACTGGCCAGAGGGTTTCGAGGCGGGCCCCACTGAGACGCCCGAAGACGGGGATGTGGCGATGGATGCTGATGAGGATCTACCCTGGCCGGGTCCGGCATTGCTGGCGCAGTGGTGGGTTGACCGACAGGGTGACTATCGTGCAGCGGTGCGTTACCTCTGTGGACGGCCGGTGGGACGTGAGCAGGCACTCACGGTGCTGCTCCAGGGGCAACAGCGACAGCGCCGGGCGGCCGCGCTGGAACTGGCCCTGGCGAGCCCGGCAGACCCCTTGTTCAACACCTCTGCTCCGGCGCGCCAGCAACGCAGGCAACTCGGCCCGGGCTGATGCAGGTGCCTGACCCAACGCACTGGATGCCCTGGCTGTTCGCGCTGCTGGCGCTGATCTTCGTGATCCGGGCCGTCCGCGCCGCGCGTCGCGCCGGCAGTTACGAAAAACCGGCGGCAAAGGCCCAGGTGCGGGTGGCGGTTGTCTTCGTCCTGGTGGCGGCGGTGTTATTCCTCGTGCTGTGAGATCTGCCGTGTGCTGCTACGCTCAGAAGACGGTACACGGAACGGGGTAGGTGCCCATGACGACCGGCGTTTCACTGACGGCCATCCAGCTACAGCTTTTCGAGATCGACACCCAGATCCGCCACGAGATTGTTCGGTTGTCCAGCGAGGGGCGAATCCCGGCGCTGGATTCGCCCGGCTATCAACCTTTCTTCGACAAGCTCGACCGGTGGCAACTCAGGCTCGAACGCCTCAGTAAACACCTAAAGAGCATGGACCATCAGCTCGGACTGCGGCGTCGGCAGGCGGGCGGACTGCCACGCGAGCTGCGCCGGCGCGAACAGCAGTCGATCGGCGATCGTGCCAAACGACTGGCGCCGATCCGGCAGATCGCGAATCGTGCTGCCGCCTCTTTGCTGTATCTCAACCGCACGGCACGCACGCCGACCGATGTCGATCTGGTGGAGGGCGGCTTCAAGATCGCCGCTGATATGCTCGACACGCACAAGGAACTGGTCGAGCTCGAACGTACCGCGCTACAGGAGAAGAGCGCGACCCAGTACGCGGCGGTGATCAAGGTACGCCAGGAGCTGCAGGCGCAGCGACCGGATACCGCCGACCCGCTCTCGGTGCTGGTGCTGCTGGTTCAGCTGCTGCGGATAATGTTCCTGGAACGACTTCGACAGAGCAGGCGCGCCGAGTGACGCCAGTCAGTCCGAAGCGATCGCGAGCAGCCGGTCGCGCAAGGGATCGTTCAGCGGCTGTTGCAATGCATCCGGGTCGAGGATCTCTTCGAAATCGTTCGAACCCGAGACCTCGGTACTGTCGACGATCACCTGATCATCGGGCCGCTGAGTGGACAGTGGGCTGCTGATCACCGCCACTGGCAGTTTGCCGAACTCATCCAGGGTCTCGATGCTGACCGGGAATCGCAGTGCCGCCATCAGCTTCATAAGCTCGGGCTGCATCTCCAGTATCACCGCGAGCATCAGGTAGTGCAGCACGGTCTCCTGCAGTGTCGGGTCGGTGCGGGTGCTGCTACCGTCGAGCAGCTCGCGCAGGCGCGCCGGGCCGAACCCGCGATAGCTCAGTATCCATTGCAGAGGCCGGCTGACCGTCACGGTCTTGTCGGTACCATCAGCGTGCGCGGCATGGCGGTAGCTGAGCGCCTGCAGCTCGGGGCGTGTATCGAGCAGCATCAGCGGGGTGTCAAATGACCGTCTCAGATCGAACGGGGCGCTGTCATGGATCTCAGTGTAGCGCCGCTGCAGGTCCTTGAGCGCCAGGGGTCCGGTCTTGCTGACCGTTTTGGGGCCGCCGTGGATATGCTCGGCGAACAACCTGCGCGGGTTGATCAGCGGGGCGAGGGTATTCAGGTGACTTTCCAACTCTACTGTCAATAGAGCCGCGACAGAGCGGGTCAGTTTGCGTTGCCTGAGCAGTTCCGAGATGTCCATGGGTCCATTGGTTCCAAGATTGGCGCGATTCCGCTGAGACTAGACCCGGGCCCAGGGGCTGTCAAAAGGGATGCGGGATCACGCTCGGGGGACGACGATACCGAGATAGGCGAGCTTCGGCAGCTTGTAGCGCTGGAATTGCTGCATCGCCTGTTGCAAGGCCTGCCGGGCGGCCCGCTGATCGCTGATGACCTGGCCGTCGTCGGCACCGCGGACAACGATACCGTGCTGCGCCAGCTGTTCCACCAGCCAGTCCAATGACTCTCGAAGGTGCAGACTGTTCAGCAGTGCAGCCTCCAACGCGTTCAGTGTGATGCCGCTGCCCAGTACCGGTGAGGCCAGCGTGAGCGATGGTTCGGTCCAATCGTGGCGCGCCAGCAGTGCGGCATTGAGTCGGGGTACGACGGCGATGTGCTCGCTAGGCCCACGTGGCGGTTCGATCTCGCGTGTGGCACAGGGAACGCAGAATCCGCTGGCGCTGAGCAGCTGCAGACTCTCGATCAGCTGCCCGGGATTGACCCTGGCGAGCTCCGGATCGGCGAGCAGCTCGTCGAGCGTCAATACCCGGTAGCCGATCAGCCGCTTGACCCGCTCGAACCAGGGCCCCTGTAAGGAGACCGACGGCGCATCGGGCAGGTGCATGGTGTTGGGGATCTGTCTGGGGTCGGCGATCAGTCCGAACAGCGTGTCGTGTAAAGGCCGTACCGAGGTCTGTTCGCTGTCGGCCTCGCGAGGTCTGCGGTAGACGTCGCGACGGAAGAATCGGTTCTGGATGAAATCGCGCAGGCTCTCACGTTCACGGATGTCGGTCGCCTGTTCCAACTTTTCGACGAAAGCCGATGCTACGGAGTGGGGCAGCAGGCTCTCGATGACCCCGGCCTCGGCAACGAACCGCAGGCCGATCGCGGTGAAGTCGTCGTGGATCTCGGTGAAGTAGCGCGGAAACCAGCTGCCGCCGAGATACTCGTGCACTACGTAACGTGGGTCGGCATCGGCCAGCCGGGTGACGATGTCGGCGGCGACCGGGTTCTCCCGAAAAAACGGTGCCTGCTGCTGTTTGAGTGCGACCAGCTCGCTGACTACCTGCCGGGCGACCGATACAGGATCACCCTGCAACACGGCGGCCCTTCCCACGAAATACTCGCGCAGCGGGCTGACCGAGCCCCAGCCCGGCATTGCGTTGTACGACAGATAGACCAGTCCACCCGGGCGCAGTTTCGTGCTGACGAAGTCGCGGATCGCGGCCTGCACGCCCAGCGGCACCCAAGCGTACAGGCCGTGCATGGTAATATAGTCGAAATTGGGCAGCAGCGAGCGGTCGTAGGTGGCGACATCCGCGGCAATGAAGGTCACGTTGTCGAGTCCGGCCTCGTGGGCAAGTGATTCGGCCTTGGCGATGTGCGAGGGATTAAGGTCAATACCCCAGAAGCGCCCCAGCGGATAGCACGCCGCGAGGGACAGCGTCGTCGCGCCGTCTCCGCAGCCGAGTTCGCAGTAGTGGAATCGCTCGGACTGCGTCGGTGGGATGACGCCGTTGAGCGCACACAGATAATTGAGGTGCACCGGTGCCAGATCACGATAAAAACCGCCCGGGTAGTCTATATTGCCAATGGAGGTGACTGCCTCGGTTAAAGCGGTCGGGGTTGTTGTCGGTTCCGAGATGGCGATGCTCCGGCTATGGGGTCAGGTTGTCTGGCAGCAAGCATAGCCGAACGGTAACGGGGGCCGTAAAGGCCTGCCGAAACGCGCCAGTCGGCTGATTGACGCTGCGGGGGGCGATTAACTATTCTTAACGATACGGAATGACGTTCATCACGGTGCGCGACAGGAACGTGGTAAGCAGGCCATCGTGACGGGCAGCGTAACAACCGCCCGCCTGCTGCCTTGGGGACATTACACAACGGAGGTTTCAAATGGCCATCTATCTGCACGTCGAAGGGCTCGAGGGGGACGTGACCGCGGCGGGGCACGAAGGCTGGATCGAATGTGAATCCATGGACTTCGGGGTATCGCGGAGTATCTCCACGAAAACCGGCAGCTCCCAGGAGCGTGAATCGACGGCGCCCATGCTGAGCGATGTGACTATCGTCAAGAACATGGACAAGTGCACGCCCAAACTGTTCGAGCAGGCCTGCATTGGCACGTCCAAACTGGTCAAGCTCGATCTGGTGCAAACCGGAGAGCAGCTCGATACCTATATGTCGTACGAACTGACCGACAGCCTGATCGCCGCGCACGCCACCAGCACCGCTGGTGACCGGCCGAGCGAATCGGTGTCGTTCAACTTCACCAAGATCGAGATGAAGTACACGCCGTACGACAACAAGCACAAGCCCGGTAGCCCGATTCCTGCCGGCTACGACGTCAGCCTCGGTAAGAAGATCTGACGACGGCCTGAACACCGACCAGCGGGCCTTGAACCGTCCGCCGGTCGCGTGTGTCTACAATCCGGCCAGCGGGTTTTTGAACGCGAAACCGAACAGCGCCGGGTCTTCACCGATCACGGCTGCGGCATAAATGCGTAGTACGTAGCCGTAGGTCTCGTCTGGAATTCTCTGAGACTGGATCAGGCGCCAGAAGTTGTACTGATCGGGATCGTTGCTGAACCGCCCAAGGGTCCGGGCGACGTTGCCCTCTCCCCAGTTGTACGCACTCATCACGAGCAGCCCGGAGGCCTGCGCCTCGGTCGTGAACAGAAAGCTGAGATAGTCGGCGGCAGCCTGGGTCGATTTTTCGAAATCAAAGCGTTCATCGCGCGGATCGAAACGACGCTGGTTTTTGTCCGGGCCTGTCTTGAGACCATAACGCTCTGCCGTCGATGGGATGAATTGCCACATGCCCTTGGCAATCCCATGGCGCGTCCGGGGACCGATCGCATCCGTCCTGAAGTTGCTTTCCTGTACGGCAAGATAGATGAACTGTGGTGGCAGGCCGTGTCGTCGCAGCGCGCCGGCCACCGTTCGGGCATGGCCGTCTTCACTGATTCTTGCCACCGCCTTGGCAAGGCGTTCACTCTGTTGCCATTCCCGGATATATCGCTTGACCTCGGCTACGAAGCTGTCTGGGATAGCCAGGTCATATTCGCCGAAGACCCTGGCGATGCGGAAGATCAGCAGGTCTTGCTTGGAGCGATGACTGCCGATGAGTTCACGTTCTTCCGCGAGATTCGTATAGCGGGTCTTCATCTGCTGCAGGCGCTCATCGGCTCGCGTGATGGCTTCGGGTAAGGGGTGGTCTGGCGGTGGGGCGAGTTCGCGACGAAGTCGCGCGAGCTCCAGCTCGAGGGCCTTGGTCTCCTCAAACATCTGCCGCGCCAGATCTTCATCATTATTCTGTTTCTGGTGCTGCATCACTATCACACCGATTGCGCCGATCAGCAATAGGGCCATTACCGCCAAGCCGAGCACGAGGTGCCGAGGCGCTGCGTGTACGGGTGTGTCTGCCGAGGGCGGGCTGGGCGTGTCAGGGGGAAGGGTATGTGGTGCGAGCCCGGTGATGCGGCTGCTGTCGAGCTGCAGACGCACGACCGGCCCACCGGCGAAGAACTCCAGACAGGTATCTTTGCCGAGTCGAGCCTGGCTGGTCTGTCGGCCATCGACGAAGGTGCCGTTACTGCTGTCGAGATCACGCACCCACCAGTCATTCCCATCATGAAAGATCTCGCAGTGGCGGCGACTCACGCCGTCACTGGGCAGGCAGATGTCACAGTCGCTGGCACGGCCGACGACGAAGCGGTCACGAAAAGTGCGGGTTACCGGATTGCCGCCGGGACCCGGATACAGGGCCCTGATCGGTGTCAGGCCGCCGTGCCGTTGAGTGCCGAGCGCAACTGCCGGTTTGTTGTCCTCTCTGCTTCGCATGCTGTCTGGCAGGCTCGCCACTCGGCAAGGCCTGCTAATCTTGGGAATGAACGTTGACACTATAGAGGATGGCGGTCCATCGTGGGTTCGCCAACGAGCGAATAACTATGCTGCCAGGGACCGATCAAAATCAGCCATTGACGCTGCACTTGCGGATCACGGCCTGTAATGGCCAGCCACCGCCTGAGATATCGGAATGCGTAATCGATCGAACTGACGGCACACTCGGCCGGGCAGATGAAAACGATCTGGTTCTACCCGATGGAGAAGGCGTGGTCTCGCGCGTACATGCGCGGATCGAGTATGCCGACGGCACCTACTACCTGATCGACCAGAGCACCAATGGCACCAGCCTCCAAAGCGCGCAGGAGGCTCTGCAAAGTGGCGAACGCTACCGGTTGAACGATGGGGAACAGATCCAGATTGGCGCGTTTACGATCGATGTCGAACTGACGCCTGCCCAGGGTGATGACAACCCGGATCTGTCTTCGGAGCGTCTGATCGACATGGATGCACCGCGGACTGTGCCCGATCCCTTCGCGGAAGCCGAAGACGATATGGAGCCCCTGTCGGAGATGGATGGCTGGTCGAGTGACGCCCGGCGTCCGGACTGGTTTCCGGCCGGCGACGAAGATCAGGCCCCGCAGACTGAGCCCCCCGAGACCGCGCCACCCCCGTTGCGACGCTCGCCACTGGATCAGCATATGCGGTCACCGCGTGGCACCGTACCGGGCGCCGAACCGCCTGTACCGTCCAAGCCCACCGACTCCGGATCGGACCGGGTACCGACCGGTTATGTCCCGTTCGCCGACCAGTTCGACGAATTTCCAACCGAGCTGCTGCCCGATGAGGCCCCGGGGACCGAACCGTCTGAGGAAGAAGCCGCGTCACCTGAGCAACCGCCACCATCCAGAACGCCGGCACCCGTGCGTGCCGCACCCGGCGATTCGACCTCTCCGGCTTTGGGCGACCAGGTGCTGCTCGATGCCTTCCTGCGCGGTCTGAATCTTCCGTCGATTCGAATGCCAGCGGAGCGGGCGCCCGACTTGATGGAACAGCTGGGTGAACTCTTACGCGAGTCGGTGCAGGGGCTGATCGATATCCTGCGACTGCGCGCCGAGTTCAAGCACGAGTTCTACGTGCCGGCGACCAGTATCGCGCCAGTCGCAAACAACCTCTACAAGTATTCGGTGAACGCGGCCGATGCGATATCGCGTTGGTTGTCGGACGAAGATCAACAGGCCTACCTCGGGGCCGCTGATTCGACACGCCAGGCCTTTCAGGATCTTGCTGCGCATCAGCTGGCGCTGATCGCCGGGATGGAGGCGGCGGTCTCCGCGCTGTTGGGTAGATTTGCGCCGGATGCACTGGAGGAACGCATTGGTGAGGCCTCGATGCTCGAAGACATGGTGCCGCAGATGCGCCGCGCACGGATGTGGGAGGCCTTCGAAAAGGAATACCGTCAGATCGCCGATCAGGCGGCTGAAGACTTCCAGGAGATTCTGGGGCAGCATTTCGCGCGGGCCTATACCGAACAGATCAAGCGTCTGGAACAGGCCGGTTTCGGTGGCAAGGGCCCGGATAATGCGCAATCATGAAAAGAGAAGGGATCAGCTGCGACCGTACTTGCGCCTTCCTTTGGAACGCCACGGTACGCAGCGAACTGGGGAGGAATCAGGATTGAACCGGCAGATCACGGGTGTATTTCTACTGATGTTCCTGCTGTTGCCGCAGTTCGGCTGTTCGACCGCTGATGTGGTCAGTTCGCATGTGCTCAAGCAGTTTCTCAAGGACGATCCGACCATCGTCCAGGCAACGGTTACCGCGGCGGGCGACGTAAATCCAGATGCACGCGGGCGGCCTTCACCGATCAAGGTGCGTTTCTATCTGCTCAAGTCGCCCAAAGTGTTTCAGAACACCGATTTCTTCACATTGAAGGAACAGGGTCGCGAGCTGCTGGTCGACGATCTCCGCCTGTACGATGAAAAGGTGTTCAAGCCGGGTGCGGTCACCATGGTGGAGCTCATGCTGCCACCGGAGGAGACATTGGAAGACGAGCGGCTGTTCCTTGGGATCGTGGCAGGTTACTGGAATCTGGATCAGGCGACGTGGCAGCTGGTATACGAGATTGAGGTACATGACACCACCGAGGCGGTGATTGCGCTCGATCGTGCGGCGGTGTCGTTGAAATCGGTCGAGTAGGGTGCGTATTCGGTGAGCGCTGTGGCGCCAGCGGATGTTCGAGCAATGCCGGTAGTCCGGGTCGTTGGGGATGGTCGGGTAGGATAAGGCAACTGGAGGGTGTTTGATGTCGTGGTCAAGTCGGGTGGTCTGGCGCGAAGGCATGTTCCTGCGGCCGCAGCACTTTCAGCAGCAGGATCGCTATCTGCACCAGTTTGTGGAGAGCCGCGTCGGTCCGTTGCAGCCCTATGCCTGGGGTGTGCATGAGATCGAGGTCGACCGTGCGCTGCTTGATGATGGCATTATCCGGTTGACCCGCTGCAGCGGCATCTTCGACGACGGCACCCCCTTCGCGATCTCTCAGGGAGACAGCCCCGGGCCCAGCCTGCAGGTCGGCGGTGACGCCGGGGGCATGATCGTGTATCTCGCGCTGCTACGTGCCCGTCCCGGTGTACCGGAGATCTCACCGCAGGGTGCCGGTTCGGGCGCACCTACACGTCAACGCGCGGTGGAGTGGCCGGTCGCCGACAGCAATGCCGACAGCCGTGAACCGGTGCCGCTTGAGGTTTCACAATTGCAACTGCGTCTGGTACTGGAGCGCGACCGTCTCTCCGACGATAGCAGCATCGGGCTGATGCGTATCGCACAGGTCGACGACAAGGGTGCGGTCACTCTCGATACACGCTTTATTCCCCCGTGCCTCGATTGCGCCTTGCAGCCCGGTCTCGTCCAAGTGGTGAAAGAGATCGCAAGCCAGCTGCGCGTGCGCGCCAAATACCTGGTTGAGCGTGTCGTCGAGGGCGAGCGCGGCGGTGTGGGCGAGGTTGCCAAGTACCTGTTGCTGCAACTGGTGAACAGCTACAAACCGCTGTTCGAGCATTGGAGTCGACAGCGTGGTCTGCATCCGGTCGCGCTGTACGAGACGCTGCTACAGTTGGCCGGGGAGTTGACGACCTTCTGCCCGGATGGCCGCATGGTGCCCGAGTTCCCCGCCTATCGACACGACCAGATCGCGGAGTCGCTGCAGCCGGTGGTCGCACTGATCAATCGCGAGCTCAACCGCGTACCCGAGGAAGCGGCAAACGAGGTCCCGCTGAAGAGCGATCGTTTCGGATTCCATGTGGCCAAGCTCAGTGCGAACGATGTGGATCCGTCGGTGAGCTTCATCCTCGCCGCCAAGGCAGAGATGCCGGCGGAAAATCTGCGCCGTGATTTCCCACCGCAGGTAACCGTCGGCGCGCCGCAGCAGATCGCGCAATTGGTCAAGGGTCATCTCCCGGGCGTCGGCCTGTTTCCCCTGCAGGGCGCACCGGCGCAGATCCCGATCCACGCCGGTTTCACCTATTTTCAGCTCGACCAGGCGAGCGCGCAATGGAAGCTGGTGGTCGAGGCGAAAGGTCTTGCCCTGCATGTGCCCAAGACCTTCCCCGGTCTGGTGCTGACTCTTTGGGCAATCAAGGGTTGAGCCATGCCTGATCATGACGACCCCTTCGGTTTCGATGATGGAGACAGCGGGGGTCGCACTGTCGTCAAGCCGATGCCGGGCGGCATGTCGGGTCAGTTCCAGCGGCCATTGGTCGGAGGTGAACAGAACTTGCCACCGGGGCCGCAGGCCGCACCCGACTATGGCGCGCACGTACCCTGGCCGCTCACCAGCGAGGGTGGGCTCAATCCGATCGAGCGTGCCGCCTCCTCGCTAATCGCCCTGCTCAGCAAGCTGGCCGGCAGTGCCAGTCATCCCGACCCGGCCGGTCTGAGCGAACGGGTTATCCAGGAGGTCCGGGTCTTCGAGAACAATGCGCGTATGGCCAGGGTCAGTCCGGAAGACCTGTATGTCGCCAGGTATGTGCTGTGTACCGCGATCGACGAGGCGGTGCTCAACACCCCCTGGGGCGCAGCCAGCAATTGGGACATGCAAAGCCTGCTGGTGACCTTTCACAAAGAGGCCAAGGGCGGGGTGCGTTTCTTCCAGCTGCTCAACCAGCTGTCACAGGATCCGCGCCGTAACCTGAATCTGCTGGAACTGATGTATGTGCTGCTCGCCTTGGGTTTCCAGGGTAAGTACCGCCATGCCGATAATGGCCGGCAGCAACTCGATGACCTTCGAGAGCAGTTGTATCGCGACATCCGACAGCAACGTGGAGACTTTGAGCGTGCGCTGTCGCCCCACTGGCAGGGAGAAGAACGCGACTATCGCCCACTCACCCACTATGTCCCGTGGTGGGTGATCCTTGCCGGATTCGCCGCGTTACTGCTGTTGGTCTATGCAATCCTGAGCTTCCGCCTGAGTGACGAGGCTACCCCGGCCTACGAGGCGATCGGCACAATCGATGTGACCGCCATACCCAAACGTGCGGCAGCCTTGCCGGTCGACCCGCTGCCGGTAGTCGAACCGCCTGCTCCGGCAAAACGTCTCGCCGACCTGTTGGCGGACGATATCGCACAACAGCGCATCACCGTCGACGAAGACGCCCTGGAGGCGAAAATCGTCGTTCGCGGAGATGGTCTGTTCCGTTCCGGCAGCACCCGGGTGCGAAAGGATTATCTGCCCCTGCTCGAACGGATCGCGCGGGCGCTCGATGAGTTTTCCGGCAAGGTATTGATCAGCGGCCATACCGACAATATTCCGATCAAGACCCTGAAGTTCCCGTCGAACTGGCACCTGTCGCAGGACCGTGCCCGCGCAGTATTGAAGATCATGAGCGGTATCGCGGCGGATGGTACTCGCTACGAGTCCGAGGGCCGAGGTGCGCGTGAACCGCTGGTGCCCAACAACAGCCGGGCGAATCGCGCCCGCAACCGCCGCGTCGAGATAACCTTGTACAAACATGCAGGTGGTCCAGGGGGAGGCGGATGAGGGCGCTGACGCGAATCGTGCGCAGTGGCTGGTTCATCAGTCTGATCGGCCTGCTGTTGATTGCATTGCTGGTCTGGTATGCAGGACCGTTGTTTGCGTTTGCCGACTGGCAGCCCTGGGCATCAGAAGATGCCCGCTTCCTGACGATCCTCGGGATCGTCGTGCTCTGGATTCTGTATCGGCTATTAGGGTATCTGCGCGCGAAGGCCGTGAGCAGCCGTATGATCGAGGCGATACTGGGACGCCACGAGGCGGCCAAGGCCTCCGAGGCGCCACAGCCTGCCGACCAGGAGGTCGCCTTACTCGAGCAGCATCTGAAACAGGCCGTCGATGTGCTCAAGGCGGGCAAGGGCAGCCGTCTTCCGGGGCGACGGTTCCTCTATCAGCTGCCCTGGTATGTGTTGATCGGGCCGCCCGGCTCGGGCAAGACCACGGCCCTGACCTCGTCGCGTCTGCGGTTCCTGGTCACCAAGGAAAATGGCCAGGGTCGTGAACTGCGCGGGGTGCACGGCACCCGCGACTGTGACTGGTTTTTCACCGATCAGGCCGTGCTGCTGGACACCGCGGGGCGCTATGTCACGCAGGACAGCCGCGAAGAGGTGGACCGGGGCGCCTGGCTCGGCTTCCTGAATCTGCTCAAGACCTACCGCAAACGCCGGCCGATCAACGGGGTGCTGGTCTGCGTGAGCCTGCCGGACATCGCGACCCAGTCCGAGGCGCAGACGCAGCGTGAATCCCAGGCGATCCGCCTGCGCATCCGCGAGTTGCACGAGCAACTGGGGATCCGGTTCCCGATCTATCTGCTGTTCACCAAGTGCGACCTGCTTGCTGGGTTCAGCGAATTCTATGAAGACCTGGATGGCGAGGAGCGTCAACAGGTCTGGGGCATGACCTTTCCGTTGGATGTCGAGGGTGCGGGTTATGCGTCTGCGTTCCGTGAAGAGTTTCGCCAGCTCGAGGAGCGTCTGACTGAGCGCCTGACGGCTCGCCTTGAACAGGAGCGTGACCCGCAGCGCCGAGCACTGATCTACGGTTTTCCGCAGCAGTTCGCGGCGGTACAGATCGCCGCCGAGCGGTTCATCCAAGATACCTTCGAACCGACGCGCTACGAACTGCCTGCGACCTTGCGCGGTGTCTATTTCACCAGCGGTACCCAGGTCGGCACACCGCTCGACCGCCTTACGGCCTCACTGTCGTCGAGTTTCGGCCTGGCCCGCCAGCAATTGCCGGCATTCACCGGTGTCGGCAAGAGCTACTTTGTCACGCGCCTGCTTACCGATCTCGTGTTCGGGGAGGCGGGGCTGGCGAACAGCGACCCGGCGGAAGAGCGACGTCGCCAATGGATTCAACGCGGCGTGCTGGTGGGTGCCGTGTTGGCGGTTGCCCTGGTCGCACTGGCCTGGGTCGGCAGCTATTTCCGCAACCATGCGTTGATCGAGGCGATGACCGCGCAGGCCGCCGGCACTGCTGAGCAGGTGTCTGCCGTCACGACTGATGAAAAGCGGCTGCTTGCGACGCTGCCCGCACTGGATGCGGCGCTGAATCTGACTGGGCGGCATCGCGAGGGCGACAGCGTGGTATCGGCAGTGACCCAGCTCGGCCTCGATCAGCGGCCGGGTCTGGAAGCGGAGGCGGAAAGCCGTTATCGCGCGGTGCTCGTCGAACTGTTGTTGCCGCGGCTGGTCTTGCGCCTGGAAGAGCGCTTGCGCACTGCGACCAAGACCGACGAGATCTACTCGGCGCTACGAAACTACCTGATGTTGCGCACGCCGGAACGTTTCTCAGCCGAGCAGATCGCCGAATGGCTCGCGCAGGACCTGCAGACCCACGATCTCGATCGCGTCAGCAAGCCGCAACGCGAGCGTCTTCTGGCGCACCTCGGCAACCTGTTCGATCGCGGGCCGGTGAAACTGCCGCTCGATCTGGATGCCAACGTGGTGCAGTTGGCGCGCGGCAAACTGCTTGGCATGTCCCTGGCGGACCGTATCTATGCGCAGATCATCGACAACAACGCGTTGTGGCGCGAGGTGCCTGATTTCCATGCATCCGACAAGGTCGGATCGGTTTTCAACTACGTGTTTGCGGTAACCCCGGGTAAATCGACACCCGAAGGCGGTGTCGACCGTCGCTTCACTATCGACGGGTATGCACTGTTCCGGCGGCAGATCAGTGGCACCACCGAGCAGCTCGCCGGAGAGAGCTGGATAGTCGGTGAGGGGTTCGGCGGTTCTGCCGACCGTGATCTGGAGGCGGTGCGGGCGCAGGTGTTGAGGCGCTACCTCGATGATTACCGCGCCCGTTGGGATGCGTTTCTCGGTTCCCTGACACTGGTTCCGTTCGATAGCGACATCAACAAGGCCATTGATGTATTGCAGATTCTGTCCGCGGACGATTCACCGTTGAAGAAACTGCTGACGGCGGTGGAGCGTGAGACCACGCTCAAACGTGCCGACGATCTAACGGAGAAGGGCAGTGACGTGGCACGGGGCGCATTGCGCTCGATCGGCGAGCGGGTCGGCAGTCTGCTGCACACACCGCAGTCTACCTTGCCGAGCACCGACGACAGCGCCCGCCGGCATCCGGTCGATACGCACTTCCGCCGCCTGAACAACCTGGTGCGCGCCGCAGAGGGCAGCCCGCCCGGCATTGATGCCAGCCTGGGTCTCCTCACCGAGCTGACCGGTTATCTCAAATCGTTGCAGAGCGTCCGGGGCATCAAACTAGTCGATGAGGTCAAGGCACTCTCCTCGGGTGTCGTCGGCCGTCTGCAGCAGCAGGCTGCACGCCAGCCCAAACCATTGCGCCGTTGGCTCGAGGTCGTCGACTGGCAGGTGCGCCAGATGCTCGGTGCCAAGGCACTCGATGAGCTCAACGCAGAGTGGCGCGCGACCGTCTATCGCGATTACCAGCGCGGTCTGCGTGGGCGCTACCCGCTGTCCCGCACCAGCGATCGGGACGCCACGCTGGAGGACTTCGGTGATTTCTTCGGGCCGGATGGCAGTATCGACCGCTTCTTCCGCGACTATCTGGCTGATTTCGTCGATACCTCGGGACGCGTCTGGCGCGTGCCGGAGAACAGTCCGATCCACATCTCACGTGAGGCGCTGATCGCAATGCAGCGTGCCGCAGTGATCCGGGAGGCATTTTTCGGCTCGCGCAGCAAATCACCCCAGGTGCGGTTCACGCTGCAGCCGGTCACGATGGACGGCGGTATCAATGACTTTGCCCTGGACCTGGATGGCCAGACCCTGCAGTTCGATCACAGTGCGACCCGCGAGAAGGCCTTGGAGTGGCCGGGGCCGCGTGCCACAGGTACCGTCAGGCTACGTCTCTCGCCGCCGACCAGCGGTGGGGGTGGCGGCAAGACCATAGAGGGCGCCTGGGCCTGGTTCCGTCTGCTCGACAGTTCGACGGTTGCGCGCCAAGCCGCAGATGTGTACGTCATCACCTTCGGTATCGACGGTCGGCGGGTGGAATATCTTTTGAAGTCGGGAAGCACCTTGAACCCATTCAAGTTGAGCGCGCTGGATCGTTTCCAATGCCCGGAGGTGCTGTGAATCAGGATTCCGCAAAACCCAGGCCCGGATATTTCGGCAAGATGCCTGCGCGCGGCGACTTCCTGTCTGGTGGCCTGCCACGCGATTTCACCGACCCTTGGGACGATTGGATTCAGACGTCGCTGGGTCAGAGTCGGCAGCAGCTCGGCGAGCAATGGCTCGACGTTTACCTGACCAGCCCTCTGTGGTGTTTCGCACTGGGTCCATCGCAATGCGGCTCCCTCGGCTGGGCGGGCGTGCTGATGCCCAGCGTCGACGCCGTCGGCCGTTACTTCCCGTTGACCATCGCGGCGCCGTTGGACATCGAAAGCAATCTCTTGAGTCTGCCCGAGGGCGCCGCCGACTGGTTTGCTGCTGCCGAGGTGCTGGCTCGCTCCAGCCTGGATGACGCCTTCGATCTGGATGACTTCGAGCGCCAGCTTGCCGCGCTTGGGCTGCCCGTGTCCCGGCCGGCACCGCAAGCGGTAGAGGGTAATGGTGCGTCGGCAGCACCCCTGGAGAATGCCTGGCGTTATGGGATGCCGCAGGCTTCACAGGCGCGACTTGATTGTCCCGCCTTGCTGCATGAGGCCATGGGTCGCCTGATGTACAGCTACAGTCTCTGGTGGAGCGGCGGTTCGACACGCATCGCGCCGAGCTACCTGTTCTGTCAGGGACTGCCGCCGCCGCAGGGCTACGCGGCAATGCTCGACGGTGCCTGGCAGCAGTGGGGGTGGGAGGATCGTCACGTGTTCACGGTCGTCGATGAGGGTGCGGACGATGGCGCCTGAGGTTGTTGATCGGCCACGACAACCGGCGCCCTGGGTCTCGGCCAGCCTCTCCGATGTGGGCTTGGTGCGATCCCGTAATGAAGACGCCTGTATCGAATTGCCCGAACAGCAGGTCTGGCTGGTCGCCGACGGCATGGGCGGGCATGAGGCCGGCGACCTCGCGAGCCACGTCGTGGTCGAGCAGGTGACCCGTCTACAACCGGTTGTACGTCTTGCCGATCGAATTCAGCAGCTGAAGGATCGGATCGAGGCCGCCAATGCCGCCTTGCTTGCCGAAGGGCGGCACCGTGGCAACAACGTGATCGGCAGCACCGTCGCCGGGCTCTTGCTGGACGGCCGCCACGCAGTTTGCGTCTGGGCCGGCGACAGCCGGGTCTACCGGCTGCGGGATGGCCGTTTACATCAACTGACCCGGGATCATCGATGGGTGGAGGAAATGATCGATCGCGGCGTTATCAGTCCTGATGAGGCGCAACATCATCCCCTTTCGAATGAGATCACCCGGGCGGTCGGTGCTGACGAAGCACTGACCTTGGCGGTGGAGATGCGCGACTTGCTGCCGGGCGACAGCTATCTGATCTGCAGTGATGGTCTGCATGGCGAGGTGGACGACGTTGAAATCGAGCTTATCCTCAAGGAGAAGCGCCTCGGCGATGCCTGCCGCGCGCTGGTCGCGGCCGCCAAGCGTAACGGTGCGCGTGACAATGTCACCGTGATCGTGGTGCAGGATCCGCGCTGATCATGGACATGCTGGTCAGGCTCTATGATTTGCCGGATGCCAGTGCGGCGACCGCCGAGCTCGCTGATGGCGGCGTGATTGTCCGTCGCGCCATGGCCCATGAAAGAGATCAGATCCTGTCCTGGGTCGGCGATCGTTTTGACGCTCACGGATGGCCGGCCGAGGTGGCGGTGGCCTTCTCGCGTCAGCCGGCGGCCTGCTGGATTGCAGTCTGTGAACACCGT
>Ga0316194_10000514_pt1 | contig 24862 bp, 23 predicted proteins | sample CroRivsedime1_MG_FD_204936 | JGI IMG/M metagenome (GOLD analysis project Ga0316194, IMG submission 204936) | Coastal sediment microbial communities from Maine, United States - Cross River sediment 1 | ecosystem: Environmental > Aquatic > Marine > Coastal > Sediment | place: USA: Maine...
GTGAGAGCATGAGCGTGGCGATGGTGACGTGTCTGAAGTTCATTGTCTTTGTCATCTGTTTCAGTGTCGGTGTTATAGTGAAGTATAACACTATATTAGTATAACGCAAGGCCCTGTGCGGACTTTATTTCCCGGGGAAAAACCTATTAAAAACAGATTATTACCTTTCATTCCGCCAGGGTTCGTGTTGCCCCTGCCTGTTCAGCCCGATGCAGCCTGAGACAGGTGCAGCGTGCCGGAGTTCGGCAGTAGCGGCGCAGCGGTCAATCGCGGCGTCTGACTGTTAGATGCCGGAAACGGGGCTTTGGATGCAGGCGTGAGCGAAGCTCTACAGGGTCGCCGCGGTCGCGGACGAACGTTCGCCGCGTCGCTCGCGTCGTGCTGCGAGGCGCTTCGAGATATTTGCCTGGATCATGAGCAGGCTGGGCGTCAGGACCAGCGTGAGGATTGTCGCGAATGCCAGGCCGCCGGCGACCGACGACGCGAGCTGGGTCCACCACTGGGAGCTCGGTGCGCCCACCGAGATGTCGCGGCCGATCAGGTTGATGTTTACGCCAAGAACCATGGGCATCAAGCCGATGATCGTCGTGACCGTGGTCAGCAATACCGGGCGAAGGCGAATTGCGCAGGTGCGCAGCACGGCGTCGTAGGCATCGAGGCCGCGGCCGCGCAGCACGTTATAGGTGTCGATGAATACGATATTGTTGTTCACCACGATGCCGGCGAGCGTAATGACGCCGACGCTGGACATGATGACGCCGAAGGGCTTGTCCATCACGAGGTGACCGAGGAGCACGCCACCCGTCGAAAAGAGCACGGCGGTGAGTATCAGTCCCGCCTGGTAGATGCTGTTGAACTGGGTCACGAGAATGATCGCCATGATCGCGAGAGCCATCAGCATCGCTCGTTCCAAAAACGCCATGTCTTCTTCCTGGTCTTCGGTGCCGCCCCGAAACGCGGCGCTCACTCGCGGGTCGAGTGCAAGTGTCGGCATCAGCTCGCGGAGTTCTGCCACCACGTCGGATACGAGGTAGTCGCTGTGAACGTCAGCGTCGATGCTGATCGTGCGCTGCATGTCGATCCTGGTGATCGTGCTCACTTTCTGGGCCGGCTTGCGTTCAACGAACGTGCTGATCGGCACCTGCCCCTCGTCGGTCGGGATTCGCAGCTGATCTATCTGGGAAAGACTGCGGTACTGCTCGGGATAGCGGACGCGGATGTCGATTTCGTCGTCGCTGTCGTCCGGGCGGTATTCGCCGATCTTTATGCCGTTGGTGACGAGCTGCACCATTGCGCCGACGAGCGAGATGTCGGCACCGAAGCGGGCCGCCTCGGCGCGGTCGACATCGATCTGCCATTCAATGCCGGGTAGCGGACGGCTGTCCTCGATATTGGTGACTGCCGGGTGTGTCTCCATGATCGCGCGGATATCGGCGACCGCCTCGTCCAGCAGCGCAGGGAATCGCGATGCGACCTCGATGTGGATGGGCTTGCCGATAGGCGGACCCGGGTCGGGTTTGCGGGTTTCGATCGTGATCCCCACGAGGTCGGCGGTCCTGTTGCGGATTTCCGCCAGGATCTCGTCGGATTTGCGGCGCTCGTCCCAGTCGACGTAGTTCAGCGTGAGCGAGCCGATATGGTCCGACGCGGCATCGTCACCCCCGGCCCCGACCTTGGCGTAGAGGTTCTCTATCTCGGGCATGCCGAGCACACGGTTCTCGACCTGGCGCACCAGCTCGTCCATCTCGTCGATCGACAGATCGCCGCGCGCACGAATGTCGACCATGCCGAAAGGCATTTCGACTTCGGGAAAGTACTCTACGCCGCGGCCAAACGTGAAAAACGCCGCATACACGGCCAGCAGCAGGCCGGTGACGGCCGCCACGTTACGCCAGGGCTTCTTCAGCGAGCGCCTGAGGACCCTGACATAGGTTCCCGTAAAACCGGTCACGTGATTCAGGTCGCCCGTTTCCGCCGCGGAGAGGTTGCGTTTCATTTCCGGCGTCGTGGCGCCGGTCCTGCCGAATATCGAGCCGAGCGTCGGCACGAATATCAGCGCCATGATCAGCGAAGCGGCGAGCACGGCTATCAACGTGATGGGCAGGTACTTCATGAACTCGCCGGACGTGCCGGGCCAGAGCGCCAGCGGCACGAACGCCGCGAGTGTGGTGCAGGTCGAGGCGATGATCGGCCAGGACATGCGAATGGCTGCCCGCGAGTAAGCGTCGAAACGGCTATCGCCTTCGGCCATGCGCCGGTCCGCCATTTCGGTTACCACGATTGCGCCGTCGACGAGCATGCCGACCGCCATGATCAATGCGAACAGCACCATCATGTTGATTGTCACGCCAAAGGAACCGATGAGCAGTATGCCCATCAGGAAAGAGCCGGGAATCGCGACACCGACCAGCAGGGCGGTGCGGATGCCGAGGATGCCGATAATGACGATGAATACGAGCAGCACGGCCGCGAGCACGCTGTTCTGCAGTTCCGTCAGCATGTCGTTCACGTCTTTCGATTTGTCGCGTGAAGCGATGACCTCGATCTCCGCCGGCCAGTAAGCCTGTTCCTCGGCCACCAGCGCCTTGATGTCATCTATCGTCTCGATGACGTTCGCGCGTGCGCGCTGCACGACTTCGATCGCGAGTGCCGGCTTGCCGTTCAGGCGCGCGTAACTTTCCGCGTCCTTGTAGGTCCGGCGCACTTCGGCGATGTCCTTGAAGTGAACGACGCGTTCGCCGACGGCCTTGATCGGCAGGTTGAGCACATCCGCCGGACTTTCGAATACGCCGGGCACCTTGACCGGAAATCGTCCTTCGTCCGACTGCAGCGCGCCCGCCGCCACCAGCCGGTTATTCCGCGCAACGAAGTTGATGATCTGCGCCTGGTCGAGGCCGTAGCTCTCCATGGCAAGCGGATCGACGATGACCTCCATCAACTCTTCGCGAACGCCCACGAGGTTCACCTCGAGCACGCCGGGAATGCCCTCGATTTCCTCCTTGAGGTCCCTGGCAATCGTTATGAGTGTCCGCTCGGGAACGTTGCCCGCCAGGTTCAGCACCAGCATCGGGTCGAAACGCGACATCTTGACCTCGTTGACGGTCGGCTCGTCGGTTTCGTTCGGCAGCTTGGCCTTCGCCATGTCGACTTTCTCGCGCACGTCCGCCAGCGCCTTGTCGGTGTCGATGCCGGCGTCGAACTCGATGAGCACATTGGCGCCGCCCTCGTAGGCGTTCGCCGTCATCTCCTTGATGCCCTCGATCGTGCGCAGCTCCTGCTCCATGGGGCGGACCAGCAGGCGCTCTCCGTCTTCCGGAGAGATGCCGTCATGCGTGATGTGGACGTAGATCATCGGGATTTCGATGTCCGGTTCCGCCTCCTTTGGAATGGTCAGGTAGGCGGTAACGCCGGCGAACAGCACGACCGCCAGCGACAGCAATACGGTTCGCGATCGCGACATTGCCGACTCGATGATCTGCATTAGGGCCTGCCGACGCTATGTGGACCCACGCTGCCGCAGGCCGTTTTTTCGGCTGGCAAGGCAGAGCGAGCGTTGCGTAGCATCGCTACACGAGCGAGCAATAACGCCGCCAGGCGGAAAAACGGCTGCGTCCCGAAGGGTTGTGGCTGAAACAGCGCCACTCTGCGTTGCTCGTCATTCATTTGGAGTCACCAAACTTCTCTCCTCGCGCCTTGATTGGCGCTGTTTCAGTCACGACAGCGTGGGCCCACATAGCGTCGGCAGGCCCTAGTCCTCGTCGTCCGACTTGATGGCGACCGCGGTATCGATATCGCCCTCGGGAACGGCGTTCACCATCGTCCCGGGTACGACGAAGCCCTGGCCCACCGTGATGATCGTGGCGAGATCCGGCAGGCCGGCGACCCAGACGCCGTCATTCGTCGACAGCGCTATGTCGGCAACGACGAATTCGACATTGCCATCGTCGTTAATGATCTTCACGCCAATGTTGCCGGCGTCGTCGAGCGTTAGCAGCGACGGTGAAATGCGATGCGCGAGCACACGCTCGGCAGGGATCTGCAGCTCGGCGGTGCCGCCGGCGCGCAGCGTGCCGGCGCCATTGTCGACTTCCAGCTCCACCGTGAACGTGCGCGTCGCCTCGTCCGCGACCGGGGCGACATAGCGGATGGTGCCGTGCACCGTTTCACCGGTGGCCAACTGAGCCTGTGCCTTCTGTCCGGTCTGCACGTAACCCGCGTCGAACTCCGAAAGGTTTGCGGTCACGATGATCGTGCGGTTGTCCACGAACCGCGCGATCGGGTCGCCGGACTTGACGAAGTCGCCGATTTCGACGTGACGTTCCTGCAGCGCTCCGCCGAAAGGTGCGCGTATCGTCATGTATTCGAGATCGAGCTGCGCCCGTTTGAGTTCGGTTTTTGCGGTTTCGAGCTCTGCGATGGCTTGCTGCAGCTGCGCTTCCGACACGTAGCTCTCGCCCTTGAGCTTCAGGCGCCCCTGGTACTCGACTTCGCGTTGCCGCAGGGTTGCTTCAGCCTGTGCGAGCCTTGCTTTGCGGTCGCGCTCATCCAGCCGGACGATGACGGCATTGCGATCGACGTTCGAGCCGCGGCTGGCGCCGACGTATTCGACACGGCCGTCGGTTTCGGCGGCCATATTCACAATACGGGCTGGCGCGGTCTCGCCATTGACGACGACCGTACGCATGATTTCTTCGGCAGACTGGGTACGCACCCGGACGCTCGACTGCTGTGCCGGTGCCGTATTGGTTATCAGGCTGTCCGGCGCCTCTTTCGGCGCCTCTTCACCGAATTGTCCCGAGACGAGCCACACCGTCACCAGCGCGGCGATGCCTGCCGAAATAAACCAGGACCGAAAATTTTTCACGTTTCCCAAATCCATTTTCTGAACCTTCTCTGTATCCGCACGAGGTCCTCGTCAGCATCAGCCGACCGCGGTCTCGTGCCCTTTGTTCGTATCCTCGAAGAGCGTGTCCCTGTTGTCTTCGATGTATTGCCGCATGGTCTTCATCATCGTCTGGCCGAAGCCGAGTACGAAGCGTGCGCCCGGCGGCCAGTCATCCATGCAGGATGTTTCCATTTCTTTAAAAAGCTGCAGGTAGTCCGTCATCTCTTTGACACGATTATCGACAACGGTTTCGACCTGTTCGCGCGACATGAGGTGTGCGAAGCACATCGTGGCGAGGAACTCGGAACGAATCTTGTGAGACGGACAGGGGTTGTCGAGGGCTGTCAACAGGCGCTCGCGGCCCAAGTCGGTGATCTGGTAGACCTTGCGGTCCGGCTTGCCTTCCTGCGGGACGTGCCGGCAATCGACCAGCCCGTCACCGGCGAGCGCGTTGAGCGCGGGGTAGATCGAGCCGTATCCGGCGGCGAAGAAATGGCCGAACGACGATTCGAATTCCTTTTTCAGGTCATAGCCCGAGGCTTCGCCGTCGGTCAGCATGCCCAGGCAGACGGTTTTTACGTCCATTGCGGTTCAACCCGGCGACCCATGTCGCCCATATATCGGGGCGATGTATTATATTAGTTCGATATATAAAGTCCAGCCTGCAAATGTAACGAATTGTCTCGAGCAATAAGCTCAATAAAAACAGTTACATATAAAATTACCGGGCGGAAAATTCGGCAATCGCGGGCGCGATTTACCGGGCGGTTGCGCGACCGGGTAGCAGGATTACTGGAAATACTGCGCCATGAACGGGGTCAGGAAGCGGTCCTCGGGGTCCAGCTGGCGACGGATCCGGCGGAAGAATTCGAGGCGGGCACCGTAGACCTGGCGGGCATAGTCGGCGCGCAGCGAGCGCGTCTGGCTGAACAGCGGTACCCCGGCCCAGTGCTCGGCAAAATCCGCAAGATCGATCACGAAATCCTCCCAGCCATTGGCCTGGGTCGACGAGGTCTGCAACACGATCATCGGTTCGTCGAACGACGGAGACAGCAGGGCGGACCGGTCGTGGTCGACGTAATAGCCGACGGCCGGCATGTCGCAACGATATCGCGAGTCTGCGTAACTCTGTCTGCAGAACTGCCGGTACGCGCGCGCGACCACGGAAAAGTCGGCCGCCGGAAAGCACCAGGTCGTGTACAGCAGCTTGCGCGTGCGGCTGAAGTTGCGGCCGGTCGAACCAGCAAGCATGTTGTTCCCCGTCGTGACGAAACGCCCGTTGACGATTCCCTGCGTCGCCTCGCTCACCGTGTCGATAACCTGGTAGCGAACGGAATGCAATGGCAGCAGGCGGTTGAATGACTTGAACAGGTTGGGCAGTACCGTGCTCTCGCCCCAGTCCTTGATCTTCCACGGCGTCTTGTAGGTGTGCCCGGCCGACTCCGAATAACGTCTCAAATCGAGATAGACACGGTCGCGGTAGGGGAGCAGGTAGAACTTGAAGCCGACATCGTTATTCGACAGCGTGTCGACCACGGCACAGAAGTCGTCGATCGGCAACTTGCGATGGCTGACCGTAAAATTGGCTATCGGCTGCACCCGGAGCGTTGCCTCGACGATGACGCCGAGCAGGCCGTAGCTCGAGCGAACCGCGCCCAGCAGGTTTTTCTGCCCGGCGTTCACCTTCATCAATTTGCCTGCCGGCGTAACCAGTTTCGCGCTCAGTACCCTGCTGGCGAGGCATGCGGAGCGTTTCCCGATGCCGGGGCCCATGCTCGGTGCGGCGATAGCGCCACCCAGTGTACGACCGGTGAGTTCCTGCGCGCCGACAAGTTCGAGACCATGCTCCGAGAGCGCCTCGACGAGACGATAGACGCGGACGCCGGCCTGCGCCGTGACCGTATTGTTGAACGTATCGATATTGAGGATGTTGTCGAGCGCGCCGACGTTGACGAGAGTGCCTGCAGGCGTCGTATTGCAGCCGGTGCAGGCGCTGCCCGCGCCCGCCGGCCGGATCGGCGTGGCTGTTCGCGCGGCAGGATCCAGCAGCCGCATCAGTTCCCGCAGGCTGTTGATCGTGTATTCGGTACTGCCGCCATTGACGGGCCGTATGAAACGTCCCGTATTGCGAAGTCTCGCTGCAGTCATAGTCATCTCCGGCAAAACAGAATCGAATGCCAAAGACACGGCTGCGCGGATCGGGAAGGCCAGACGGCAAGACTCGCGAATACGAATCAGAACTCGTGTTGGCGGCCCCGCTGTCCTAGGTATTACCCGTAGACCGGTAGCTTTGCGGCCCTGGCTTTCACCAGGTGTGCCTTTGTCAAACGAAGCTGCATCGTCGCACGCGATTCGGAAAGCTGTCAACGAGTGCAGGGCGCGAAGAAATATATTGTCAAATCGAAGCCGAGGCCCGCTCTATTCACTGCCAGCTCAATACCCAGCCGGTCACGATGGACACATCTGCACGCTGGATGACCTCGTTCGTGTTGCCTATGCTGACAACAGCGTCCGATGCGGGCAGCCAGCCAGTCACACCGAGGCGCAGGCGAAAGCCGATTCGCTCCGAGAGAGCAGCTGCATCGATCTCGATTCCACCCTCTGCAACGAGCACGGCCCGATCGACCGCTGCCGACTTTTCGCCACTGCGAGCCTCGCGCCCCAGCAATTGCTCCCGGCGCCAGCCCGCGCCGATGCTCGTGTAGAAACGCAGCCATTGCAATTCATGCGACACAGCACGGGACCACTCGTTACCGAGAGATACCTGCTTCGTGTCGACGAACAAAGCGGCATTGCGGCCCAACTGGGGCTGACCGCCGCGAATTTCGGCAAAAGCCGCCTCACCCCAAACCGATTGCGGGGATGTGAACAGGCGGCGATGCCAGCGCGCCGCAGCCTGGAACGTGACGTGTGGTATCTGCAACGACAGCTGACCCTCGAACCGAGCCGGCGACCTGTGAGTCCGCCGGCGTGTTTCGGGAGACGACAGAAAACTAATCTGCCCGTAGGATGCCGCGCTGTCGATGCGCTGCACGGTCTCGATGACGAGAGCGCCGAAGCGCACACCGAACGAAACCGCGAACTTGTCTTCCTCGGCTGCCGTATCCTGCAGAACGAAATCCTGGCCGTACCCCCTGCGCCAGTCACGCCGGAGACCCAGCCAGAGATCCAGGGCCGGGCGGGACGCCACGGCGTAAAGACCCGCAATCCCGTCGAAATTCCCGCCGGCGGAGCCGAAAGCACCGGCCCGGGCCCATAAGCCGATATCCCAGTTCCGCCAGAAGTCGTCGCCGGACGCGGCCGAGAGGCGCCGATAGTGTTCGACGAGGAACCAGGCAGCCGGATCCGTTTCGCGAGTATCCGTATAGGGTATGGCGTCGGTGTCAGAAGCGACCAGTCGATGAAAGCCATTCTGGATGCGCTCGCCCGCGTAATTCCCGATGCTGCGCAGCGCCACTCCGGCCGCAAGGGAAGTCCGCTGACCCTCGGTGTCGTTGCGTAGCAATTCGTAGCCAAGCGACAGCGTCATCGTGTCGATGCGCGCACGATCGTCCACGTCCAGGTCTTCGCGAGTCAAAATACTCTGGTCGAGTACCGCGAGCCAGGATTCGCTGATCCGTCCCGCGACCATTATCTGCTGCGTGCGGTAGTCGTCACTGGTGCCCGATGCGACGAAGTCGTTGCCGAGGAAATACAGGTAGTCCGGGCGCACTGTCGGTGGCAGGTGCGACGGAAGACCTGAGATTTCACCTGCAGCCGCGACGCCCGGTGCGACGAGCGCCAAAAAGGTTACCCAGCAGGCAACCGGAATTGCGATCCGCAACCGGGCTTCCGACATGGTTACTCGCTATTGTTTACCCGGGGGGCGTCCGGGCATCTGTTGGCTACATGCTGGCGCCTGACATTGCGTTTGACAAGGGCCGGACCCGCAACCATCATCCGCACAGTCGATTTTCCCCCTGTCCGGGAATCGAGCAGCAGCAAACTGCTCGTCGCCGGGTACAGACGAGAGCGAGGTGCTTGCCATGAACAAGCTGGTTGTAATTGGATTAACGGTATTCGTAGCCGGTTGCGCCGGCGAGCCGGCGCTGCAGACGGGGCCGAACGCCGAGATGACGTTCGACGGCCTGGTTCGAATTGATCATGCGCGTTTCGAAGCGGCGTGGATCGACCCGGACGTCGATCTCAAGAAGTACAACAAGATCATCCCCGGTGGCGCCGAATTCGAGTTTCGAAACGTCCAGAAGATGTCGGCCTCGGCCGCCAGGCGAACCAACGAAAAAGAATTCTGGATCAGCGACACGAACAAGCAGCGCCTGGCCGATACCGTGACCGAGGTATTCGCCGAAGAGCTGCAAAAGAGCGAGCACTTTACGGTCACCGACGAACCCGGTCCGGATGCGCTGATCATCATCGGCGGCCTCCACGACATCGTGTCGCAGGTGCCGCCGGAGGATGTGGGCAGGTCCGAGGTCTGGCTGCGGTCCGTGGGCGAAGCGACACTCGTCATCGAGCTTCGCGACTCGCTGAGCAACGAGGTCGTCTACCGTGCCGTCGAACGCCGCGCGGCCGAGCTTGCCGGCAACCAGATGATTCGTGCCAACACGGCGACGACCTGGGCCGAGGTGCGTCGCTGGGCGCGCCGCTGGGCAGTGCGCCTGCGCGAAGGCCTGGATTCCGTCCACGAATGAGAAATGATCAGCTTCTGCTGATCGCCTGAAGCCCTGCAGGAAGCCCGGAGACATCTCCGGGTTTTTTGTTGCCGAGCGAACGGGCGGTTTTTAGCGCACGCGTCTCAGACTGGGGGATAATGCCGGCATGGGCATGTTCGAGACACTGGTAGGAAGCCGGGTACCGCAAAAATACCGCAAGTACTTCGACCTGCCGGAGCGTTCCGACTCCTTCAAGCTGACCGACACGGGCGACACGGCGCTCGGGTCCGCCGTGGAGGCGTGGATCTCGGCGAACGCCGGGCCCTGCGGTGTCTTCAGGCTACAGCTGGGCATCGACGCGCTCTGTCTGCGACTCGGTCTCATCGACAAGGCCGAGCGCAGCATCGACATCCAGAGTTACCTGATTCGCGACGACCTGAGCGGTAACCTGATTGCGCTCAAGCTCATCGAGGCCGCGAACAGGGGGGTGCGTGTCCGGCTGCTGATGGACGATGCCCTGACGGAGCCGATCGATGCCGGCCTCCGAAGCCTTAACGATCACATCAACATCGAGGTTCGCGTTTTCAACCCGTTTCCGCGGCGCCGTTCGCGGTTGATCAGCTTTATCGCGAACTTCAACATTCTCAACCGGCGCATGCACAACAAGTCGTTCACGGTCGACAACCAGGTGACGATCGTCGGCGGCAGAAACCTCGCGGACGAGTACTACCAGACGAGTGTCAAGATCGAATTCCTCGATGAAGATATCGCCGCCATCGGACCCGTGGTGGATGACGTTTCAAATGGCTTCGACGAGTACTGGAATACCAAGGAAGCAATTCCGATAAGCGTCTTCGACAAGTACCTGCCGCACCAGCCGCTTAACGAGACAATCGCGGCCGGCCATCGCCACATCGAGACGCACAGGGACAGCCCGGTCATTCGTGGCCTCAATGAACACCTGATCCGCGAACTCGTCGAAGGCAACCTGCCATGGGTCTCGGCGAAGACCGAACTGGTGCTCGATCATCCGGACAGGGTACGCGGCCTTGTTCGTCGGCAAATTGGCGATGTAACCGAGCGGCTTATGCAGATGGTTTCAGCGGCCCAGGAAGAGGTCGTGGTGGTTTCACCGTATTTCGTTCCGCAGCGCGAAGGCGTCGATTTCTTCGGCGCGCTCGCCAAAAAGGGCGTTCGCGTGGTCATTCTCACCAATTCCCTTGCGTCCACGAACCACTCGAGCGTACACGCGGTGTACGCGCGCTATCGCAAGCCCCTGTTACGGGAGGGCGTCGAACTTTACGAGCTGCGTCCCATCGAGGAGGGCAGCACAGTCGGTGATGCGGATCCTGCGAGGCTGACACTGCATTCCAAGGTCGCGATCGTCGATCGCCTCGCTGCGTTCGTGGGCTCGTTCAACCTCGATCCGCGTTCCCTGTATATCAATACCGAGCTCGGCATGGTCGTCGAATCCCGCGAGATTGCGGCGTCGATGGCCTCTTCCGGCCTCGAGTCGCTGGAGACAGTAGCGTACCGGCTGAAGTTGAACCGCAGGGGGCGCCTCAACTGGCACTACACCAGCAACGGGCGGGAACTGGTCGCGGCAAAGGAACCGGACACCAGCTTCTGGCGGCGTTTGCTGACGCGGTTGATGGGGCTGCTTCCGATCGAGGGGCAGATGTAGCTACTCCCCGGCGCATTCCTGCAGCTCGGCTTCGTAGCGCTCCTCGCGAATGGCACCATGATGCATGGTTATCTGGTAGCCGACGTAGTACTTGAATACGTTACTGACATAGGTGACCGTTTCGCTGCCGATCCTGCGCGCGGCGATAATCTCGACGTTGTCGAACCAGCGGTCGGGATCGTAGCCGTTCTCGGCTGCCTCGCGCTGGTAGCGGTTGATCTTGGCCGGCCCCGCATTGTAGGCGGCCAGGCTGAACAACCACTGGTTCAGGTCGTTGATGTCGTCGTCCGCGAAATAGCGGTCCGCGATGAAACGCATGTATTTTGCGCCGGCGTGCACGTTGCCGTCGATGGTTGTGATGTCGTCAATGCCGACATTCCTGTCCGCCGCCGTCGACGGTTTGATCTGCATGATGCCGATCGCTCCTGCGGGGCTCCGCCGGTCCTGTTGCAGGCCGGATTCCTGGAAAGCCTGTGCCACGAGCATCAGCCAGTCGAAATCGAATTTCTCGCCGTACTTCCGGAACACGCTGATCCGCCCCTGCATCTCGCGCAGCGCCCTGCGCGTGTGTGAACACCGGACGTGCACCGCGCTCGACAGGTAGCGGTTATAGGTATCGTTTCCGACGAGCGTTCCCTTGCCGTATTTTCTCAGAAAATCTGAGATCTTCGCGGCGAATTGCGGGCTGTCCTTGCGCATCGCCCACGCAATCGAGCCTCCTTTGTTCAATATCAGGTCGTCGCGCAAGACAATGTTCGGAAACACAGTTGCCCAGAACTCCGCCTTGTAATCGTCCATGACGGTAATGTCGATCATCCCCCCATTGACCATCTCCAGCAGGTCTTCGGCTTCCAGTATCTCGTCGGCAAGATGGATGTCGGGCGGTTCGAGCCCGCGGCTCTCGAAACCAGTGACGAGGAACTGCAGGTGCTCGTAGTAACTGCTCGATTCGCGGACGACGATTTCCTCTCCGGCCAGGTCGTCCAGGGTATCGACAGGCGGTGCGCCGGGGCCGGTTACGATGATTTCGTCAATATCCTTCAGCATCGGCCGGGCAAAGTCGACGAGATCGGCCCGTTCCGGCGTGATGGTGAGATCGCCCGCAACGAGGTCCGCATGCCCGTTCAGTAACGCAGGGATCAGTTCATCACGGCTCACCGGAATCACGACGACATAGACCTTGATGTTGCGGCGGCCCAGCTCGTTGTTGACGTAGGATTCGAGGCGCTGCAGCAGGTCGTAAGCGGCCCCCTTGGGCAGCCCGTCGACGTAATAGAACTGGTAGCCGCCATACGGCACGACGGCGCGAATGATGCGGCGTTCGACCATGCCGTCGAAATCGCCGCGCCACGGTTCCCAGATGACGCGGAAGGGCATTGGCAGGATGTCGCCGGCCGACGGATTCTCGTCGCCCGCCAGGTACTCCGGCTGCGCGGTCTCCTCGTCGGTAGACTCCGTCTGCTCTTCCGGGGGCTGGTCCGTGCCGCAGGCCGCGATACAGGCCAGGGCGATAAGGAACGTATGTCGAAACGTCATCGGGCACCGTTTTGGCCGGGGGAACGGACGATTCTCGCAGCTGCGGGGCAATAGCGCCAAATCTATCCGCCGCGCGCTTGACGCCCGTCCTGCATGCAGCCGAGACTGTGTGGATGAGCGACGTTGACCGTAATAGCCTGGCCGCGGCTGCCCGTGAAGCTTCGGCGAGGATAGCAGGCCTGGTTCGGGCAACGCCCCTCGACTACTCGTACCGCTTCAGTGCCGACACCGGTGCGGACGTGTACCTGAAGCTCGAGAATCTCCAGTACACGGGCTCATTCAAGCTGCGCGGTGCGGCAAATCGCCTGATGACGCTGGGGAGCGAGCAAAAGCGTGCCGGCTGCGTGGCCGCGTCGAGCGGCAATCATGGCGCCGCGATTGCCTATGCGATGCAGAAACTCGGCATCGAGGGCGTGATATTCGTGCCGGAACAGACCTCCACGGCGAAGGTCGAGGCAATCAGGAGCTATGGTGGCGACGTGCGCTTCTTCGGCAACGACGGCCTCGATACCGAAATCCACGCCCGCAGGCACGCCGATGAGCACGGTATGTTCTACCTGTCCCCTTACAACGATGCAGAGGTCATTGCCGGGCAGGGCACCTGCGGTATCGAAATCGAATCCTCGCTGCCGCGCGTCGATACGGTGTACGTGGCCGTCGGCGGCGGCGGGCTGGTGAGCGGTGTCGCGAGCGTGCTCAAAACCGGCAACCCCGCAATCCGCATCGTTGGATGCCAGCCGGAGGCGTCGGCCGTGATGGCGCACTCGATCGAGGCCGGGGGGATCGTCGACGAGCCGAGCCGCCCGACGCTGTCGGACGGTACTGCGGGCGGCATCGAGCAGGATGCAATCACCTTCGATCTTTGCAGAAACCTGGTCGACGAGTTCGTGCTCGTGAGCGAAGCCGAGATTGCGGCGGCAATGCGGCAATGCATCGACTACGAGCATCAACTCATCGAGGGCGCTGCGGGCGTGGCGCTGGCTGCGATGCTGAAGCAAAAGGACGCGCTCGCCGGGCGGCAGGTAGTTGCCCTCGTCTGTGGCGGCAATGTCAGCCGCGATACCCTGGCGCGCGTTCTCCAGGCGGGAACCTGACATGCGCCGTTTCGTTCTCTTTGCCATCTTCGTCATCGCGTCGGGCGCGGCGGCCGCAGAAGTTGCTGTGTTCGTGAACGTCAACGTGATCCCGATGTCCGGGGAGAGAATCGTCGAACAGCAGACCGTCATCGTCAGCGACGGCGTTATCGGCACGATCGGCAATGTCAACGAGGTGCCGGTTCCGGAGGGCGCCAGGTTGATCGACGGCACCGACCGTTATCTCATGCCGGGCCTCGGCGAGATGCATGCTCACGTGCCGCCCGCCGGTTCCGATGACCTGGAACGTGACTTTGCGCTGTTCGTCGCAAACGGCGTCACGACCGTTCGCGGCATGCTCGGGCACCCCTCGCACCTGAAGCTGCGCGCGGAGCTGCTCGCCGGCGAGACATTCGGGCCCCGGCTCATTACATCGGGCCCGTCGCTGAACGGACGCTCGGTCAGCGGTGCCGCGGACGGCGAACGCCAGGTCCGCGAGCAGTATGCGGCGGGTTACGATTTCATCAAGATTCACCCGGGGCTGGACGACGAGGAATTCGCCGCCATTGCCGCCACGGCGAACGAACTGGGGATCCCCTTCGCCGGGCACGTTCCCATCGCGGTTGGCCTGGAAAAGGCACTGGCGTCGGGCATGGCGAGTGTCGATCATCTCGACGGCTACATGGCGGCATTGATGCCGCCGAATTTCGACGCGTCGGGTGGCTATGGCGGGCTATTCGACGTGCTGCTCGCCGGCGATGTCGACGAAGACGGCATACCGGCGCTAGCCGCAGCGACGGCCGCCGCCGGGACCTGGAACGTTCCCACGGAGACCCTCGTGGAACAGCTCATCAACGAGCTGTCGGCGAGCGAGCTGCGCCGCCGCGTCGAAATGCGTTACGTGCCGGAGGCAACCATCGAGCGCTGGACGGAAGCGAAGGAACGGCAGCAGCAGGAACGCGGTTTCAGTAGCGAGATCGCCGCTAAAGCGACAGGCATACGCCGCAGCCTGATACGGCAGCTGCACGGCGCCGGCGCCGGGATCCTTCTCGGCTCGGACGCGCCCCAGGTGTTCAACGTGCCCGGTTTTTCGCTCCACCGTGAACTCGAGTTGATGGTTGCGGCCGGTTTGACGCCGTTTGAGGCGCTGCAGGCCGGTACCGCGAACGTTGCCCGTTTCCTGGGGCTGAGGACGGGCGTTATAGAGGCCGGGCGCGAGGCGGACCTGGTGCTCCTCGATTCGAACCCTCTCGAGGATATTTCCAGCACGCGACGGGTGCACGGTGTCATGGTGCGCGGTGAGTGGTACTCGGCCGGCGATATCGACGCATTGCTCGAGCGCTTCCGGCTCCATGACCGCGATTGAAGCGGGCAGATTGCAACCAAACGGTTTCGAGCGGCGTCTTACAAGTAATACTGATACGCACAACCGGTTCGGGAGAAAACGATGCGCGGAATTATCGTAATGGCAATGTTTGCCGTGAGCCTGTCATATGCGGGCTCGCAAAAATACACCGAGGTGAGGGACCTCGAACTGGATGCGTCCGGATTGTCGGCAGTGTTCATCGAAGGCGGCGCCGGCGCCATGGTCGTTACGGGCGTCCAGGGCAGCAACGAAATCGTCGTGGTTGCGACGATTACCGTCGATACCGGCGACGTGGACGAAGCGGCGAAATTCGTCGAAAAGCGGCTTTACCTGGATCTCGAGCAGGACGGCGACAGGGCAGTACTGAAAGCGGGCTTCCGCCCGGGATGGGGATGGGGCGGCGAAGCCTCAGTCGATCTCGACGTGCGCATGCCGGCGCAGCTCGCGCTGGAGATCGACGACGGCTCCGGACCGATTACGGTCGACGGAATCTCGAGCGCCATCAGGATTGACGACGGCAGCGGCCCGATCGAGCTGGCCAGGACAGGCGACGTGGAGATCGACGACGGCAGCGGTTCGATCCGGCTCGAGAACACCGGTGCCGTGAAGATCGATGACGGCTCGGGTTCGATTACGATTGTCGGGGCGGCAGGCGACGTGTACGTCGAAGACGGTTCCGGGACCATCGAGATCCGGGGCGTGCAGGGCAGTGTCACCGTCGACGACGGTTCCGGCGACATCGAGATCGACGACGTGGAGCGTGACCTGATCATCGAAGAAGAGGGCAGCGGCTCGCTGCGCTACACCAACGTCCGCGGCGCTGTCGAGCAGCACGACTGACCCGACCCCCCTGAATAGAGCCCGTCAGCCATGGCGGGCTTTGTTTTGTCACGCTAGAATGAGCTCACACCCGCTGAATGGGTGCACCGGCGAGAAGGGGGGAAGATGAAACTGGTCAAGCATCTGCTCGATGCAAAGGGCAGAAAGGTACTATCCATTTCGGCCGATGCCTCGGTCTTCGACGCGATCAAGATGATGGCTGACGAGTCGGTCGGCTCCCTCGTGGTGCTGGACGAGAACGACGGGCTGGTCGGCATCGTGACCGAACGGGACTATGCCCGCAAAGTCATCGTCATGGGCCGGTCGTCCGGGGATACCCGGGTGGCTGATATCATGACCGCCGATGTTCTGACGACGAGCTGCGATTGCACCGTCAATTCGTGCATGGAAATCATGACCGACAGGAAACTCCGCCATCTGCCGGTCGTCGAGGACGGCCGGGTGATTGCAATGGTTTCGATCGGTGACCTCGTACAGGCCATCATCGCGGACCAGAAGGAAGAGATCGAACATCTCGAACAGTACATAAGCGGCTGACCCATGACCGACGAACATGACGTCGACGAACGGGTTTGGAAACTGTTCGACGGCTACGTACACGGCACGGTCACGCGGCGCGAATTTCTGGATAGGGCGGCGCGTTTCACCGCGAGCGGCGTTTCCGCCGCAACGCTGTTGACGGTGCTGAGCCCGGACTACGCGCTGGCGCGGCAGGTCGACCCGGACGATCCGTCCATTTCCGCAGGCTACAAGAAGTACGAATCGCCGAAAGGCGCGGGAATCATGCGCGGCTACTTTGCCCGGCCATCGAAGTCCGGCCACAAGTTGCCCGGCGTCGTGGTCATACACGAAAACCGTGGCCTGAACCCGTATATAGAAGACGTCGCACGGCGCCTCGCCGTTGCGGGTTTCATTGCGTTCGCTCCGGATGCACTCACCCCGCTCGGCGGCTACCCCGGTAATGACGACGATGGCAGGGAACTGCAGCGGCAACGCGATGGCGAGGAAATGACCCAGGATTTTGTCGCCGCCGTGAAATTCCTGCGCGAGCATCCGGACACCACGGACCGCGTCGGCGCCGTCGGCTTCTGTTTCGGCGGCGGCATGGTGCTCGAGCTCGCCATCCGGCTGCCGGATCTCGATGCCGGCGTCGCGTTTTACGGGCGCCACCCGGACGCGGATCGCGCAGCCGCCATCGAGGCGCCGTTGATGCTCAATCATGCGGAGCTCGACGAGCGCGTGAACGCCAGCTGGCCGGCGTTCGAAAAAGGCCTGAAGGCCGCCGGCGTCGATTACGTGCACCATGACTACGAAGGCGTGCAGCACGGCTTCCATAACGACACCACGCCGCGATACGACAAAAAGGCGGCTGAACTTGCGTGGACGAGAACCGTCGAATTCTTTAACAGGCACCTGAAACAAGACGGTTGATAAGGGGTTCGCGAGACGAACCCGACAAACATGACTATCGCTCGCTTCCTGCCATTGCTCATGCTGCTGGCTTCGCTGGCGCAGGCGCAAACACCTGCCTCGCAATCCGGGGCCGTTGCCAAGACCGTCGTCGGGCCGGGCAATACCGACCTCGCGGATGGCGCCACGGCACTGAGAGTCGGGAACGCGGAGGATGGCGTAAGGCTGACCGAGCGCGGCCTCATGTCGGCAAGCAGCCGGCGCGAGCGCGTTGCCGGTTATTCCAATCTCTGCGCGGGGCTCGCGATGCTCGAGCGGCTCGACGAAGCTCTGGAGGCATGCAATCGCGCACTCGAACTCGACGACCGCCACTGGCGCGGCTACAGCAACCGGGCGCTCGTGTATCTCAAGCAGGAACGCTATCCGGAGGCGGAGCGTGATATTTCCGTGGGGGAGGAGCTCAATCCGAACGCCCGCACACTCAAGACGCTGAGGGCGATGTATCGCGATGCCGTCGACCCCGTGGCACCGAGTATCATCATCGACGATCGACGCGAGGCGGCCGGAGATGATGCGGACCGGTAGCTACCGGTTACCCGCTGCGTTGCTGCTGTGGGTCCTGAACGTTGCGGCCGGCGAGCCCGCCGTCACTCATGTGGAAGACCAGGGCCTCGAGCGCGTTCCGCTCAACACGGTTGCCCCGGTTTACCCCGCCGTCGCGCGCGGCGAGCGGATCGAGGGCGACGTGCAGGTGTGTTTCAACGTCGATCGCGAAGGCAGGCCGTACCGTATCGCCGTACGCAACAGCACCAACCGCGTGTTCGAGAAGCCGGCGATTCGCGCGATCAGGGCGTCCCGTTACCAGCCGCTGCCTGCAGACCAGCCGGTCCCCGCGATCAAGACGTGCAGGACGTTTCGATTCAGGCTCGAACCGGTGCCCGCTGACTGAATCAGCCGGCAAGCCCGGCGGCGAGTTTCGCGGACCGCAGGGTGTTCGACATCAGCATCGTGATGGTCATCGGCCCGACGCCGCCAGGCACGGGCGTTATTGCTTTGGCAACCGCGCAGGCTTCGTCGTAATTGACGTCGCCGACCAGCTTCGATTTCATCTCGCCGTCGATCTCCAGCTGCACACGATTGATGCCGACGTCGATGACGACCGCTCCCGGCTTGATCCAGTCACCGCCGACCATGTGGGGACGGCCGACGGCGGCCACGACGATATCCGCGCCGCGCACCACGGCGGGCAGGTCCTTCGTGCGACTGTGCGTGATCGTCACCGTCGCGTTCCTTGCAAGCAGGAGGCTGGCCATCGGTTTGCCGACGATATTCGAGCGGCCGATCACGACCGCGCTGAGGCCGGACAGGTCCGTGCCGAGATGATCCTCGACCATCAGCATGCAACCGGCGGGCGTGCAGGGTACGAAAGCGTCCGCGGTATCGCCGGCCGTCAGCTTGCCGATGTTGATGTAGTGAAAGCCGTCGACGTCTTTCGAAGGCAATATCGACTGGGTTATCTGCTGCTCGTCCAGGTGATCGGGCAACGGCAGCTGCACGAGAATGCCGTGGATCGCGTCGTCCTCGTTGAGCGAAGCGACGAGATCGAGCACGTCCTGTTGCGCTACGTCGGCCGGCAGCGTGTGCTGCAGCGAATGGAAGCCGCAGGCTTCCGCCGTGCGCTTCTTGTTGCGCACGTAGACCTGGCTCGCCGGGTCTTCGCCGATGATGACCACCGCGAGGCCGGGCGTGGTGCCGTGATCGCGAACCAGTGTGGCCGTCTCCTCTTTGATTTTCTCCGACAATTCGGCCGCTTTGGCCTTGCCGTCAATGCGAATAGCACTCGCCATGAGCCAGTTTCCTGTGGGTCGAAAGCGCGGGCATGGTAACGCCGGCGCCAGTTTGCGTAAACTGCGCCATCTACCTAGCGCAATCGATACCGGAGTACAGACCATGATCGAATCCTGGCTGGAACGCTGGCGCGAAGGGCGCATCGGCTGGCACGAGGCGGGCGGCAACGCCAGCCTGAAGAAGCACTGGAACGCGGCGGGCCGGCGCGTTCTCGTGCCGATGTGCGGCAAGACCGACGACATGCTGTGGCTGGAAGAGCAGGGCAACAGCGTCGTCGGCGTGGAACTGTCCGATATCGCGGCACGCGCATTCTTCGAGGAGAACGGCCTGCAATACACTGTCCGCGACGGCAGGCTGCCGGTTTACTCTGCCGGGGACCGGGATATCTCGATCTATTGCGGCGACCTGTTCGTTTTCGGCGAGCCGGGGTTTACCGGCTGGTACGATCGCGGCGCGTTCGTTGCGACGCCGGCGGAGCAGCGTACGGCGTATGCGGAACATATCGATACGCTGCTGGCACCCGATGCCTGCAGGCTGCTGATCACCCTCGAATACGACGACAGTATTGCGACCGGCCCGCCGTTTTCCATTGCCGAGGAGGAAATCAGGCGCTACTGGCCTGACCTGCAGATGGTCGATCGCTACGACGACATCGAAAATGGCCCGCCGAAGTTCCGCGAGGCCGGATTGCAGGAGATGTTCGAGACCGTCTGGCGCTGAATGCTCAGATACCCATCTTCGCGAGCAGGTCCGCGATCTCGCGCGTAATGCGCTCGGCAACCGGATGCGTGGCTGCAAACCGGGACTCGAGTTCCCTCGCGCTGTCTCTCAGCGTTTCCTCGCTGCCAGGGGCGATCTCGTCGAGATCGTCATTGAGCTTCGACAGCAACTTGCGCGTGTCGTTATCGATCTCACCCGTCGATTTCAATTCCTTGTCGAGGTCCGCGAGAAGGGTGCGGATTCGTTCACTGTTCAATTATTGTCTCCCGCAATGGCGTCAGGCCACGTCTTCAACATCTTTCAGGCGCAGTTCGTGCTTGCTGACCGGCAGCTCGCGAATACGAATGCCGGTCGCATCGAAAATCGCGTTGGTGAACGCCGGTGCAATGGGTGGCGTACCGGGTTCGCCGGCACCGCCGGACACGCCGCCGCCGTCGATAATGTAGGTTTCGACGGCCGGCGCCTCGTCCATGCGCAGCATCCGGTAGTCGTGGAAATTCGATTGCCGGACGGCGCCGTCCTCGATCGAGATTTCGCCGTACAGCGCGGCCGTGAGGCCGTAAGCGATACCGCCTTCCATCTGTGCGACGAGGTTGTCGGGGTGCACGGCGTAACCGGGGTCCACGGCGCAGACGACGCGCCGAGCCCGGGGCTTGCCGGCGACGATCTCGACGTCCACGACCTGGGCGACGATGGTACCGAACGAGCGATGAATGGCGATGCCCCGGCCCATGTTGTCCGGCAGGCTGTCGCCCCAGCCGGCCTTCTCCGCCGCGAGGTCGAGCACCGCCAGGAAGCGGGGAGCATCGGCAAGCAGGCCGCGCCGGTATTCATAGGTATCGCGGCCGGCAGCGACCGCCAGTTCGTCGATGAAGGACTCGGTGAAAAAGGCATGCAGCGAATGATCGACACTGCGCCAGAATCCCCAGGGCACATGCGTCTCACTTTCGCTGTATACGATGGCCTGATCCGCAATCGCGTACGGGATATGCGGCGCCTCTTCGGGGTCATGCTTGTTGACGTAGTGGTTTCGCCACGCGATGGCATTTCCGGAAGCGTCGAGCCCGCCGCGGAACCGGCTGATGCTGGCCTGCCGGTAATGGTCGTGGCGCATGTCTTCTTCGCGCGACCAGATGAGTTTTACCGGGTAGGGCACATCCGCGGCGATTCTCGCCGCCTGGATCGCAAAATCGTCGAAGGCGCGCCGCCCGAAGCCGCCGCCCAGGTACTGGTTGTGCAGCAGGACCTGCGATGCGTCCATGCCGATCGCCTTGGCCACCTGCTGGGCGAAGCCCAGCGGATTTTGCGTGCCCAGCCACAGCTCGCAACGCTCGTCGTGCACCCAGGCCGTGCAATTCATCGGCTCCATGGTCGCATGGGCCAGGAAGGGAACACGGTACTCCGCCTCGAGCACCTGCTTCGCACCCGCGAGAGCCGCGTCCGCATCGCCGGAAGCGAAATCGTCTTTTTCGCGGCCGCCGGCGGCCGCCGAGTCGAGTTCACGGGCGAACTGCTCGAATATGTCGTCTTGCGCGGTGGCCCCGTTGCCGCCATCGCTAAACTCGACAGCCAGCTTGTCGAGCGCTTTCTTCGCCTGCCAGTAGCCATCGGCGATGACCGCCACGGCGTCGCCGAGGTTGACCGTCTTGCGGACGCCCGGCATGTCCTGGATGGAGGATTCGTCCACCGACAGCACGCGGCCACCGAACACCGGAGCCGCCCTGATGGCGGCGTTTTTCATGCCGGGCAGGACCGCGTCGATGCCGAAGTCCGCGGAACCGTCCACTTTCGGTGGCACGTCGAATCGCGGTGGCGACGTGCCCATGATGCGAAACTCGTGGGGTGACTTCAGCGCGGGTTTGTCGGGTAAGGGAAGTTCCGCGGCCGCCGGCGCGAAGTGTGCGAACGTCGCTTCGCGGCCGCTCGCCTGGTGGCGAATCATGCTCCCGGCCGCACTGAGTTCGGCAACGGCAACCTGCCATTCGTTTGCAGCCGCCTCCAGCAGCACCGCCCTCGTTGCGGCACCGGTGACGCGCATGGCGAGCTGGCCCGTCGTGCGTACGGAGAGGCTGCCACCCGTTATCTGCAGGCCCATCATCTGCGTGGCGCGGAAGAACAGGCCGTCCACCGAATCGATGAGCCAGGCGGGAAACTCCATGCCCGCCGTCGAGTATGCGCGCGCGAGCGCGTAATTGGCGAATTCCTTGTGAGCCGGCGCCTCCTCGAAGCGTACCGCGGACCAATCGGCGTCGAGTTCGTCGGCCAGCATCATCGCCAGCGCGGTATGCACGCCCTGCCCCATGTCCGCGTGCGGAATGATGGCTGTCACGGTGTTGTCTGGGGCAATCTTCAGCCAGACGTCGAACAGGGACTCATCGTCGGCCGCGACCAGCCCCCTGACCTTGCCGGAGCGGTCGCCGCGGCGAATGGCGACACCGAATACGACCACGCCGCCCGCGGCGACGCCGGCCGTTATGAATGCACGCCGGCTCCACTTACCCACTGCCGGCCTCCGACGCTTCCGGGTTCGCAAGTGAGGCCGCAGCACGCTTGATGCCCTTGCGAATGCGCGGGTAGGTGCCACAGCGGCAGACGATGCCTGCCATTGCCTTGTCGATATCGGCGTCCGTCGGTGCAGGCGTGCTCTCGAGCAACGCGGCGGCGGCCATAATCTGACCCGACTGGCAGTAGCCGCACTGAGGAACCTGTTCGTCGATCCACGCCTGCTGCACGGGGTGCAGGCCGTCGCTGCCGTGGTTGACGCCCTCGATCGTCGTAATGCGCTTGCCAACGGCTGCCGACGCCGGCATCACGCAGGAACGAACCGGGCGGCCGTCGACGTGTACCGTGCATGCCCCGCAGCGGGCAATGCCGCAACCGAACTTGGTCCCGGTCAGTCCGGCATAGTCCCGGATTACCCACAGCAGGGGCGTTGACGGGTCGACGTCGAGAGCCCGCGACTCGCCGTTGATGGACAATGTGATCATCTGGTTTTGATTTCCAACCTGTGCAGTTTCACGTTACTCCAAGGGAATAACGCGGGCAAGTCGGGCTAAAATGCAGCGTTTGGGCAGCGGTATGCGGGGTAGCGGGTGAAGGGATTTCTCAGGCAGGCGCGCGGCGTCCTGACGTTCGGCATGCTGGCCGTCAACACGGCGTTCTGGTTCGTGCCGATCATGACGCTCGCGCTGCTGAAACTGCTCCTGCCGATCGCGGGCGTGCGGCGCCTGCTGACGCGCTGGCTGATGTGGCTTGCGGAGAACTGGATTGCGGTCAATGGGCTAGTCCTGCGGGGAGTCGGCTCGAGCGGGTGGCGCGCCGAGGGCATCGATTCCCTCGACAGGGACGGCTGGTACCTTGTACTCGCGAATCACCAGACGTGGGTGGATATCGTGGTTTTGCAGGTCGCGCTGAACCGGCGTATTCCGCTCCTGAAGTTCTTCATCAAGCAACAACTCATCTGGTTTCCGCTGCTCGGCCTCGGCTTCTGGGCCCTCGACATGCCGTTCATGAAGCGCCATCCGCCGTCCTACCTGGCGCGCCACCCCGAAAAGAAAGGCGCTGACCTCGATGCGACGCGCAAGGCCTGCGAAAAATTCCGCTATACGCCGACCTCGGTCATCAATTTCGTCGAGGGCACTCGCTTCAGCGAAGCAAAACGCGAGGCGCGGAATTCCCCTTACGAGCATCTCCTGCTGCCACGGGCGGGCGGTATCGCTATCGCGCTCTCGGCGATGGGTAACGTGTTCGACGCCATACTGGATGTCACGCTCGTCTATGCCGGCGGCCCGCCGAAGTTCTGGGACATGGTTTGCGGAGACCGCGTCGACGTGACCGTCGACGTCAGGGTCCTGCCCGTCGACCGGGCCCTCGCCAGCGGCGACTACCAGAACGACCGCGAGTTTCGTCGCGAGGTGCATCGATGGCTGGGCAGGCTGTGGCAGGACAAAGACGCGCGCATCGCTGAAATCAAGGATCGTGTCGCGTAGACTGCACGAATCACTTTGCAGGGGAGGGCGCAATGGCCGACAGCCGCCATTACGATACGGTTGCTTTCGATGTGCGCGACAATGCCACGATGCTGTTTTTCGCGACGACGACGGAGACAGGTGACATCGTCGACTATCTGCTGCTGGTTCGCACGATCGAGGATGATTTCGACGAGTCCATGCACATCGAGATCAACGACAAGCAATTCGGCGGTCACGACGTGCTCGAGGAAGCTCATCTCATCGGTAACACGCTGACCCTGAAGTTCCGGGAAGCGATCGATGCCCTGGATGGTGAGCGCGAACTCGCGCTGACGTTCGCGGAGACTCCGGATAACCTCACCAGTGTCGAGGTCGGCGCTTTCCGCGTGCTGGGTGATGCCCTCAAAGGCGGGAACGCCTGAATTACAGTCTTTACATCCTGCGCTGCGCGGACGGTAGTCTATATACAGGCATTGCACTCAACGTCGCCCGCCGCCTCGAGGAACATGAGCGCGGCGTTCGCGGCGCAAAATACCTGCGTGGCCGAACGCCCCTGCAGCTCGTGTTCGAGCTGGCCGCCGGGGATCGCGCCGCAGCGCAGCGCCTGGAACACCGCGTCAAGCGGCTCAGCAGAACCGAAAAAGAAGCCCTGCTCGCGGGCGATCGCTCGCTGCTCGGTTCCGTCGAGGCCTGAGCGAATCAGGCGTCCGGCGTCTGCTCCGGGTACAGCACCAGCGGCTCCCCGAACACCGGCAGGTAAATCTGCGTGTCCTTGTCCCAGGTGTCGCGCAGGTCCTGCAGCCATCGCGCGGTCCTGGCGAAGTTGTCGATCAGCCTGGGCGGCAGCTCAATCTTCCCGAATGGCCGCGTGGGGTCG
>Ga0316194_10000517_pt1 | contig 24839 bp, 24 predicted proteins | sample CroRivsedime1_MG_FD_204936 | JGI IMG/M metagenome (GOLD analysis project Ga0316194, IMG submission 204936) | Coastal sediment microbial communities from Maine, United States - Cross River sediment 1 | ecosystem: Environmental > Aquatic > Marine > Coastal > Sediment | place: USA: Maine...
CTGAGGAAAATTGATATGGCAGATGCGGCGAAGTCCTGGTGGGCGCGGGCAATTCTTGTCGGCGCGGTGATTGCGGCGGTGTTGTTGCCGCTCGGTGCGCTGGGCACCAAATTCGGGATCTGGGGCTTCCAGGCTGGCTTTCTGGCCCTGGGTGCGGGGACGGTGCTGGCCCTGCTCGGGGTGGTAGTTGGTCTGGTCGGCCTGATCGTCTCCCGTAAACGTGGCTACAGCGAAGATATGTCGTCGCTGTTCATTGGCATCGGTATCTCGGTACTGATCATTGCGCTGATGGGCATGCAGTTCTACACCGCATCGTCAGTGCCACCCATTCATAATATCTCTACCGATATCGCCGACCCGCCCGAGTTCGACGTCGTGGCCAGCCTGCGCGGTGAAGGCACCAATCCTCTGGAATACAGTGCTGATCAGCTGGGACCGCTGCAGCGGGAAGCTTATCCCTGGGTCAAGCCGCTGGAAGTTTCGCTGTCTCGCGCGCAAGCGCTGGCCAAAGCCGAACAGGCGTTGCAATCGCTGGGTCTGGAAATTGTTGCCGTAGACCCGGTCGCCGGCATTGTCGAAGCGACGGCCACCACTTTCTGGTTTGGTTTTAAAGATGATGTGGTGGTCAGAGTTCGGGACGCTGGTGCAGGGTCTATCGTCGATGTGCGCAGCGTGTCCCGGGTTGGTCAGAGTGATCTTGGCGCCAACGCTCGACGCATTGGTCAGATCCTGGAGCAGATGCAGGGGTAAAGGCGCGCCTGCTTCGGCAGGCGCGATCAGAACTTAAGCAGATCCGCAGCCAGGGTCTGCAGGTCCAGCACGCCGATGGCGTTGAAACCACTCATGTGACCGGCACATTCACCGGGATTGAACATCACCTGCTGCTGGCGCTGCTCATAACGATACATGTGGGTATGGCCGTGCAGCGCAAGCTCGACTGAATCGTCTAGGTGACCTTCGAATTCCAGCGGGTCGTGTACCACCATTATGGATCGTTGTGCCCATTCCAGCACAAATGGTGGGTCCTGGAAGATAAAACCATGGCGGTCGACGGCTGCCACCAGAGCGTCCCGCTCCTGATCGTTGTTGCCGTAGACGCCATACATCGGCATGGTCAGTTGCGCAAAGACGTCGATGGTTTTTGCCTGCGTGATGTCACCGGTGTGGATCACTCGTTCAACTTTGGCAGCGTTGAACAGCTCAACAATTCGCGCAACGTTCTTAAGATTGTTGTGGGTGTCGCTGACAATGCCGATTTTCATGCCGATTACTTACTGTGAGCTGGTGCTTAACGCGGATGAAAAAACGCCGGGCCACTTAGCCCGGCGTCATCATCACCTGATTTGATCAGGCTTTTTCGAGGATGTGAATGCCGCAGGCACTGCCCAGGCCGATCACATGAGTCATGCCGATTCTGGCACCTTCCACCTGACGGGCACCCGCTTCACCACGCAGGTGAGTAGTGACTTCGTAGATGTTGGCGATGCCGGTAGCACCAAGCGGATGACCTTTGGACAGCAGTCCCCCTGAGACATTGACCGGAATCCGGCCGCCGAGGGCAACTTCACCATCGTCGATCATACGACCCGCTTCACCGTCGCCACACAGCCCGAGGTTTTCGTAGTGCAGGATTTCCGCAGTTGCGAAACAGTCATGCAGCTCGACCAGGTCGATATCGTTTGGTCCCAGACCTGCCATCTCGTAGGCTTCTTTGGCCGCTTTGCGGGTGCAGCTGTTCACGTCCGGCATGACCAGGTCACGTTCCTGCCATGGGTCGGAACTCATCACCGAGGCACGAACCTTGACTGCGCGATCCATCAGGCCGAGTTCTTTGACCTTGGCTTCAGAACACAGCACTGCTGCCGCTGAGCCATCCACGTTCACTGAGCACATCAGCTTGGTGTTCGGATAGGAGATCATCTCCGCATTCATGACCACGTCGAGAGGTGTCTCGATCTGGTACATGGCTTTCGGATTCAGGGTCGAGTGATGGTGGTTCTTCACGGAGACCTTGGCGAACTGTTCGAATGTGGTGCCGAATTTGTTCGCGTGTTCCATACCGGCTTCTGCGAATACCGCAGGCATGGTGCCGGAACCCAGCAGACCTTCTTTAGGAATGCCGGTGCCGCCACCGCCGCCGCCCAGCAGGCCTTTACCCATCTGTTCAACGCCAACACACAGCACCGTGTCATACAGCCCGGCTTTGATTGACGCCCAGCCTTCCCGGAACGCGGTTGCCCCCGTTGCGCAGGCATTGGCAACATTGACTACCGGGATACCCGTCTGGCCAATTTCCTGGAGAATGCGCTGGCCAACCATGGCGCTGGCCTGGCCGAGGTTACCGCTATACAGCGCCTGCATGTCATGGATGGTCAGGCCGCAATCGTCGAGCGCCATCAGCGCTGCTTCTGCGCCGATATTGGGAACTGATCGGTCGGGGAAGCGACCGAACTTGATCATATCGACACCAACAACATATACGTCAGTCATAATAGTTCTCTCCTAAGCAGCGCTTGGTTGGAAGAAGTAAGACAGGTACGAATTGCCCTCTTTGTCCTTACGGCCAAGGGCGTCATCGAAAACCACATCTACGGCCATACCGAACTCGATCTTGTCCGGGTCCGGTTCAACGTTGATGAGGTTGCCTTTGATCGCGGTACCGTCCTCGAGATCCACCACAGCGCTGATGTAGGGAACGTCGATGCCCGGAAATGACCGGTGCACGATGGAGTATGCATAAAGACTGCCTTTGGTAGGCAGCGTCACGGTTTTGATCTGGTCTCTGGCACCACACTTGGAACATACGGTGCGTTCGCCAAGGAAAGTGGCCCCACATTCGCCACATCTGTGGCCCTCGAGATAAGGATCGCCGTCTTCCGGTATCTTCAGGAAGTCGACCACCGGTAATGGTTTGTCGCTCAAAATTTGCCCCCAAAAGTGAATAGTTCAGCCTTGGAAGCATACTATCTTGATGCCTTTCGGGACAATGCATCTCGTGGTGGACGTTGTCTTCGCTTTGCCGCATGGTGTTAGTGGGGAATATATACAGGGGCAGACCATGAAATCGGTCAAAGTTCGGGACTACATGGCGACTCGTCTGATCACTTTCCATCAGGACGATAACGTTGTGGAGGCTATGGCTGTGCTGCTGGAAAAGAGGATTTCCGGAGCACCGGTGGTGGATGACGAGGGCAATCTGATCGGTGTGCTGTCGGAAGTTGATCTGATGGCGATTGTCATTCAGGACAGCTACTACGACGAATCGGTAGGCGTGGTTCGCGACTACATGAAACATCCGGTGGATTCAGTGTCTCCGGACATGGATATCTATGCCCTTGCAGAGCGTTTCGACAAAGAACATCGACGCCGTTATCCGGTGATGCACAACGGTAAGCTGGTTGGCCAGATTTCCCGTCGGGACGTGCTGCGAGCCGCGCAGGATTTCCTGAGGCGTCCGGAACGGGCCAAACGTCGGGCGCGCTGAGCGCGTGCCCTCAACCCGCTAGTCGGCCAATCCAATCAGCGCAATCACTACTCGCCGTGGTGGATCTCAACCGCCAGATCCCTGGCACTGAGCATCTGAGCAAAACTCAGTACTGTCTCGGCGACAGCCAGACCGGTTCTGATGGGCCGAGGGTCGGTGACCTCATGTGCGCCGGGTGTGCCAAGCGCAGTCTCAGTCGGCCGGGTCAGGTGTTTGTCGCCGTCCTGGCAGATAACAGGCCAGCGCAGTGGCTAAGACAGCTTGTGTTACAGGTGGCACAGCGATTCCTCCCCCAAGGTCATGCAGTGTCGTGCCGTTGATTAATGGTGAGTAATTTGACGGATTTAGGCAAGGGGCAGTGGAAGACTGCCGTGACCACTGGTGGGTCAGGTCTTTGCGGGGAAATTTGGCCTCCCGGAACTACTTTTTCAGCGCAGCCCGGAGCAGTTCATTGACCTGTGCGGGGTTGGCTTTGCCTTTGCTGGCCTTCATCACCTGCCCGACAAAAAAGCCGAACACCTTGTCTTTGCCGCTCAAAAACTGGGCAACCTGGTCGGGGTTGGCGGCGACGATCTCGTCAACCATGGCCTGAATTTCACCACTGTCGGTTACCTGCTGAAGACCTTCACGGGCAATGATGGTGTCTACGTCGCCGCCCGACTGCCACAAGGTATCGAACAGACCTTTGGCTATTTTCCCGGAAACCGTGCCGTCTGCGATACGCTGCAGCAGCTCGCCCAGCGTGGCGGCTGGTACCGGTGATTCGGCAATGCTGAGTTCTGCTTTGTTCAATGCCGCTGACAGCTCACCCATGACCCAGTTGGCGGCGAGCTTGGCGTTGCCAGCCTGGGCGAATACCGCCTCGAAGAATTCGGCGACCTCCGGATCCTGAGTCAGCCAGGCCGCGTCGTAGTTGCTCAACTCGAGTTGGGCAACATAGCGTTTGAGTTTGGCTTCCGGCAATTCCGGCAGGTCGGCGGCGACGGCGTCGATGAAGGACTGGTCGAGTTCAACCGGCAGCAGGTCGGGGTCGGGAAAATAGCGATAGTCGTTGGACAGTTCTTTACTGCGCATCGACCGGGTTTCGTTGCGTTCCGCGTCGTAGAGGCGGGTGTCGCGTGCCACCGTGCCGCCGCTTTCGAGCAGTTCGATCTGTCGCTCGATCTCGTAGGTGATGGCCATTTCCACAAACCGGAAAGAATTGATGTTTTTGATCTCAGCGCGCACGCCGAGCTCAGGGTCACCAACCCGCCGCACAGAGACGTTGGCGTCGCAGCGCATGCTGCCCTCGGCCAGGTTGCCATCACAGATTTTCAGATAGCGCACCAGGCTGTGCAGCTGGCGAAAATAGGCAGCAGCTTCTGCCGCCGTGCGCAGATCGGGTTCTGAAACCACTTCCAGTAAGGGTGTACCGGTGCGATTCAGATCGATTCCGGTCAGCCCGGCATAGGCATCATGAATCGATTTGCCGGCGTCTTCTTCCAGATGCGCGCGGGTAATACCCACTTGTTGCGGTTCGCAGCCCTCGACGTGCACGGTCAGTGAGCCGCGACCGACAATGGGCTGCTCAAACTGGCTGATCTGATAACCCTTCGGCAGATCCGGGTAAAAATAGTTTTTTCGGTCGAAAACCGAATAGGGATGGATCTCCGCGCCGATGGCCAGGCCGAATTTCACCGCCATCCGTACCGCTTCTTCGTTTAAGACCGGCAGAACGCCGGGCAGACCCAGATCGACAACGCAGGCCTGGGTATTAGGTTCAGCCCCGAAGGCGGTTGGGGCGCCGGAGAAAATTTTACTGTTGGTGGCCAGCTGCACATGCACTTCCAGGCCAATTACGCTTTCCCAGCTCATGTTTCGCTGCCCGAGTCTGCTGCCTGAGGATTCTGTCCAGGTCGCTGCAGGTGCCAGTCTGTCTGCTGTTGAAAACTGGCAGCCGTTTCCAGCAGCCTCTTTTCGGCAAAATGCGGACCGATCAGCTGTAGACCCAGCGGCAGTCCCTGATGGGTTCCACAGGGTATCGACATGGCCGGCAGACCGGCCAGGCTGGCAGGGATGGTGTAGATGTCCTGCTGATACATGGCGACCGGGTCATCGACCAGGTCACCGCGCTTGAATGCGATATCAGGTGTCGTAGGCGCGATGATCAGATCGACGTCGGCAAATGCGGCGAGAAAATCCTGCTGGATCAACCTGCGGATTTTCTGAGCCTTCAGGTAATAGGCGTCGTAGTAGCCGACTGAAAGCGCATAGGTGCCGGTGAGGATCCGTCTTTTCACTTCTGCCCCGAAGCCTTCGCTGCGTGAGCGGCGATACAGGTCTTCGAGGGATTGCGGGTTGTCGCAGCGGTGTCCGAAGCGGACTCCGTCGTAGCGCGACAGGTTGGTGCTCGCCTCAGCACCAGCAATGATGTAGTAGCAGGGGATCGCGGCGTCAACGTGTGGCAGCGATACATCAACAAGCTCAAAACCCGAGGCCTCCAACACCTGGCAGGCACTCTGCAGGCTGGCTTCGGTGACCCCAAGATCCCGGAAATACTGTTTCGGCAGACCGATACGTCCTGAGCGGGCGGTGCCCAGTGGCTGTGTTGTGCAGGCGTCCAGCCAGGGGTCTTCGTGTTCAGAACTGGTCGAGTCAAGTGGATCAAATCCGGCCATGTGGGGAAGAACCGTTGCGATATCGGCGGCACTGCGAGCGAATACGCCAGCCTGGTCGAGGCTGGAGGCAAACGCCACCATGCCGTATCGGGATACCCGACCGTAGGTCGGCTTCAGGCCGGACACGCCGCAAAAAGCAGCTGGCTGGCGAATTGAACCGCCGGTATCGGTGCCGAGGGCAGCGGGTGCCAGACCTGCAGCAACGGCGCAGGCTGAGCCGCCTGACGATCCCCCGGGCACTCGCGTGTCATCCCAGGGATTGGCCACGGTGCCGAAATGGCTGTTTTCATTAGACGAGCCCATCGCGAACTCATCCATATTGGTTTTACCCAGCATCACTGCGCCGGCAGCGGCCAGGCGGGCGGTTGCGGTCGCGTCATAAGGTGCGATGAATTCTTCGAGCATCCTGGAACCGCAGGTGGTGCGTACGCCACGGGTGCAGAAGATGTCTTTGTAGGCCAGCGGTATTCCGCAAAGAGCTGAGCTGTCACCTCCGGCAAGCGCGGCGTCAGCGGCGGCGGCCTGTTGCAGCGCCTCATCGGCGGTGACGGTGATAAACGCGTTAAGTTGCGGATTGCGCTCCGCTATCTGCGCCAGCAGTGCCGCAGTGAGCTCGACGCTGGAAAAGCTGCGTTCCCGCAGACCGGTGGCGAGCCCGGCGAGTGATAAATCTGTATCCATTCTGAGCGCTTATTCGACCACTCGGGGGACCAGGTACAGCCCGTCGGCGGTTGCCGGTGCGCCCTGCTGGTACAGGTCCCGCTCGATGGTTTCTGTGATCTGGTCGGGTCGCAACCGCTGCCTGGCGTCCAGCGGATGTGCCAGTGGTTCAACGTTACCGGTGTCAATGGCCTGCATCTGATCGACCATGATCATGATGCGCTGCAGGTCTTCGCCTACCACGGAAATTTCCTGCTGGCTCAGCTCAAGTTGAGCAAGATTTGCCAGATGCTGAATATCTATATCGGCCAAGAGACAAAGCCCCTGTTAGGATGGCGCGCAAGCCTAAATCAAACTGCAACACAGCGCCATTTCAAGCAAAACTGATTTGGCCATTTATTGGTTGCCAGCAAATTGTTAGAGTAGCGCCGCGTTGAGCGTTCTATACTCGTTTTACGCGTTTAGTTGCTGAATTTTTTCAAGATTTTCTGAGTTTCCCAACATTATGTTCAAATATATCCGCGGGCTGTTCTCTAGGGACCTGTCCATCGACCTGGGTACCGCCAACACGCTGATATATGTGCGCGAACAGGGGATTGTGCTCAATGAACCCTCGGTCGTTGCCATTCGTGTCCAGGGAAGCCAGAAAACCGTGGCTGCGGTGGGCCTGGATGCCAAACGTATGCTCGGTCGCACGCCCGGCAATATCACGGCCATACGGCCCCTGAAAGACGGCGTGATCGCCGACTTTCTGGTCACCGAGAAGATGCTCAAGTACTTCATCGGCAAAGTTCACGAAAACTCATTTATCCGACCCAGCCCTCGGGTCCTGGTCTGCGTGCCCTGTAAATCCACCGAGGTCGAGCGCCGGGCGATTCGTGAAAGTGCGCTGTCAGCAGGAGCCCGCGATGTGCGCCTGATCGAAGAGCCGATGGCCGCGGCAATTGGTGCCGGTCTTCCGGTCCAGGAAGCTGTGGGTACCATGGTCGTGGATATTGGCGGTGGCACCACTGAAATTGCGATCATCTCGTTAAATGGGGTGGTTTATTCCGATACGGTGCGGGTTGGTGGCGATCGCTTTGATGAGGCCATTGTTGCCTATGTGCGCCGCACCCAGGGAAGTCTGATCGGAGAAGCCACCGCTGAGCGGATCAAGCAGGAGATTGGCGCTGCGTATCCACAGAAAGATTTACGCGAGATTGATGTGCGGGGTCGCAACCTGGCGGAAGGTGTGCCGCGCAGCTTCACGCTGAACAGCAACGAGATTTTAGAAGCGTTGCAGGAACCTCTGTCGATGATTGTGCAGGCGGTAAAAAGCGCGCTGGAGCAGTGTCCTCCGGAGTTGGCCTCTGACATCGCAGAAACAGGTCTTGTGCTCACCGGTGGCGGAGCACTGTTGCGCGACCTGGACGTGCTGCTCGCGGAAGAAACCGGTTTGCCGGTAATCATCGCCGAGGACCCGCTGACCTGCGTGGCTCGTGGCGGAGGCAAGGCTCTGGAAATGATGGATCAGGCAGGGAACGCGGATCTACTCTCGACGGAATGATCGTCTGACAGAGGAACTGGCGAATAAAAGCGCTATTTGTACGTGAATCCGGCGCCGGCTTTCTGCTGACAGGGCTCGCCCTGGTTTCTGCCATTCTTGTCACCCTTGAAGGGACTACCCGTCTTCTCGAACCCGTTCGCAGTACTCTGGCCACGCTGGTCAGTCCATTGCAGGTGGTGGCAGAGACACCCTATATCTTTGGCGATTCAGTTGGTGAGGTTGTTGCCAGCCGGGAGAATCTGCGTGAGCACAATGCCCTGCTGGAACGCCGTGTGTTGGAGCTGTCTCAGGTCTCCCAGCAATTTCTGTCGCTGCGCCAGGAGAACGCCAGACTCAGAGAACTGCTTGGCAGTCGGGCACGCTTACCCACCGAGGTGCTTATCGCAGAACTGGTGGGCGTAGTGCCTGGGGTAAATACCCATCAGGTGATTGTCGACAAAGGCATAGACGCCGGGGTGTCGGTCGGCCAGGCGGTGATCGACGCGCAGGGTCTGTTCGGCCAGATCGTCGAGGTGGGTCAGTTCACTTCCAGAGTTCTGCAGATTACCGACGTCAGCCACGCGCTGCCGGTACAGATTAACCGTAATGGTGTCCGCAGCGTTGCCGGTGGAACCGGGCGCCGGGACGCACTGGAGCTGGAAAACGTGCCGGTCACCGCCGACATCCGCGAAGGAGATCTGGTCGAAACTTCCGGACTGGCGGGGCGTTTTCCGGTCGGCTATCCGGTTGGCTATGTCGCCTCGGTGATCATCGAAGATACCAGTGCGTACGCCAGAATAACCGTTCGTCCTACGGCTTTTCTCGATCGATCGCGCCATGTGCTGGTGTTGTTCGCCCAGCCCGAACCCGAACTCGAACCTGAAGAGCTGTCTGATGAGGCTGGCGATTCTACTGATTCAGAAATGCCGGAGGAGGACGCGTGAATCCGGCTAACGGCGGCTGGCTGATTCTGGTTACGATTCTGTTCGCGATGGTGCTTGGGGTTGCGCATCTGCCAGAAACCTGGCCCGCCGGGTTGGGCTGGTGGCGGCCGGCGTGGGTTGCGATGGTGATCTTTTACTGGGTTATGGCATTACCCAATCGTCTGGGTCTGATCGCCGCCTGGCTGCTTGGCTTTCTGGTTGATGTGTTGAACGCAGATCCTCTGGGCCTGAATGGTTTTTTACTTGCGACAATTACCTACATTGCCTGGCGTTTCTACGAACGGCTGCGGATGTACTCCGTTGTCCAGCAGTGTGGTGTGGTGTTTCTGCTGGTGCTGGGCGGGGAGACTCTGCGCCTGCTGGTCGCCGATACAATGTTTGGCAGGGGCATGAGCTGGGCAGTGGTGTTGCCGGCGGTGACCAGCATGCTGCTTTGGCCGTTTGTATATCTCATCCTGGATCGCCTGCGGGTGAGTGCGCGGGTCGAGTGACCGGCCAGTCGCTGATTCTGGCTTCCGCCTCGCCACGTCGTGCTGAGCTGTTGCGTCAGATCGGCATCGAATTTGAAGTGCTCAGCGCAGACATCGATGAATCGGTGCGCCGCGGCGAACCTCCCGAAGGCTATGTGCAACGCATGGCGCAAGACAAGTCGGCGGCAGTCGCCGTTCCTGGAGTCATCACCCTGGCTGCGGACACAGTAGTGGTCAAATCCGGTCGTATTCTTGGTAAACCCGCGGATCAGGATGACGCTGTGGCGATGCTGCGCCTGCTGGCCGATGGCTGGCACGAGGTCATGACCTGCGTGGCGATCAGCGACGGACGGCAGATCGAGACAGCACTGGTGATCACCAGAGTCCTGTTCGGATCCATCAGCGAAGCGCGGGCCATCGACTACTGGCACACGGGCGAACCAGCAGATAAAGCAGGCGGTTATGGGATTCAGGGGATTGGGAGTATATTTGCCTGCAAAATTGAAGGTAGTTACAGCGCTGTGGTGGGCCTGCCGCTGGCAGAGACGGAGCGACTGCTTGAGCGTTTTGGCATAGACACCTGGCGCCGTCGAATAGATGGCTGAAGAGATACTGATTGCAGTCAGCGAGTTCGAAACTCGTGTGGCTCTGCTGCGCGCTGGTGCGGTCCAGGAAGTTCACCTGGCGCGCGCCGATGGCTACAGCCTGACCGGGAACGTTTATCTCGGCCGGGTAGATCGCATTATTCCCGGCATGCAGGCAGCGTTTGTCGACGTAGGCCTGGATCGACCCGGCTTCCTGCATGTCCGCGACATCGAAGGTCCCCGGCTGATTAAAGGCGACAACGATGCCGGTGAAGACCTCACTCGACCGCCGGATATTCGCGACCTGCTGCACGAAGGGCAACAGCTGATGGTGCAGATCGCCAAAGATCCGATCTCCGGGAAAGGTGCCCGTCTTACCACTCAACTCGCGATTGCTTCCCGCTATATGGTGTTGATGCCATTCAACGATCACATCGGTATTTCCCAGCGTATAGATGAACCCGGCGAACGGGATCGGTTGAAAACGCTGATCGACGAAGTTCGCTCGGAGCAGGGTATCGGGATGGGTTTCATTGCCAGAACCGCAGCTGACGGGGTGCGGCGGGCAGCGGTGGAACTCGACATCCGGGTGTTAACTCGAATCTGGGATCGACTGCTGGAAAAGAAGCGGGATCGGGGCTGTCCGGCTCTGGTTTACGAAGAACTGCCGCTGCACATTCGCATGGTTCGCGACCTCGTCGGTGTGGACAGTGAGCGGATTCTCATCGATCACCAGGGTACCTTCGAACGGGTGCATTCGTTTGTCAGCGAGTTTATCCCTGAATTTACCCAGCGCCTCGAGCTGTACTGCGAGCCGCGGCCACTGTTTGCGCGTTTCGGCGTTGACGACGAACTCGAACGCGCGCTGGTCCGGCGGGTGGACCTGAAAAGTGGCGGTCATGTGGTGATCGAACAAACCGAGGCGATGATTACAATCGATGTGAACACCGGTGGTTTCCTGGGCAGTCACTCGCTGGAAGAAACCGTCTACCGGACCAACCTGGAAGCCGCGGCGATCATTCCGCGCCAGTTGCGGCTGCGCAATCTGGGCGGAATCATCGTCATCGATTTCATCGACATGGAAGAACAAGAGCATCAGCGTCAGGTCCTGCGGGCGCTGGAAAAAGCCTGCGACCAGGATCCCGCCCGAACCCGTCTGGAGGGGTTTTCGTCACTTGGTCTGGTGCAGATGAGTCGCAAGCGGACCCGTGAGAGCCTGGCGCAGCAGATTTGTGAGCCTTGTGATCAGTGCGCGGGTGTTGGCACGGTGAAAACCTCGGCCACTACCTGTGTAGAGATTTTTCGGTCAATTCTGGAGGACGCAAATCTGCGTTGTGAAGGGCAGCAGCGGGAAGGCAGCTACCTGGTTCGCAGCGGTTCTCAGGTTGTTGACCGTTTACTTGACGAAGACGCGCGGTTCCTGGAATCACTGGCTGCACAGATTGGCCGGGAAATCAGCATGCAGATCGAGCCGAGTTATGGTCCTGGGGAGTATGATGTGGTCCTGGTGCAGGACATGCGGCGCCCCGGCTGAGATTGTCCTGCAACGGTAGACGGCGGCGATTCCGACAGTAAGCTTGACGCGATATCGTCGCAATACACTCTGGGGCAGGACCCATCTTTTGCATCTCATTTTCCGACCACTGCTGATCCTTCTGACCCTCACCGCGCTGGTGTTCGCATCTCTTCAGGTGGGCGGTCGGGTGCTGATGTGGCTGCTCGATGATCTGGAAGTGGCTGCCAATCAGTGGTTGTGGAGCCAGGGCATTGAAGTCTCAGGGCTGCAGGGCGAGTGGCATCAGCTGAACCCGGTGATTCGCATTGGCCGCATAGACCTGCCCGCTGGTCATGTCGAAGGCGTCTACGTTGAAATCGGTTTGCTGGAAACCCTGTGGCGCAGTACGCCCGTTGCCCGGCGATTCGCGATCAAACAGGGTCAGATTGATTTGGAACATAGCGAAACCGGATGGCGGTTTCGTGGTGGGCTCGGCAGCTTTGATTTCGATCTGAGTGATCTGGTCTATCACAGTGATGGTATCGACATCGCCAGTCGGCTTGGATTTTCATCAGCAGCAGGATCCGGTTCTCTGGATGTGCACTACCGGGCGATGAATCGAGTCGGCATGCACCGACATCGCTTGGAACTGAACAACCCCGATCAGTCCTGCGCCGACGATTGCGCGCTGCGGCTGGCTTTTGATGGCAATGACTCTGTGGCGCTGGTAAGAACGGCAACGCAGGCGATCACTGCGTCCAGCCGGGGCTTGGTCCTGCCGGCTGCGCTGGCTCGAGTCGGCTCACCGCGACTGGATGAACTTGATCTGCGCTGGCGGCTCGACGCGGATGTTGCCGGCGGCGTCGCTGCGGTAAATGTCAGCGGTCTGGAACTGGCGCCGGATAAAGCATTCAACGGTGGGTTGATGGTGCAGACCCGGGCCAGTGAGACGGGCCATCTGGCACAGGTCAGCGGCCTCCATCTGACCGGAACTGAAGAAGAAATCAAGCTGCCGGTTATCTTGCTGGACCTCACCGACGGCTTGACAAGCTGGTGGACGCAAGAGCTCGATCTCGGCGAACTGCTGGGGTTTTTCTCTACTCGATTACCCGAAGGCTCACCCGGAGAGCGCTGGTTGACCGGGCTCCAGCTGCGTGGCCAGGCCCGCAATCTGCGAGGTTACATTGACAGCGGGTCGGGTGAGCTGGGTTATGCGGCCACGCTGCAGCGCATCGATCTGGAGAGTTTCGGTGGGGCACCCTACATGCGTGGTGGGGGTGGCGAACTGGTCGGTTTTAATCGCGGTATGCAGATTAGGCTCAACGCCGAGAACATGGATACCCACTGGCGGGCTCAGTTTGCCGATAACTGGATGATGGGATACGCCCAGGGCATTCTGCAGGCATGGTTTGGCAAAGGTTACTTTGCGATGCGTGGGCTGGGCATGCGGCTGTCGGTTGGAGACAGTCATGCCTCTGGTGGGTTTGCGATCAATCGGGTTCCTGGCCAGCCCGAGCACGATCGACTGACCCTGATTGTCAACGCAGATCAGGCAAGCATCGAAGATGCCAAGCAGTTTGTGCCGATACGGCTTCCCGCTGGACTGCCGGAGTGGATTGAGCGCGGCCCACGCGCGGGTCTCCTCGAAAACATCAGCTTTGCCTATCACGGTCAGATCATTGTGCAGCCTTTTGAGCTTGCCCGGCGACTCGAGATGTCGGCAGACATCACCGGTGGCCATGTGCAATACCATCCCGACTGGCCGGAAATGTTTGGTCTGGATGGCTTCATCGAAGTGGCGGCGAAAGATGTCCGCTTCGCAGTAGATCGTGGCACCAGCAGCTATGGATCCACTTTGGATGGAACCCGCCTGTTGCTGGCGGACAATGCAGCTTATGCAGACCTGGTCCTGTCTACCGAAACAACCGTTGATGCTGCGCTGACCTTCATTCGCTCGACACCACTGAAGGACTGGATGAGTTTCATTACGCCCGACTGGCGCGGCGAAGGTGCGATTACGCTGGATGGCACGCTGCACATCCCGCTGTCACTGCGGGCAGAACATATCGGCGAAACGAGTCTGGAAAACGAATTCGCCGCCCGTCTGGATATTGGTCTGAACGACACCGATCTGTCTTTAGATGATTATCGGGTTGATCTGGAAGCGCTCAGCGGGCTTGTCAGCTATGAATACCCGTCCAGAATCGCTGCCAGCAACGTACGGGGCCGGATTCTTGATCAACCGGCCGTGTTCGGGGCTCGCAGCGATGACGATACCGTGATCTTCAGTATTGTCGGTCAGGCCGCCTATACCGATGTGCTGGAGGTTCTCGATATTGCAGATCCGGGGATTCTTCAGGGCGGGTTCGACTACCTGGCTGACCTGCACATTGAGCTCGGCGATGAGGTTTCCCGGCTGGAGGTGGTTTCGGATCTTGCCGGGCTGGCGCTTGCGTTGCCGGGTGAACTCGGCAAACAGCCCGAAGAGTCGGTCGCGACAGCAGTCGAGCTGCGCTTCTTAGAGGATTATCAGGCGCTGAACTTCGGCTATGGCAATGCCCAGGGATGGCTGCACGTGGCTGATGGACTGCAGCGCGGCGCGATTGGTTTTGGCGAACCAGCACCCACCATCAACTCTTCGGTCAGCGAACTGGTGCTGTCCGGGCAGGTGTCCGGATTCCGGCTCGACGAGGTGATTCCGGACGGGGACGGCGAGTCGGCACTCGCATTGCCTATCCGACTTGATGACCTGGTGGCCGAACACATCGCGCTGGAGGACCTGCGCTTCAGCGATGTTCTTCTCAACGGCACTATTGCCCCCGGCAGCCTGTCTCTGGTGTTTGAGAGTCAGTCCGCTCAGGGTGAAGTCAGCTATATCGATGATGAGCCGATGCAGATTCATCTGACCCACCTGCGGCTGCCGGACACCAGTCCGGCGGGCGATGCTCCTGAAAACGAAGAGGCTCCGGATCCGCTGGATCCTTCGGTGATTGCCGATCTGCCGCTGGCGGATGTCACCGTTGATCAATTCAATGTCGGTGAAGCGGACTATGGGGCCTGGAGTCTGAGCCTGGTACCAGACGATCAGGGCGTGGCTTTACGGGATCTCAAGGCCAATCTGAGGGGCGTTGCCATCGCCTCAGACGAAGTTTACTGGCAGGCGGAGCCGAATCAGACCCGCTTTAAAGGCACGCTGGCAATGGCCGACCTTGAGAAGGTCCTGCCGTTGTGGGACATAGTCCCGTCACTGTCTACCAGTTCGGCTCAGTTTTCCGGTGACCTGCACTGGCGTGGTTCACCCGCTAACGTTGACGTCGATCGGCTGATTGGTCCTGCAACCTTTGTCGCCAAAGACGGTCGCTTCATGGAAGTTGATGCCGGCGGCCAGGGTGCGTTGAAGATTTTTTCGCTGGTGAATTTTTCCACCGTATTGAAGCGTTTGAATCTGGATTTTTCAGATGTCCGTGGCAAGGGTATCTCCTTCGAAGAGATCCGTGCAGAAACCTACTTCGACGAAGGCCGGGTGATCTTCACCCCTGAACCGATCAAAATCATCGGTTCGGGTTCCGAGTTCAAGATTGCGGGTGAAGTGAATCTGCTAGAGGGCACCCTGGACAACGAAATGATCGTGACCCTGCCAGTCACTCGGAGTCTGCCCTGGTATGCGGCCTATATTGCTCTGGCAAACCCGCTGACCGCGATTGGCGTCATTGTCGGTGAGCGGATGCTGCGCAAACCCATCGAGCAGTTTTCCAGCGCTAAATACACGATTACAGGACCAATCGAAAACCCCGAGCTCACCTTCGTCAACGTCTGGGACCGCTCAGTCGACAAGCCGCACGATATTGTCGAAACTCCGTCTGCCGAGCTGCCAGTCCCCTCCGATCTTCCATCGGAATTGCCCGAAGACCTTCCCCTGCAGCCTGACCAGGAAGATCCTCAGCAGGAAGACAGCTGACTTCCCGATCCGCCGCGCTGCCCGTATAGTCGGCCGATGAATGATGTATTGAATCAGGCGCGCTCGCGCCTCTGGGCGCCCGCAGGCATTGATCAGAACGATGTGGAAGCGCTGATGGGACGGCTCATGGGCAGCCAGATCGACATGGGCGAGCTGTTCTTTCAGTATCAGCGCCACGAAAGCTGGGCGCTGGAAGACGGCATTGTCAAAGATGGCAGTTTCAGCGTCGACCAGGGAGTTGGGGTCCGGGCGCTCGCAGGTGAAAAGACCGGCTTTGCCTACGCCGAAGACATTCAGCTGCCCGCGCTGACAGCCGCCACTGAAGCTGCCCGGTCGATTGCTCGAGCGGGCCAGTCCGGCAGACTGGCAGCACCTAGCGCACGCGCCGTGCAGCCGCTTTATACCAGTGCAGATCCCATTACTTCTCTGTCCGACTCGGACAAGGTCGCGGTACTCACCCGTGTCGATCAGCTGGCACGGGATATTGATCCAAGAGTCAAAGAGGTCACGGTCCGGCTGTCGGCGAGTCATGACCAGATGCTGGTACTGGCGTCTGACGGAACCATGGCCGCAGACGTTCGCCCCCTGGTCAGGCTCGATGTGTCAGTGATTGTTGAGCAGGGTGGGCGCCGCGAGCGAGGCAGTGCCGGTGGCGGGGGTCGTTATGATCTGGCTCGTCTCACCGGGGCAGCATTCCCTGACGAACTGGCTCGGGAAGCTGTACGGTCTGGCCTGCTTAATCTGGAAGCTCAAGATGCGCCGGCCGGACCGATGACCGTCGTACTCGGCTCAGGATGGCCCGGTGTGCTGCTCCACGAAGCGGTTGGTCATGGTCTTGAAGGGGACTTCAACCGGAAAGGATCGTCCACTTTTGCCAATCGCGTTGGCGAACAGGTGGCGTCACCGCTGTGTACGGTTGTTGACGATGGCAGCCTGGCAGATCGCCGCGGCTCGTTGACTGTGGACGATGAGGGTGTGTCGACACAACGTACAGTCCTGATCGAGAACGGTATCCTCAAAGGCTATATGCAGGACAAGCTCAACGCCAGATTAATGGGCGTTGACCCAACCGGTAATGGCCGCCGCCAGTCTTATGCGCATCTGCCAATGCCGAGAATGACCAATACCTTCATGATGCCGGGTGAACACACGCCTGAAGAGATTCTCGCCAGTGTTGACGATGGTATTTATGCGGTGAACTTCGGTGGGGGGCAGGTGGACATTACTTCTGGCCGTTTCGTGTTTTCGGCCACCGAAGCGTATCTGATTAAAAATGGCAAAGTCGGAGCGCCGATCCGCGGTGCCACCCTGATCGGCAATGGCCCGGAAGTAATGAATCGAATTTCCATGGTCGGTAACGATCTGGCACTGGATAAAGGCGTTGGGGTATGCGGCAAAGACGGCCAGTCGGTTCCGGTCGGGGTCGGACAGCCAACTTTGAAAATCGACGAAGTGATTGTTGGTGGTACTCAGACCGGTTGAGCGAATTCTCGCAGCAGGCGAAACAGTTCCCGGGCGGCGGCTTTCTGTTGGGTTTCATCCCGGGCTTTACGTATCCGCTGCAGCTGCTGGCGTAAGCGCTGCCGATCTGCATCGGGATGCTCGTCGAGGTAGGCAGTGAGCGCGTTCGGGTCATCGATGAGACGCTCGCGCCACTGTTCCAGCAGATGGAAGTCGTGGCTACTGGCAGCAGCGTCGCTGTCGTAGCGATCAACCACCAGCGCGATGGCTTCATAGTCGACATTGCGCATCAGTTTGCCGATGTACTGCAATTGTCGACGCTTCGCTTCACGGGATGGGAAGCGGCGATAATTGGCGATGGCGTCGACCAGTTTTTCCGGCAGGGCCAGTGAAGCCAGATCGCTGTCATTGAATTCGGCCAGTCGACCGCCCAGTTTTTGCAGATGCGTTGCCTGGCGTTTTCGCTCAGACTTGCTGATCTCGTGTTCTTCATCATTCATAGTGGGCGAGCCTACCTAAGCTGACGCTTCTATGGAATGTCGGAGGGAATGTCGGAGGGAATGTCGCAGGGAATGTCGGAGGGAATGTCGCAGGGAATGTCGGAGGGAATGTCGGAGGGAATGTCGGAGGAAATGATGAAGAGAATGATCGGCGGAATCACCAAGATGATCATGCAGTCACACTCCCAGGGAGAATTGAATACCTGATGCAGAACAACAAAGTATCGCTGGTTGAGACGGAAAGCCGCCTTAAAACCCTGGTTCAGGACATTCTTGCCGAAGCAAAACGTCAGGGTGCAAGTGATGCGGAAGTATCGGCGTCGGAAGACGTCGGGCTGGGCGTGACAGTGCGCAAAGGCGAGTTGGAAACCGTTGAATTCAATCATGATCGCGGCTTTGGTATCACCGTCTACTTCGGTCAGCGCAAAGGCTCAGCGAGTACATCGGATGCCAGCTCCGAAGCCATCCGGGAAACGGTTGCTGCAGCCGCCAACATCGCCCGCTATACCGAGGAAGACCCCTGCGCAGGTCTGCCGGATCCTGCACTGCTGGCGAAAAAAATCCCCGAACTCGATTTGCGGCACGATTGGGATATCGATCCTGAGAGGGCCCAGACGCTGGCGCGTGACTGCGAACAGGCAGGTCTCGGGTTCGATACCAGAATCAGCAATTCTGAAGGGGCCGAGGTCTCGACTCAGCAGTCCTGCCGCGCCTACGGCAATTCTCTGGGATTTATCGGCGGCTATCTGGGCACCCGCCATGGCTTGAGCTGCGTACTGATCGCCGAAGACGACAGCGGTATGCAGCGTGATTACTGGTACACGGTCAATCGTAATCCCGATTTGCTCGAGGACGCCCAGGCGGTTGGTATTGAAGCGGCGCGTCGAACCACTGCACGGCTGTCACCCCGGCGAATTCCGACAGGCACAGTGCCGGTGCTGTTTGCGCCTCAGGTGGCCGGCGGCCTGGCCGGTCATCTGCTGTCGGCTATCAGCGGCGGTGCCCAGTATCGCAAGGCGACCTATCTGTTGGATTCGCTTGGGCAAAGGGTCGCTGCCGATCACCTGCAACTGCGGGAGTTTCCACATCTGCCGGGCCAACTCGGCAGTGCCGGATTCGACGCCGAAGGCGTGGCTACGGCGGAGAAGTCTTTTATCGCCGATGGCGTCGTTGAAAACTATGTGCTCTCCAGCTATTCGGGCCGTAAACTCGGATTGCCGACCACGGGTAATGCTGGCGGTGTCTTCAATCTCACGCTGTCAGGTACCACCCGACCCGCGGCGGAACTGCTGAAACTGATGGATACCGGACTGCTGGTGACCGACCTGATGGGTCAGGGGATTAATGGCGTCACCGGAGACTATTCCCGGGGCGCAGCTGGTTTCTGGGTCGAAAACGGAGAAATCGCGTTTGCCGTTGACGAAGTGACGATCGCGGCAAATCTGAAGGACATGTTCATGAACGTGGTCGCTTTGGGTGACGATCTGGACAACCGCGGTAACATCCGCGCGCCTTCGCTTCTGCTCGAAGGGATGACGGTTGCCGGAACGTAAGGTTTGCCGAATTGGGTTCAGGCGTAAGCCCAGGTGGCCAGGCCGAGAAACACAAAGAACCCGGTAACATCAGTGATGGTGGTGAGCACCACGCCACCGGCCAGCGCCGGATCGATCCGAAGCGCGGTCAGGATGCTTGGCAACAGCGTACCTGAGACTGCAGCAACGACCAGATTGATGATCATTGCCAGCGCGATGACCCCACCAAGCACATAGTCCTGAAATGCAACTGCCGCGACCGCGCCGACCAGAGTTGCCAGCAACACACCGTTGAGAATGGCCACCAGAGCTTCCCGATTGACCAGATAGCGCAGATTGGCTCGGCCCACCTGCCCGAGCGCCATGCCTCGCACCACCAGGGTCAGGGTCTGGGTACCCGCGATGCCGCCCATGCTGGCGACAATCGGCATCAGCACGGCCAGAGCGACCACTTTGGCGATGGTGTCTTCGAATATGTTGATTACTGCAGCGGCAAGAAACGCGGTGAGCAGATTGATGGTCAGCCATACTGCCCGACCCCGGGCGGCTTTAAGAATTGGTGCGAATGTGTCCTCTTCAAGATCGAGACCCGCACGGGTCATCAGCGCTTCTTCGGCGTCTTCGATGATGACGTCGACAACGTCATCAATGGTGATCCGGCCGAGCAGCTTACCTCCTGCATCCAGTACCGGTGCACTGATCAGATCGAGTTCGGAAAAGCGGCGGGCGACTTCAGCATCCGGTGTATAGACGTCGAATGACTCCGCGTCACTGTTCATGATTTCGCGAACGGTCACTGATGGATCCGAGGTGACCAGTTTGGCAATTGGCAGCATGCCGACATATTCATCGCGGCTGTTCACGACTATCAGCGAATCGGTCGTCGCGGGCAGGTCTTTATGCAGGCGCAGATAGCGCAACACAATCTCTACGGCGTGACGCGGCCGCACCGTGATCATGTCAGTGTTCATCATTCCACCGGCGGTATCTTCCGGGTACGACAGCACGGCTTCGACGCGGGAGCGGTCGCTGGCATCCAGCGAGGCGAGCACCGAATCGGAAATGGTGTCGGGTAACTGCTGCAGGATATCGGCGAAATCGTCGGTCTCCAGATTGTCTGCTGCCGCAGCAATCTGTTGCGCATCCATCGACCCGAGGAACTCCAGCAGGACATCGTCGTGCAGATGCTGAAGGACTTTGTTTTCTTCTTCTTCGTCCAGAAGCTGCCATAACACCTGGCGGACTTTCGGCGGCGTGGATTCGAGCAGGGTGGCAATTTCGGGAGATCGCAGCGACGCCAGCAGCAGCCTGGTCTCATCCATCGCACCGCGGTCATAAGACTGAATGACCTCACTGAGGTGGTCCTGAAACTCCACGATCAGTCCAGCTCGCCGAATCCATCGTTGATGAGATGGCACAGGGCGTTGAAAGCTTGTTCCGCATCATCACCCTGAACACTCAGTTCGACGTCGCTGCCGACTGGTGCTGCGAGCAGCATCACACTCATGCTGCGTTTGCCGTCAACGCTCTCGGCACCTCTGCTGAGCTGCACCTCAGCCTGAAAAGACTTGGCGACGTTGACAAACTTGCTTGCTGCACGGGCGTGCAGGCCGAGAGGATTGATGATGCGCAGCGTGGTGGTGAACATCAGATAACTTTCCCGACCGGTAGCTCGCGATGTCTGACCAGAACCCGACCGCTGTGGGCTTGGAAATGTTCACCAAGCTGTTCGACCATATAGACACTGCGATGCTGACCGCCGGTGCAGCCTACTGCGACAGTCATGTAGGCTCGATTGTCCGCTTCGAAAGCACTGATCCAGTTTTCGAGAAAATTGGAGATGTCTTTGCGCATGTTCTCGACCATCTCATGCTTTTCTAGAAAATCCACAACCGGTGCATCTCTGCCGGACAGCTTGCGGAGATGATCGTGCCAGTGTGGATTCGGCAGACAGCGAATGTCGAAGACAAAGTCGGCATCGACTGGTACGCCGAATTTGAACCCGAAGGAGCGAAACAGAATGGATATCCCGGGGATTTTGCTGGCAGCGACCCGGCTGCGGATCGCGTCGATCAGCTGACTGCCCAGCATCGAGGTTGTGTCCATGGTCAGATCAGCAACGTCAGCAATCGGTTGCAGCAGCTCTCTTTCTGCTTCGATAGCTTCGAGCAGGTTCGTGTGCTGGTCTGTTAAAGGGTGGCGCCGACGAGTCTCACTGAAGCGCTTGACCAGGGTACCGGTCAAAGCGTCCAGGTAGATAATCTGGATGCTGACCCGGCTGCGATCAATTCTGGCCAGAATTTCGGGAAATTTGCCCAGCTGATGATTGCGCGCGTCGATGCAGACCGCATAGTCGATATCCTGAGTGTCTGATTCTGTCAGGGTGTTTTCGACCAGCGCCTCGAGCAGGCTGACCGGAAAATTGTCCAGGCAATTGAATCCTGCGTCCTCAAGCGCCCGCAGCGCGGTCGACTTACCGGAGCCTGAACGTCCGCTGATGATGCTGAGCTTCATGCTGCCTCACTGCTGAACAGTCCAACCAGTTGCGCATAGAGCTCATTGCCGGTACCCGAAGACCTGAGCAGGCGGCGGTTTTCAGGGTTGTCGAAGATGCGAGCCAGCGCGGCTAGCAGCTCCAGATGGGCACTGGTTTCGTCTCTAGGGACTACCAGCACAAACAGCATGTCGACAGGCTGATCGTCGATTGCATCGTAGTCTACCGAATGTTCCAGGGTGATCAGAGCTCCCAGAATCCGGTCACAATCGAGTCGGCAGTGGGGAATGGCAACTCCTTCGCCAATGCCCGTGCTGCCAAGGCGTTCGCGGTTCATCAGTTCGTCGAACAATTGTCGGGCGGACAGCTCCGGATGGTGCTCGGCCATAAGATCGCTGGCTGCTTCGAGCACCCGTTTGCGGGAGTTTGCAGCTACCGCGACCTGAGCGCACTGTTTATCGAGAATACGAGTGATTTCCACGGTGGCCGCGCCTTTCTGTTGGTTTGTTCAGGACTCAGTGGCGGCCGTGCTGACGGTCCTGAGTTTTTTCTTTGTGTTTGAGGATCTGCCGATCCAGCTTATCGGTGAGCATGTCAATCGCGGCGTAGAGATCTTCACAGTTCGCGTCGGCAAACAGATCGCGACCGCTGATGTGAATAGTGGCTTCCGCGCGCTGTTGCAGCTTTTCAACGCTCAGAATGACGTGCGCGTTGGTGATGTGATCGTAGTGTCGCTCCAGTTTCTGCAGTTTGTCGGTGACGTAGGTGCGTAGAGCGTCAGTGACGTCGATGTGGTGGCCGGAAATACTCAGCTGCATGTGTTCTCCTTTGCCCTGATGCCCTTGTAAAGGGGCTGGGTTTTCTTCGGCTGGCGTGTCATCGGCAGGTTGCCGGTTGGATCACACCAGGCGCTTGCGCTCGTTGGAAGGCGGTATCGCCAGAGATTCCCGATATTTGGCAACAGTCCGGCGTGCCACCTTGATGTTCTGCTCTGCCAGTATTGCTGCGATTTTATTGTCGCTCAATGGTTTTCTCGGATTCTCATCAGCGGTAAGCTTTTTGATTAAGGCTCTGATCGCCGTACTGGATACTTCACCGCCGGTGTTGGTGGATACATGGCTGGAGAAGAAGTATTTCAGCTCGAAAATCCCTCTCGGAGTATGCATGTACTTACGGCTGGTGACGCGTGAAATGGTGGATTCATGCATTTCCACGGCCTCTGCAATGTCGTGCAGGACCAGTGGTTTCATGGCTTCCTCACCATACTCTAAGAATCCGCGCTGATGCTCGACGATACGTGTGGCTACCTTCAATAACGTTTCGTTTCGGCTCTGCAGACTTTTAAGGAACCAGCGCGCATCCTGAAGATTGTCTTTCAGATAGGTGTTATCTGCGCTGGAATCGGCACGTTTGACCATCCCGGCGTAGGTGCTGTTGATGCGCAGCTTCGGGGTCGCGTCTGGGTTCAGTTCAACGACCCAGCGGCCGTTGTGTTTATGCACCAGGACATCGGGTATCACGTAGTCCGGCAGTTCGGTGGCGATGCTTGCCCCGGGTCGTGGATTCAGCGATTGGATCAGTTTCACAACTTCGGCGAGATCTTCTTCACCGAGACGGGTCTTGCGTTTCAGAGTGGTGAAATCCCGCGAGGCCAGCAGATCCAGATGGTTAGTTACCAGGCTCAGTGCCTCCGGCTGCCAGGTAATATCCGGGCCCAGACCCCGCAACTGTAATGCCAGGCATTCGGGAAGATCTCGCGCGGCTATGCCGGTTGGATCGAACTGCTGGATTCTCTTGAGTACCGCGACGACTTCATCTTCTTCGATCAGGTAGCCGGCGTCTTCGTGGGCGGGAGATTCGATATTGAGAGAAACCGGATTCAGACTGGAAGTGAGATCGGCAACGCTCAACGTCAACATACCGTTGCCGTCCACCGCATCGATGATCGCAGTGGCGATCAGACGATCAATGTCCGACATGGGAGTCAGGTTGAGCTGCCACAGCAGATGTTCCTGCAGGGTTTCACCGGCGCTGCGGGAGTCGTCGAAGTTCCAGTCATCGTCTCCGGCCGGTCCAGTTGCTGCAGGAGTGCTCTGATAGACGTCGTCCCAGCTGGTGTCCACTGGCATGTCTTCGGGAATTGGCTGATCCCACTCGGCATCAGCATCCGCCAGCCCGGTGTCGTCTGAATCATCAGCATCAGCCGGGTTTTGGGAGTCTGCAATCGGGCTGTCACCGGATTCGCCAGCCGAGTTGTCCGGCTCGGCAGCTGCTTCATTGCCGTCACCGATAGGCTCGTCTTCGTCCATCTCGAGCAGCGGGTTGACTTCAAGTACCTCCTGAACTTCCTGCTGGAGATCCAGGCTGGAGAGCTGCAACAGCCGGATGGCCTGCTGCAGCTGGGGAGTCATTGTCAGCTGCTGACCGAGTTTGAGTGACAGCGTCTGCTTCATGGTTGCAGCAGTTCTGCTGAGTGCTCGTGACGGCTGGTTGTGACGCTTCGATAATCACGGTATACGGGGCTCTTAGCAAAATTCACAGGCTGAAGCCCTCGCCGAGATAAACATTGCGTACCTGACTGTTCTGCAGGATCTGCTCGGGTTCACCTTCCGCGATAATCTCGCCTTCACTGACTATGTAGGCCCGATCGCAGATATCCAGAGTGTCTCGGACGTTGTGGTCGGTAATCAGCACGCCCAGATTGCGACCCGCAAGATCACGGATTTCGCGTTTGATGTCGGCTACAGAGATTGGGTCAACACCGGCAAAAGGTTCGTCGAGCAACATGAATTTGGGTTTTGTGGCCAGGGCGCGGGCGATTTCAACGCGTCTGCGTTCGCCGCCGGACAGCCGTTCACCGGCGTTGTCTCGAACACCCTGCAGGCTGAATTCATCGAGCAGCGCCTCCAGCTCGCGACGCTGTCCTGCCTTGTCGAGATCACGCCGCAACTCAAGGACTGCCAGCAGATTGTCGGCCGCGCTGAGTTTGCGGAAAACGCTGGCCTCCTGCGGCAGATAGCCGATACCCGCCTGCGCCCGCTGGTGCATGGGGGCTCGGGTGATGGTCTTATCATC
>Ga0316194_10000518_pt1 | contig 24807 bp, 19 predicted proteins | sample CroRivsedime1_MG_FD_204936 | JGI IMG/M metagenome (GOLD analysis project Ga0316194, IMG submission 204936) | Coastal sediment microbial communities from Maine, United States - Cross River sediment 1 | ecosystem: Environmental > Aquatic > Marine > Coastal > Sediment | place: USA: Maine...
TCAGCGTTATCGTGGACGGCCAGATGGTGCTTGGCCATGTATACAACGGCCTGGTGGTGGACGGTGACAACGGCCTGATGACGAAGGCGGGTGACAGCAGTTTTGATGACTTCAGTTTCAGAACCAACGACCCGGCATTCCTGGTCGAGGCCAATGGCGAGGCCCTGCTGGCAAGCAGTGAGGCGGAAGCAGGCCCGGTGGCGGAACTCAACAGTGCGGCGCTGCAACCGGTCATGGGAGCGGCCGTGCAACGCTGGTCCGAGCTGCTGGCTGGTGCGGATCCCATCATGCTGGACGGGGTCAATGTCCGCATCACCGACCTGTCCGGTGACCTGCTGGGATTGACGGTCGGTGACACGATCTATATCGACAGCGATGCAGCGGGCCACGGCTGGTTTGTCGATGAGACGCCGCTGGATGACGCCGAATTCAGCAATGGCATTGCTACACCTGACAGCCCGGCCTACGAGCGCATGGACCTGCTCAGCGTCTTGATGCACGAGTACGCGCACATGCTTGGTTTTGATCACAACAGCCAGCTGAGTGAGACCCTCGATGCGGGCAGTCGTATCGTGCCGGTCAACCTCGGCATGTTCCAGGACCTGCCACAGGACAGCAATGACATCCGGATACCGCTGGTCGTCAAGGAGCCAGTGCCGGCCCGGTCGGGGCAAGCCGACGTGGATACCGGCAACGCTGCCCTGTTGTGGGACGACTGGCAGGCAGAATTTACGGAACGTCCGGGACACGGCAATAAGCCGCGGGATATGCTGGTTTTTGATGAACTGAGCGGTCGCTGGATGAACACCGATCCTGAAGAAACTGCGCAAACCCGTGGCGGAGCTGCCCACGTTGTCATGGGTCGGTTGATCGAATGGCACGACAAAATCAGGGACATGGTCAGGCACTGATTATTAGTGTATAAAAGTTAGTGAGACTTATTTCGGTGCCGGGAATTCCGACACGCATCCTCAAGGAGAAACACAGATGGTAGATAAAAATAATTCTGCAGCAGCAGTGGAAGCCGGTAAAAACAAGGCACCAACAGTTAACTGGGATGACGCTGCCATGCAGACCTCCTATGCGAATGTCGTCAACGCATTCAGCACGCGGGAAGAGTTCACACTGCTGTTCGGTACCAACCAGACCTGGAGTATCGGCGCAGGCAACAATGTGAATATCAAGTTGTCCGATCGCCTGATTCTCAACCCGCTGGTCGCCAAACGGCTGTGGACCCTGATGGGCGAGTTGTTGAAGGAATACGAGACCCGCTATGGGGCACTGGAAGTGGCAACACCTGCCTCAGCCAAGGAGTCCTGACTCTTCCCGGGGATATTCCCGAGCTTGTTCCACTGCAGTTCTGCTCTCTGAGCAGACGGCTCGTTGGTGATATTCCAGTGTTTGTGCGCAGCGCAAGGAAACAAGTCAGACGATCCTCGCAATACCGTGGCAGCTGGTCGAAAGCCGGCTGCCCGCTAGCCGTGCTGACGTATCGTTCCGGCACTGCCTGCCGGGCTGTGCATGGCCTTTTATGCCTTGCCGGTGAACGGAGCTGCACAGCCCGTGCCGCCCGGAGACTGTCATGTCAAGCATGAATCCGGACGGTCAACCCGCAAGGCATGACCATGGCACTACCGGCGGCATCAATGACACGGACCGCATGGCGCACCTGGACCCGGCGCTGTGGACACGACTTGCCGAGGCATCATCGCAGGAGCTTTTTGCCCAGTCCTGGCTGACCCTGCAATGCAATATTATTCAGGGTATACGCCGGGGCGTCGTGGTACTGAGCGATCCGGATCAGGATCACTTCCAACCCGCCGGTGTCTGGCCGGATAGCGCACAGCCAGTCCCACCCGCCTTGCAGGCCGCCGCCGAACTTGCCATGAGCGAACGTCGTGGTGTGGTGACAGGCCCGCAGACCGGCGATGGCAGTGACAGCAAGGATAGTCAGCATCGTTATATCGGTTACCCGCTGCTGGTTGACCGGCAACTCTGCGGTGTTGTTGCCATAGAGATCGACGCGCTTCCCGAGTCCGGCCTGCGCGGTGTGATGCGCCAGTTGCAGTGGGGGCTGGCCTGGCTGGAAGTGATGCTGCGACGCGGTTCGCGGCAGTTTTCCGCGGTGCCCCGGGACCGCCTGATAACCGTGCTCCAGCAGGTGGCCACCTGTCTTGATCATCCCCGCTTTCAGGCAGCTGCCACAGCGGTCGTGACAGAACTCTCCACCCGGTTCGGCTGTGAACGGGTCAGTGTCGGTTTTGTACAGCGCAGGCATGTGCGCGTGCATGCCCTGTCGCACAGTGCGCAGTTTGGAAAACAGACCAACCTGATACGTGCCATCGGTGCGGCCATGGACGAGGCGCTTGATCAGGCCGAGTCGGTGGTGTATCCGGCGGAGGACGATGCCGGCATGCAGCTCAACCGCGCCCATGCCGTGCTGGCCGATCAGCATGACAGCGGCTATGTTTGCAGTGTGCCGTTCAGCGATAATGGCGAGCTGACGGGCGTATTCACCTTTGAACGGGCCGGTGGCGAGGCGTTCGACAGGAATACGATCGAACTGTGTCAGCATGTGGCCGCACTCACGGGGCCCATTCTTGCGAGCAAGCGACGTGAAGACCGGTGGATACCTGTCAAGCTCTGGGAGTCTTTCCGCACCCAGGCCGCCAGACTGATCGGACCGAACTACCTGGTCAGAAAACTCGTGGTCCTGGCACTCCTTGCCCTGGGGGTGTTTGTTTCCGTCACCACGTGGGATTACCGTATCACGGCGGATGCAACCCTCGAGGGGTCGGTGCGGCGTGTGCTGGTAGCGGCCCTGGATGGCTATATCGATGAAGTGTATGTCCGCCCCGGAGATATCGTGGTAGCGGGGCAGTTACTGGCGACCATGGATGATACCGTGCTGCAACTGGAGAAGGTGAAATGGAGCAGCCAGCAAACCCAGTTCTCCCACCAGCACCGTGATGCCATGGCGCAGCATGAGCGTGCGGAGAGCCGCATTATCAGGGCCAAGCGGGAACAGGCAGCGGCACAGATCGCGCTGCTGACCGAACAGCTCGCCCACACCCGGATTACTGCACCGTTTGACGGCCTGATTGTCAGTGGCGACCTGAGCCAGTCACTGGGGGCGCCGGTGGAACGCGGCGATGTGCTGATGGAGGTCGCTCCCCTGAATGAATATCGGGTGGTGCTGGAGGTCGAGGAGGGGGATATTTTTGCCGTCAGGGAAGGACAGCATGGCCAACTCGCACTGGCCTCGGTTCCCGGCACGGTGTTTCCTTTTCTGGTGAACAAGATTACACCGGTCTCGACTGCCGCAGAGGGACGCAACACCTTCCGGGTAGAGGCGCAGCTGACCGGGAGCTCGGAAGCCCTGCGGCCCGGTATGGATGGCGCCGGCAAGATAGCGGCAGGACAACGCAAGCTGCTCTGGATCTGGACCCGTAAACTCACCAACTGGCTGCGGCTGGCGGCCTGGCGCTGGTGGCCATAGGCGCGATGACGGAGTCGCTGTTCAGTCCGTCCTGGTATCGCGTGGCATCACTCAGGCCGCGCTTGCGAAACCACGCACGCATACACCGCCATCATTATCGCGACGAACTGTGGTACGTACTGCAGGATCACTCTTCCGGTAAATACCATCGTTTCACTCCTGCTGCCTATTATGTGATCGGGTTGATGGATGGTCAGCGCAGTGTGCAGCAATTGTGGGAACAGGCGGGAGCGCAGCTCGGCGACGATTTGCCCACACAGGACGAGATGATCCGCTTGCTCGGCCAGTTGCATGCCGCCGATGTGCTGCAGTGTGATGTGCCGCCCGACCTGCTGGAGTTGTTCAAGCGTCATCAACAGCACCGCAAAACAAAGTGGCAACAGCGCCTGCGCAGCCCGCTGGTAATCCGTCTGCCACTGTGGGATCCGGAGCGCTTCCTGACCCGCTGGCTGCCGCTGGTGCGACCGTTATTCAGCTGGTATGGCGCGCTGCTATGGCTGGCGGTGGTGACCACGGCGCTGGTGCTGGCGGGCATGCACTGGGACGAGCTCACCGAGAGCATTTTCGACCGGGTGCTGGCGCCGCAGAATCTGCTGTTGCTGTGGCTGGTCTATCCGCTCGTCAAGGCGCTGCATGAACTGGGGCACGGCTTCGCTACCAGGATGTGGGGCGGCGAGGTCCATGAAATGGGCATCATGTTCCTGGTCTTCATGCCCATTCCCTACGTGGATGCCTCGGCGGCATCCGCCTTCCGCGAGCGCCGCAAGCGGATGCTGGTCGGCGCGGCCGGCATTGTTGTTGAACTGTTCCTGGCCAGTCTGGCCCTGTTCGTCTGGCTCATTGTGGAGCCGGGTGTCGTCAGCGGGCTTGCCTATAACGTCATGCTGATCGGCGGGGTATCCACGCTGCTGTTCAACGGCAATCCCCTGTTGCGCTTCGATGGCTACTACATACTCGCTGATGCCATCGAGATCCCGAATCTCGGTGTGCGCGCCAACCGCTATTTCGGCTACCTGTTGCAGCGCTACCTGTTCGGGATGAAACAGGCCATATCACCGGTGTCTGCGCGCGGCGAGCGGTTCTGGTTTGTGACCTACGGGATTGCCGCATTCAGCTATCGCATACTCATCATGACGGCAATCATCCTGTTCGTGGCCGGCAGGTTTTTTGTCATCGGTGTGCTGCTGGCCATGTGGGCGGTCATCCCCTTGCTGCTGGTGCCGTTGTGGAAGGCGTTGTCGTTTGTTTTCTTCAATCCGGGCCTGCACCGCCGGCGCACGCGTGCCATCACCCTGAGTGCCATACTGGTCAGTGTGCTGGCCGGTGTCCTGTTTCTGCTGCCGGCACCGCTGCGCACGCAGGTGGAGGGCGTGGTGTGGTTGCCCGAACAATCAATTGTCCGGGCCGGGACCGATGGCTTCGTGCTGGGTCTGCAGGTGGAACCCGATGCCCTGGTAAGCGCGGGCACCCCGCTGATTGTCACAGAGGACCCTTTTCTGACGGCAGAACTGAATATCCTCGAGTCACACCTCGAGGAGCTCAGCCTGGAGTACAGGGTGGTGCACATTGAAGACAGGGTCAGGGCCAGAATCCTCAAGGAGGAGATCAATGCAGTGGCAGAGGACCTGGCGCGTCTCCGCGAACGGATTGACAGCCTGGTTATTCGCAGTCCGACGGCAGGGCGGTTCGTGGTGCCGGGAGCTGCAGACCTGCCGGGACAGTATCTGCGCCATGGCCAGCTGGTATGTTATGTGCTTGATCTCGAGGCGGCGACTGTCCGGGTGGTGGTCTCGCAGGAAGATGTTGCGCTGGTGCGCCAGCGCACCCGTGGGGTGGAGCTGCGTTTTGTCGACAATCCACAGGCGGTGTTGCCTGCCACCATCCGGCGCGAGGTCCCCGGCGCCTCCAACAGGCTGCCAGCGGTGGCCCTTGGCAGCCAGGGTGGTGGTGCGATCGTGATCGACCCGCGCGGTGGTCAGGGTCTGACAACCTTCGAGAAGGTCTTTCAGTTCGATATAGGCATAGCAGCGCAGCAGGTTCCGGAATTTGTCGGCGGGCGTGTCTATGTCCAGTTCGATCACGGCTACGAGCCGCTGGGGCTGCAGGGTTACCGGGCTATCCGGCAACTGCTGCTGAGACGCTTCAATGTCTAGCGCGGTATTGCGTCCGGGCTCCGAACTGGGCCTGTATCCGGAACGGGAAGACCCGCCGCGCACCAAGCTGGAGCGGGCGCTGCTGGCGGTCGCAGATGGCATCAGCCGCCGGAACCGGCCGCAGCCTGCCCGGTATCAGAATATCATCAGGGCGATCAATCGCCGCGGCGCGGCGCTGGCCGGCCTGTCCGACGCGCAACTGCGGGAGCATTGCGGCGAATTGCGGCTGCAATTACGGCGCACCGGACTTTCAAACGATAAATGGCTCATCGACTCTTTTGCGCTGATCCGGGAAACTGCACAGCGTACCCTGCAGATGCGCCATTTCGACGTGCAACTCATGGGCGGCTGGGTCATGCTGCACGGCAGGATCGTGGAGATGGAGACCGGTGAGGGCAAGACACTGACCGCGACCCTGCCGGCATGCACCGCGGCGCTCGCCGGAATTCCGGTGCACATCATTACCGTGAATGACTATCTGGTGACCCGTGACGCCGAATGGATGCAGCCGGTCTACCAGGCACTCGGGTTGAACGTTGGCACCATTACCGAGGGCATGGATGCCGCGGCGCGCCAGGCGGCCTATCGCTGTGATGTGACCTACTGCACCAACAAGCAGCTTGCCTTCGATTACCTCAAGGACCGCATTGTGCTCGGCAACGAGCGTGGCCGCCTGCAGCTGCAGCTGGAAAATCTGTACAGCGATCAGCCGCGCAGCAACCGGCTTTTGCTGCCGGGGCTGTGCTTTGGCATTGTCGATGAGGCTGACAGTGTGCTCATCGATGAGGCGCGCACACCACTCATTATTTCGGCACCACGCGCTACCAGCGGGCAGCGGGAGGTCTATGAACAGGCCTTGCAACTGGCTGATGCACTCCAGCCGGGTAGCGATTACGAACTCGATGCGCGCGAACGCCGCGTGGAACTGAGCGCCAGTGGCAAGACCCGCCTTGCCGGGCTGGTGCAGGGCTTGCCGGGTCCGTGGGCAGGGTCACGCATACGGGAAGAACTGGTCAGCCGGGCGCTCAGCGCCCGGCTTCTGTTTCACCGTGACGAGCACTATCTGCTGCGTGATGGCAAGGTGCAGATCATCGACAGTTTCACCGGCCGCGTCATGCCGGACCGCTCCTGGGAGCAAGGGCTGCATCAGCTGATCGAGGTCAAGGAAGGTTGCAGCCTCAGCGAACAGAACGAGACCCTGGCCAGGATCAGCTACCAGCGCTTCTACCGGCGTTACCTGCACCTTGCCGGTATGACAGGAACCTGCCGGGAAGTGGCGCCGGAGTTATGGTCGGTATACCGGCTCAAGGTCGTAACCGTGCCGACCAACCGGCCATTGCGGCGCAAGCGCCGTCCCGATCGCCTGTACCTCACGGCGGACAGCAAGTGGAACGCTATCCTGGAGACAATCCGCGCATTGCACGCACAGGGACGACCGGTGCTCGTCGGGACACGTTCGGTGGCCAGCTCGGAACATCTGAGCCGGATGCTGGAGGATGCCGGTCTGGTCCATCAGGTATTGAATGCCCGGATGCACGATCTCGAGGCGGGGATCATCAAGCACGCCGGGGCACCCGCTGCAATCACCGTTGCTACCAATATGGCCGGACGCGGTACGGATATCCGCCTGGGCGAAGGGGTGGCCGAGCTGGGCGGGCTGCATGTGATCACCAGCGAGCTGCATGAGGCCGGGCGCATCGACCGGCAATTGTTTGGCCGCTGCGGGCGCCAGGGTGATCCTGGCAGCTACCAGGTAATTTTGTCGTTTGAAGACGAGCTCTTTACGCGTTACTGTCCGCCTGTCGTGGTGCGTCTGGCAGGGTGGCGGCGCCGTACTGTACCGGCCCCGGCGTGGTGCTGGCGCGGGCTGGCCCGCTGGTCACAACGTGTGGCCGAGCGCGAGGATGCGCGTGTCCGGCGGGGGCTCATGAAGCTGGACGAGAATTTCGGTAACATCCTGGCGTTTTCGGGGCGCCCGGAGTGATGGTGGGAATCTGCGTATGAAAACTTTTCGATCTCCTGGTTTGCTGCTGTCACTGATGTGCCTGTGGGGTGCTTGTGCCGCGCCCTGCAATGCTGATCTGCGTGATGCGGATTGCATTATAGAACCGCACATGGTGGTGGAAATCAGTACCTCAGTTGAAGGGGTCGTCGAAACCATCACCGTTGACCGTGGTGACGTGGTCGCAAGGGACCAGATACTGGTTACCCTCGAGTCAGGCGTCGAGAAGGCCTCGGTGGAATTGGCCCGGCAACGCGCCTTGGAAGATGCGGAGATCCTGCTGGGCCAGGCGCGTGTCGATTTCGAGGGACGCGCAAAAAGTCGTACCGACGAGCTGTATGCAAAGAAGTCGGTGTCACAGCATGCAAAGGACGAGGCGGATTATGAAGCCAGTCGGGCCAAGCTGGAGCTTCGCCAGGCCCGGCAAAGCCGCAAGCGTGCGGAGCTGGAGCTGGCGCGTGCCATCGAGGTGCTGAACCGCCGCATCATCCGCAGTCCCATCGATGGCATTGTCATCGAACGCATTGCCTCGCCCGGTGAGAGCACCAGCGAGGAAGAGACTATCCTGAGGCTGGCACAAATCGATCCACTTAATGTCGAGTTGATTGTACCGGCTGCTGAATTAGGTCGCCTGCGTACCGGGATGCATCTTGCCGTCAGGCTGGGTCAGCCGGTCAACGATGAATACCACGCAGAAGTGGTCATTGTGGATCCCGTCATCGATGCATCCAGCGAAACATTCGGGGTACGGGCCTTGCTGCCAAACCCGGACCTGCGGCTTCCCGCAGGAATTGCATGTACAGCGGAAATCATTGCCGGGGAGGACCAGCCTGCAGGGGCAGGGCTGGACGGTGCACTTCCGGGTGGTGCTGATGTCCCCTGAAAGAGGGTGACGTACCCGGATCAGTCATCCGGTCACTTTTCAGTATGACTGTACAATGCGTTGTTTCTTCTGACGAGGCTACGGGCGGGGCAGGGAGCATATTGTGACGGTATGTCCATGTGTCTGCCTGCTGCCAAATCTGTTCTTTACAAAAAAGGTATGCATATGAAGCTTGAATCCCTGGCGTTACATCACGGCTATAAATCCGAGGCGACTACAAAAGCTGCAGCAGTTCCCATCTATCAGACGACTTCCTATACCTTCGATAATACGCAGCACGGTGCAGATCTCTTCGATCTTAAAGTCCCGGGGAATATCTATACCCGGATAATGAACCCGACAACCGATGTGCTCGAACAGCGGTTGGCGGCAATGGAAGGCGGTATTGGTGCATTGGCAGTTGCGTCAGGGATGGCGGCCATCACCTATGCAGTGCAGTGTATATGTGATGTCGGTTCCAATATCGTCAGCACCAGCCAGTTATATGGCGGGACCTACAATCTTTTTGCCCATACCCTGCCCCGGCAGGGTATCGAGGTCCGGATGGTGTCCGCCGATGATTTCGCCGGCTTCGAGAGAGCCATCGATAAAAATACACGTGCCATTTTTTGCGAGTCCATTGGCAATCCGGCCGGTAATATTGTCGATATAGAGAAGCTGGCGGCCATCGCCCGCAAGCATGGCGTGCCACTGATGGTTGATAATACCGTGGCAACCCCCTACCTCTGTCGTCCTGTTGAACTGGGTGCTGATATTGTGATCCATTCACTGACCAAATACATTGGCGGGCATGGCACGTCGATCGGGGGGATTATCATTGATTCCGGTAAATTCGACTGGGTGGCCAATAAAGAAAGATTCCCGATGCTGAATGAGCCTGATCCTTCCTATCACGGAGTCGTCTACACAGAGGCCCTTGGACCGGCAGCCTACATCGGACGTTGCCGCGTTGTACCGCTCAGGAACACGGGTGCCGCAATCTCGCCCCATAACTCCTTCCTGATCCTGCAAGGGCTGGAAACCCTGGGAGTCAGGATGGAAAGGCATTGCGAGAATGCCGAAAAACTGGCTGTGTATCTCAGCAGTCACACGAAAGTGAACTGGGTCAACTATGCTGCCTTGCCTGACAGCCCGCACTACCGCAGTTGCCAAAAGATTACCGGAGGCAAGGCCTCTGGTGTGCTGAGCTTTGGGATAAAGGGAGGTTCCGCTGCCGGGGGGCAATTCATTGATGCCCTGCAAATGATCCTGCGCCTGGTGAATATTGGTGATGCGAAATCATTGGCCTGTCATCCGGCTTCTACGACTCACCGCCAGTTGAATGCTGATGAGCTGGCGGCTGCCGGTGTCAGCCCCGACCTGGTACGGATATCAGTTGGTATTGAGAATATTGACGACATCATCGCTGACGTAAGCCAGGCGCTTGATAGTGTGTCATGAGTGAGTATCTGCAAAGGTGGGCAGCATCATTCCTGTTGCGCCGTGTGTGTCGCGGCATGATCACGGGCAAGCAGCAGGTAGACGGCCGGGACCACGAACAGGGTGAACAGGGTGCCGATACCGAGCCCGCTGGCTACCACCAGACCGATGTGAAAGCGACTCACGGCACCGGGCCCGGTGGCGATCAACAGTGGCACCATGGCCATGATCATTGAGACCGTGGTCATGAGGATTGGTCGCAAGCGGATGGCTGCAGCCTTGATCACCGCCTCGTGCTTCGAGAGACCCTCATTGAGCTGCAGCTGGTTGGCGAACTCGACGATGAGGATGCCGTTCTTGGCGATCAAGCCGATGAGCGTGATCAGTCCGACCTGGGTATAGATATTCACCGTGGCGACACCGAGGGTCAGGAAGGCCAGTGCACCGGCAATGGACATCGGCACCGACACCAGGATGATGATCGGGTCGCGCCAGCTCTCGAACTGGGCGGCCAGCACCAGGTAGATGATCAGCAGCGACATGAAGAAGGTCACGATCAGGCTGCTGCCCTGCTGGGCATACTGGCGGGACTGCCCCATGTAGTCCCAGGTGAAGCCGCGCGGGAATTGTTCCCGGGCCTGTGTTTCAAGGAAGTTCACCGCTTCACCCAGCGTTATGCCATTGGCCATGACGCCTTCCACGGTGACGGAATTCAACTGCTGGAACTGGGTGCGCTTGCTCGGCTCAACCGTGGCATCGAAACTGACGATGCTGGACAGCGGTACCAGTTCGCCGTTGTCAGTGCGCAGATAATAGTTTTCCAGCATCGCCTGGTCGAGGCGGAATTGTCGTGCCACCTGCGGGATGACCTTGTAGCTGCGTCCCTCCAGGCTGAAGCGGTTGACGTCATTGTCACCTAACAGGGCTGCGAGGTTGCGACCAATGTCGGCCATGCTGATTCCCAGGTCACCGGCGCGGTCGCGGTCGATGACCACGGTGGTCTTGGGACGTGTGAACTCTACTGATTTGCGCAGAAAGGCAAACTTGCCGCTCGCCATTGCCGTGCCGATCAGCTGTCCTGCAACCTCGTCAAGGCGCTGATAATCGGCGTCGCTGGTGATGACGAACTGTAACGGCAGCCCGCCGCCCGAGCCGGGCAGACTGGGCCTTGGGAACACCGCGGTCTGCAGACCGGCCACCTGGCCGAGCTTCTGCTGCACCTCGGGCTGGATCTGCATCTGGCTGCGCGTGCGCTCTGACGGGGTCGGCAGCTTGATGCCGCCGAAGGTGCTGCTCACATCGCCGCCGAAGCCGGCCAGGATGAAACTCTTGTCGTATTCCGGGACGCTCTCGAACAGCGCCACGACCTGCCGGAGGTAGGCCTCGTTGTAGTCGATGGTAGCCGTTTGCGGTGCCGTTGCCTGGAAGAACAGGATGCTCTGGTCCTCGTCGGGTGCCAGCTCGTTCTGGGCGGTCACGAACATGAAATAAATACTGAACAGCACCACGGTGGCGAATACCAGGGTCACCGGCAGGGTTTCGAGTGAACCCCGCAGTGCGCGCCGGTAGCGGTCAGCCAGGCCATTAAAAAAATGCTCCACGGCGTGTTCAAAGCGGCCCTCACCGCTGGATGTCTTCAGTACCCGCGAGGACAGCATCGGCGAGAGCGTCAGCGCGACCACGCCCGAGATCAGTACCGCACCGGCGAGGGCAAAGGCGAACTCGGTGAACAGCGTGCCGACCAGCCCGCCCATGAAACCGATCGGGGCATACACCGCGACCAGCGTGGTCGTCATGGAGATGATCGGCATGGCCAGTTCACGCGCCCCGTCGATGGCTGCCCTGAGTGGTGTCTCGCCCTGTTCGATGTGGCGGTGCACGTTCTCCACCACGATGATGGCGTCATCCACGACCAGGCCGATGGCCAGTACCAGGGCCAGCAGTGTCAGCAGGTTGACCGAGAATCCCATCAGCAACATCAGGAAGACGCCGCCGACCAGCGACAACGGCACCGCTACCGCCGGGATCAGCGCGGCCCGCATGGAACCCAGCGAGAGATAGACCACCAGTAGCACGATCACCACCGCCTCGATCAGGGTGCTGAAGACCTCCCGGATGGAGTCCTCGATGAAGACACTGGCGTCGTAGGGTATACCGGCCTCGAGTCCTGACGGCAGCTGCGCCCGCAACTCCGGCAGCAGCGCATGTACCCGGCCGGCAACAGTCAGCGGGTTGGCGCCGGGTGCCTGCTTGACACCGATGAAGATAGCGGTCTTGCCGTTGAACCAGGTGCTGCTGTCGTAGTCCGCTGCGCCCATCTCCGCCGTGGCGACATCGCGCAGGCGGATGAGCGTATCCCCGGACTGGCGCAGCACCAGGTCCTGGAAGTCCTGCTCCTGGCTGATGTCGGTGGTGGCACTCAGGTCGATGGCGACATGCGCGCCCTTGGTCTGGCCGATGCCGGCCAGGAAGTTGTTGTCCCGCAGCACCTGCTGCACCTCGTCGGCCGTCATCCCGAGCGCGGCCATACGCTGTGGATCAAGCCAGATGCGCATGGCGAAGGTCTTGTTGCCGATCAGTTCGGCCTTGGCCACGCCGGGCACCGCCTGCAGTTTTGGCTGTACCACCCGCAGCAGGTAGTCGGTGATCTGCGAAGGTGACATGGCATCGCTGTAGAACGCCATATACATCAGTGCCGTGCGTTCGCCCGTGGTCGCGTCGATCACCGGGTCATCGGCCTCTTCCGGGAGCACGTTACGCTGACTGGCCACCTTGGCCTGGATCTCTGCGACGGCCGCCTTCGGATCGTAGTTAAGCACCATGCGGGCCTCGATCACCGAGCGGCCCTGGCTGCTGGTCGAGGACAGGTAATCGATGCCATCGGCTTCCGCGATGGCCTGCTGCAGGGGCGTGGTAATGAAACCCTTGATCAGTTCGCTGCTGGCCCCGGGGTAGAAGGTGGTCACCGTGACGACCGTATCCCGGGTTTCCGGGTACTGGCGCACCTCCAGCAGGCCGAGGGAGCGCAGGCCGACCACCAGTATCAGCAGGCTGACGACACTGGCCAGTACCGGCCGGTGAATGAACAGGTCGGTGAATTTCATGGGCGGGTGATCTGTGATTCCAGCACGATGCTATTGTCTATGCTCACCGCCTGCTCGTTGCGCAGCTTCACCTGTCCCGCAGTCACCACCTGATCGCCGGCTTCCAGTCCCCGCACGATCTCGACCCGCCCATCGCGCACTCCGCCAGTCTCGATCTGGCGCCGCTGTACGTGGAGCCCGGATTCGCCCTGCTGGATCACGAACACCGAATTACCGTAGGGGTTGTAGGTGATAGCTGTCTGCGGCAAGGTCAGAACCGTCGGGCGCGGCGGCAGTACCGTGCGCACCTCGGCGAACATGCCGGGACGGAGCCGGGCCTGCTCATTCTCCAGTGTGGCGCGGATCTGCAGGCTGCGGGTACCCGGGTCAATACCGGGATTCAGGGCGGTGATGCGGCCCGTGAAGACCTCTCCGGGAAAAGCCTGCACCTCGATTTCCACTGCCTGGCCCACCGAGATTTGATCGAGATGCCGTTCGGGCAGTGCAAAGTCTGCGTGGATCGGAGTCAGTGCCTCCAGAGGCACGATGGCCGTGCCCGGCTGGAGGTATTCGCCAAGGTCCACCTGACGGATGCCCAGCCAGCCGCTGAAGGGAGCGGTAACGTGTTTTTTAGCAATAACCGCCTGCCTGGCAGCCAGTTGTGCGGTGGCGTTCTCCAGTCGCAGCCGGGCCTCGTCGACATCGGAATGCGAAATGGTCTTGGATTCCAGCAGCCCCTCGCGCCGCTTGTACTGCAGGTCTGCGAGCCGTCGTTCGGCGACAAGTCCCTCAAGCTCTGCCTGCTCGACGCTGTCATCGATTTCCAGTAACAGTGTGCCGGCCTCTACCTGCTGGCCGGACTCGAAGTGGATCGCGCTGACATTCCCGGCTACCTCGGTGGTTACAAGAATGCCATGAATGGCCACCAGCGAACCCACCGCGGTCAGGTAGGGCTGCCAGGACTCGGCCTGCACCTCGGTTGCAGCCACGGTGGCGGGTGGCGGCGGCATGGACGCCAGTGCCGCCATTTTCTGTGCCTGGTAGAATTTCCAGCCAAACATGGCACCCAGCACAAGGCCCAGGATCAGCAGGACAAGCAGCATGCGTTTGATCATTAGACATCCTTTCGTAATTGGATAAAGCAACACTCCCGTGTCATGCCCGGCATGGTACAGCAGCAGACAACAATGTCGCTGATTCGTGCCCGGCAGGACAGTATTGTAGTGTATCAGCCCTGACGCGGTCAGCCAGCAGGCTTGACTGCCAGGGCTTGTCATGGCCGGCAAAATCATCCAGCAGGGAAACCCGGGAAAGGTTCCGGTCAGGGCAGGGTGTGAACCGTTTTCGTTATTCAGTCTGATCCCTGCATTAAACCTTTGCAGTAAGCCCTGATCTTTACTATCGTGCCATGTTCGCTGTGTTGATATATCAAGGTCGGGCCAACTGCTATGGAGGACGTTAGTGGACATTCATTTGACACCCTGTGAAGCGCGCGTGATCGGTTGTCTGCTCGAAAAGCAGCGCACCACCCCCGAACATTACCCGCTTTCGCTGAATGCACTCACCAATGCCTGCAACCAGAAGAGCAGCCGCGACCCGGTGATGGCACTCGACGAGGCCACGGTGCAGGACACGATCACAGCCCTGATGAAGAAGTTCTATGTTAACGAGAAGAGCGGTTTCGGCAGTCGCGTCACCAAGTATCAGCACCGGTTTTGCAATACCGAATTCGGCACCCTGAAGTTTTCCGAACAGGAACTCGCTATTGTGTGCGTGTTGCTGCTGCGTGGACCCCAGACAGCGGGTGAATTGCGCACCCGTACCGAGCGCCTCTGCAAATTTCAGGATATCCGCGAGGTCGAGACGATCCTCGATCAGCTTCTGCAACGAGACGACGGTCCCTTCGTGGCAAGGCTTCCCCGGGAGCCGGGCAAGCGCGATGCCCGTTTTGCGCACCTGTTTGGCGGGGAGGTGGCAATGAGCGAGGCTGTGGCCCCTGTATCAGCAGATTCAGTCAGGTCTGGAGCAGACCCTGACCGCATTGCACAGCTCGAGGAAATGGTCAAACGGCTGCAAGACGAGGTCGCCAGTCTCAGGGCACGGATTGACCGGATTTCACCGGGGCAGGACCCCGGCAGCATGCAATAGCCGCAGCAGCAAATGTCATCCAGGATCTCAGTGTGTGTTCACTGCGCTGGCGGCCGCTGATCGACCGCCGGGAGCCAGTCCGCCTACTGGTAAAGTTGCTGTGCCAGCACAATGACCTGATCTTTTTCACCGAGGCGCCAGGTTTTATTGCGTGAGGGATTGAGCAGGACCTCGCCGTTGTTGCGTGCCAGGCGCAGGCCGAGAGCGATTTCCAGTTGCTGTTGCGCCGCATATATCAGGTCGTCGTAGTGGCAGTCCGTCTCCAGTGCAACGTAATCGCCAGCACAGCCGGTCTCCGGGGCAACACCGGGTGCATGGCTCGATACACTGATCCCCGCCGATGCAACGCCGAGTGCAAAACAGCCGGGCATCGACCGCCTGATGCTGGTGGCTAGATCAACGGGCTATGACTGATGTCCAATGGATGATTGCGACTTCGAGAGGGTCGCCGGGCTAATCCGGCTTCCGGATGACCATGTCATTGCGATGTTCGTGGCGATTGGCAAAGGTACCAAAGAGGCATGGCCGCGCTCCGGACAACTGGCTTAGGAAGAGGTCGTGATTGAGAATACATTTTCCGGGGGATAAGTTACCAACAACGTCCTGGTCTCTTAAGCCTTGAGCCAGGCTACATCCATTTCCTTCACCCGTCGATCAACATACCGGCGTCTTTCTTTGAGCGCCACGCCCTCTTTGGTCAAAAAGGGGAAGTCGGGTGTTTTTTTATAGGAACGACGGTCTTTTTTTCTGGGTTTCATAATCACCTCCGCAGTTCTTATTGGTTTTTATCAGTCCCGGTAGCTAAATATTGCGCTGGCTGCCTGATTCAAGAATAGTACAACTTGAGTGATATTGCCGCTACAGGGGTAATTTACGGGTTGCTACGAAGTAATGCGTCGTGATGAGGATGTCATTGTCCAGAAAATACCTCCACCCCGGGGTTTTCCAGTGTCAGTGCACGCTCAAGTATCCCCGTATACTCATCACGCATTGCAGCCTCGGGGTGTAACTGGCTCTGCAGGAAGGAAAAAACTGCCTGTTTTGTCAGTGTCTGTTGCTGCTGCGGCCGCAGGGCAGTGGGCAATTCCGGATTGCGACAGGGAAGCTGTTCCAGCGCAGCCGGAGTTTCGCTCTCTTTTCCCTGCAGTTTTGACGTGAAGTTGTCTGGCACATCCAGTATGCCGCCAAGTTTTCCGCGCATGGCCCAGCAGCCAATGCTGTCAGGGTTGTCAACCCAGCGAAACAGTTGTGCCGCTATGCCGGTAAATCCGGTGTGTGAACCGCCATGCACCGTCACGAGTGTCGCCGCGGGTATCCATTCCCTGAGCTGTAAGGCGTTTTCCTGGTAGTCAACCATGGCGTCAATGTCGGATGCAATGATCATGAAGGGGGTTGATGAATTGCTGAAAAACTCCTTGCCGAGAAGGGCGAGCGGTCCGGCAATAGAGACTGCCGCCTGAATCCTTGGATCCCGGAATTCCGGATGAAAGGCGAGTAGCGTCGTGGTCAGGCCCCCCAGTGAAAGGCCAATTGCGCCGATTCGTTCAGGGTCAATGCACTTCGCAAAGCGGTTCTCCGGGCTGTCGCGGTCGGCAAGCAGACTGTCGATAAGAAAGCTGACATCCCCCGGCTGGTTAATGACGTCCGTAAACTGTGGACCGCCGGCCGTTCCGAAACGGGTGAGCGGGAAATTTGCTGCAGCGACAATATAGCCATGGCTTGCAAGGTAGCTGGCAAGGTAGGCACCGTTTTCCCTGAAGGACATGAAGCCGTGGCTGTAGATGACCAGCGGGGCAGGGCAGGCATCCCTGGCAAGCGGGCGCGGTCCGGGACGCAACCACTCAAACGGCCTGTCCTGTGCCGGGTACCACACACTTGTCGCCAGGACACGCCCTGCTGTCTCCGGATTGCCGTTGTGTGCTGCGGTCGTCCGGCTGCTGTCGACCAGTGTGAAATCCTGTGTTGCCGGGGCGTAGGGTCCGGGTTGCAGCAGTTGCCTGCCGGGGGGTGTTGCAGCCGCGAACACTGGCGACGCTCCCGCGGCGAGTAGGCATGCGATAAAAAAGGAGCTTGCAGAGGATTTCCAGGGTGTCGGCATGAATCGTGAGGGCAGAGGGGTCCGGGGCTTGAATCGGTAACATACTAACAGTTGGCGGTGAGTACCATGCAGCGGGTAATGATTGATTGACAGGAGTTGACTGCGAATTCTGTCACCAATAACGGCGCCTGCAGGTACAATAGCGTCCATGAATTTTTCCTCCCCGGACATCACACACGCTATCCATACCAGTCTCGGCCGCATCTTTGGTTACTCGAACTTCCGCCCGCAACAGCAGGAAATTATTGAGAATTTGATCGCCGGCCATGATGCCTTCGTACTCATGCCAACCGGTGGTGGCAAGTCGTTGTGCTATCAGATACCCGCGCTGCACCGTGCGGGTGTGGCCATCGTGGTCTCACCGCTGATCTCGCTGATGAAAGACCAGGTAGATGCCCTGCAGGCGAACGGGGTCGCCGCAGTCTGTTACAACTCTGCCATGAGCGCGGCCGATGCGCGCCGGGTGCTGGCCCGCCTGCACGCCCATGAGCTTGACCTGCTCTACATCAGTCCGGAGCGGCTGGTAACGGGGGGCTTCCTGGAACGATTGCAGGAGATTGACATTGCATTGTTCGCGATCGACGAGGCACACTGCGTCTCGCAGTGGGGCCACGATTTCCGGCCTGTGTACGCGCAGCTTGGCATGCTGCGGTCGCAGTTCCCGGGGGTGCCCATCGTGGCCCTGACCGCCACGGCCGATGCCCAGACGCGCGAGGATATCGTGCGGGTCCTCGATCTGACCGCGGCTAGGCGTTATATCACTGGCTTCGATCGCCCCAATATCCGCTACAGCATGCTGGAAAAGCACAAGCCCGTCGAACAGTTGCTGAGGTTCCTGGAGCACCGCCAGGGACAGGCGGGTATCGTCTATGCACTTAGCCGCAAGCGGGTGGAGGAGGTTGCGGACAAACTCTGCACCAGGGGTATCCTGGCTGCACCTTACCATGCGGGCCTGGCCGCCGCCGAACGCGATTGCGTACAGGAGGATTTCCTGCGCGATGAACTGCAGGTGGTGGTGGCTACCGTCGCCTTCGGCATGGGCATCGACAAGCCCAATGTGCGCTTCGTGGTGCACTACGATCTGCCGAAGCATATCGAGGGTTATTACCAGGAGACCGGCCGCGCCGGGCGTGATGGTTTGCCGGCCGATGCGCTGTTGCTGTTCGGTGCGCAGGACGTCGTCACTGCAAGGCGCCTGATCGACAACAATGGCAATGCCGAACAACAGCGCATTGAGGTACACAAGCTGAATGCGATGGTGGCCCTTGCCGAGAGCGTAACCTGCCGGCGGCGCGTCCTGCTCAACTACTTCGGTGAGCGCCTGGAGCAGGACTGCGGTAACTGCGATGTCTGCCTGGATCCGCCGGAACAGTTCGATGCAACCGAAACGGCGCGCAAGGCGCTGTCCTGTGTCTACCGCGTCGGGCAGCGCTTCGGTATTGCACATGTGGTGGCGGTGTTGCGTGGTGCGGACAATGAGCGCATTCGTTCACTGCAACATGACAGGCTGTCGACCTACGGTATTGGCAGCGACAGGAGCGAGCAGGAATGGACCTCGATCCTGCGGCAGCTGATTCACCACGGCCTGCTGCTTCAGGATATCGCCAACTACTCGGTCCTCAAACTGACCGCTGCCGCGCGCCCGCTGCTGCGTGACGAAACCAGCCTGCAACTGGCAAGGCCGCGCATTCGCGAGCAGCTGCAGAAGAAACGCAGCAAGGTAACTGTCAACCTGAGTTCCTGCGACGAGGCCCTGTTCGAGGAACTGCGCAACCTGCGCAAGCAGCTTGCGGATACGCAGGGCGTGCCACCCTATATCGTGTTCGGTGATGCAACCCTGGTGCAGATGGCGCGAGACAAACCTGTGGATGAGCAGGAACTGCTGGCGATAACCGGGGTAGGGCAACACAAGCTGGAGAAGTACGGCCACGATTTTCTGGATGCTATCGCTGCCTACTGCGTCGTCAACGGCGAGACTGCCACGCACCTGAGTCCGGCGCTGCGCGACACCTGGCAGGCCTATCGTGAAGGTCTGGACCTGGATGCTATCGCCAGCCGCCGTGGCCTGTCGCTGCAGGAAGCGGCACGGCAGCTGCTGACACTGATGGAGGCCGGACAGCCCGTTGAGTCGGAACAGCTGATTGCCGCCCGTAAATACGAGCTGATCGAGGCCAGTCTGGAACGGCAGGGCGAGGCAGTTGCCTGGGAAACCCTGCGCGCTGAATTGCCGGCCTTCGTGGCGGATCACGAGATCGAACTGGTGAGGGCGGGGTGGTGAGGGGAAGCATCCGGTCCAGTGCAAAAAAAGTCATATTGCAGGCGCGGCGCTGCTGCAGCAAACCTGTTTGCTGTGGTTCACTGAACTGATAATCCTTTGCGTATCGGGAGCCTGTCGCATGCAAAATCTCTTCAACAGGTTTACAAGCCATGGACCGCTTTTCCCCCGGATTATTACACCCGTCATCTGCGCAGCCGCCCTGCTGCTCCCGGCCTGCGCGACACCGCTCAAGCCACAACCACAGCCGGTAAGCCAGGCCTTTCCGCCCGGGACGGAAAGCGATGCCTGGGAATCGCTGCGCCGGAATCTGCCAAAGCTGGAGTCGAGTTCATGGTTTGGCATTGTTGATACCGGTGCGGAGGACCTGCGCTGGCGCCTGGCGATGATCGATACGGCGCGTGTATCACTCGACTTTCAGTACTTCCTCTGGCTGGACGATGCCGTGGGGGCGTTGCTGTTCGAGCGTTTGTTGCTGGCCGCTGACCGGGGTGTCCGGGTCCGGCTGCTGGTCGATGACAGCTTTCTTTCCGGTGAGGACCCGGTAGTGCTTGCGCTGGATGTCCATCCGAATGTCGAAGTGCGTATCTACAATCCCTATCAGCTGCGCTCGGAGAACATGCTGGTTCGCTATCTCGACAACCTGAATGATTTCGGGCGCACCAATCACCGCATGCACAACAAGCTGATTGTGGCGGACACCGAGGTGGCAATCGTCGGCGGCAGGAACATTGCCGACGAGTATTTCGGCTTCGGGACCGCACTGAACTTCCGGGATTTCGGTGTTATTACGACCGGCGCAATCGTACCGGCGCTCGCCGGCGGTTTTGACGTCTACTGGAATTCCGGCTGGGCGTTTCCGGTAACAGCCGTGGATCAACAGCAGGACAATGTCGATGACCTCCGTGCATTGCGGCAGGAACTGCGGGCAAGGGACAGTATTCTGGATGGCTGGCAGGTGGATGCCGCTGCCGGGTTGCATGACTGGTCCGGGGAATGGGCGGCACTGGGCCGTTCCATGTTGCCGGGCGAGGCCGAAATGCTGCAGGACAAGCCCCACTTCGAAGGGCCGACTCCGCCGGAACTGGTCGCCAGCCGGGTACGTGGGGTCATCCGCCAGTCAGACGATGAAATACTGGGTATTTCCGCCTATCTGGTCCCCACGCCATCCCTGGTGGAGACGATTCGCGAGCAAAATGAGCGGGGTGTCCGCATCAGGCTCCTGACCAACTCACTGGCCTCTACCAACCATGTGCCGGCGCATGCCGCTTACCGGCACCATCGGAAACAGCTGGTCAAGGCAGGCGCGGAACTTTATGTGTTTCGCCCGGATGGTCTGGACCGGTCGCAGTATGAAGTCCCGGGCTTTATGGCTGAACAGTTTGGCCTGCATGGCAAGGTGCTCATATTCGACGACGACCGGGTCTTCATCGGCACCCTTAACCTGGATCCGCGCTCGATGGTGCTGAACACGGAGATCGGGCTGCTGATTCACAGCGCCGCCGTGAATGCCGCCGTACGTGAGGCCTTTGCCCCGAATTTCTCACTGGATAACAGCTGGCGTGTCGAACAGGACGAGGCGGGGGAGCTTGTCTGGCGATCCCATGACGGTGTGCTGACGTTGCAGCCGGCAGGCGGATTCTGGCGCCGCGTGGCTGATTTCTTCTATGGTCTGTTCCCGATTGATTCGCAGATGTAACCGGGAATATACCTCTGCCCGATGGATGTTTTCTGCCGGGTGTTTTGTTAGGTTTGGTGTCCGGCGGGGACTCGTGCGATGCCCTGAAACAGAACCCTGAGTGGAGGATACACAACGATGGAAGATATTGTTGCCGTGCTGGCAGGACTGGCTATTGCGCTGGTTATCCTGTTTGTCCTGATAGTGATATTCAGGTGGTTATGGAATATTACGATGCCCGAGGTATTTGGAATCAAGGAGGTCACCTTCTGGCAGGCATTCCGGATTTTGGTCCTGGCCAGCATACTGTTTGGCGGACACCGCACAATCCAGCAGGGTGCCGGTCTGGGTACTGAAGCCATGGATGAAACCAGTCGTGAGCAGGCAGAAGAACCGTCACGGTAACTCCCCCTGTGCTAAAATACGCATTCCTAACAACACAAACCATCAGGAGATAAGGATATGAAGATGTACAAGAGAATCCTCGCTGCACTGTTTTCCGGGCTGCTGCTCATGGGACTGGCTGCTTGTGAGAAAGGGCCTGCGGAAAAGGCCGGTGAAGCCATCGACGACGCGGCATCCGATGTTGCAGATAAAGCCGAAGAAGCCAAAGAGGCGGTTGAGGAAAAGCTCGAAAATTAACCGTTATCCATATCAGGCAGGCCGTCGGACACAAGCGCCCGACGGCCTTTTTTTTGTCCGCCGCGAGCGGGTGCGTGTCATCTGCAGCAGTCAAGCCACCTGGATGGCGCATTGATCACCGGGTGCGCGCAGTTGCAGTATAATAATGCCCTGTATGCTTTACTTCATGCGGTTTCTCTATGCCATTTGCCTGTGTGTCCCGGTGGCGCGGGTGCTTGCCGCGCCAGAGCTTCCTGCCTATAGCGAGGGCTATGATCCGGCACGCGATCCATTTGCCGATGGCAGGGCAGCACTGCAGTTGGCGCAGGGCACGCAGCGGAAGGTATTGGTCGAGGTCGGTGGAGACTGGTGCAGCTGGTGCCACCTGCTGGACCGGTTTCTGGACGAACATCCGGCACTGCAGGCCCGGATGCACCAGACCTTTGTGCTGCTGAAGGTCAATGTTGACGAGGCTGATGGTAACAGTGAATTCCTTGCGGTGTTTCCCCGGCCACTGGGCTACCCGCATATGTATATCACCGCCACGGACGGTACTATCCTTTCTTCCCGGGACACTGCGGAGTTCTTGCAGGATGGCCGGTATTCGGAGCAGCATTTCCGGGCCTTCCTCGATCGCTGGAGTTTGAGCCATGAATGATCGCAGCAGTGCCCTCAGCCGGCGGGAGTTTCTGCAGCGGCTTGCCTTGCTGGGTTCGTTGCTGGCCGGTTATCCGGTGGCGCTCCTCGCACAGTCACGCTCCGCAGCGCAGCTGCAGCAGCCACCGGAGTGGCGCAACGAGGACCCCTGGAAAACCCTGGCTGCAGTACAGGAACACATGTTTCCTGCCGCCGCGGACATCCCCGGTGCCGGCGATATTCACGCCATTGTTTACCTGCATAATACCGTTGAAAATCCGGCCGCCGACGGTGAGGACAGGGAGTTCCTGTTTAACGGCGTGGGCTGGTTGAACGATCTTTCCCGGGGAAAAACCGGCCTGTCCTTCGTGGCCCTCGATGAGCCGCAGAGGGAGAAGCTGTTGCGGCAGATCGAACAGAGCCGGGCAGGGCGGAACTGGCTGTCGCTGTTGCTGACCTATGTGCTGGAGGCGTTGCTGGCGGACCCCGTGTACGGCGGCAATCCGGATGGCATCGGCTGGCAGTGGCTGGCACATCAGCCGGGTTACCCGCGGCCTCCTGCAGACAAGGCCTGGTACAAACTGACGACTCCGGTGCGCTTCCAGCGCAAGGCCTGACCGGTGAACCACGATTTCGATATTTGCGTGATTGGCAGTGGCGCCGGCGGCGCTCCGGTTGCACTGACACTGGCGGAGGCGGGTTACGCCGTGGTGGTGCTGGAAAAGGGCCCGTGGCTGAAGGAAACGGATTTCTACAAGGATGAGCTGGCCTGCTGCCGGCGCAGTGTCTATACGCCGGAGCTGGCCGATGAGCAGCACGTTATCGAGGATATCGACAGCGAGGGTGACTGGGTCGGCGAGGCGACCGCGCATTCCGGCTGGGACTTCTGGAACGGGAATTGTGTAGGCGGTTCTTCCAACTTCATGAGCGGATTCTTCTACCGGCTGAAGCCCGTGGATTTTCGCCTGCGGTCTGAATTTGGCCCGATTGCAGGTGCAAATGTTGCGGACTGGCCGATCAGCTACACTGAGCTGGAACCATACTACACCCGGGTGGAAACCGAAGTGGGTGTCTCGGGGGCGGTTGTTGCTCACCCGCAGGCGGAACCGCGTTCCACGCCGGATTATCCGTACCCGCCGACGCTGGAACATCCCATGGCCAGGCGGATAGACGCAAGCTGCCGGGAACTGGGGCATCACTCCCTGCCCACGCCACGTGCCATCCTGACAGAACCAATGGATAAGCGCCGCAGCTGCGAGTACTCGGGTTACTGCGGCAGTTATGGCTGCTCCTCCGGTGCCAAGGGCAGTGCACGGGCCGCCTTGCTGGACCGGGCGGTAGCCACGGGCCACTGTGAAATCCGGCCGCATGCCAAGGTCTTCAAACTGGCCAGTAACACCAAAGGCAAAGTCGTTGCCGCGGAATACTTCGATGCGAACGACAAACAACAAAAGGTTAGCGCGAAAACCTTCGTGGTTGCCTGCCAGGCTATTGAAACCAGTCGCCTGCTGTTGAGTTCCACCGGCCCGAAGCACCCCAACGGCCTGGCCAACCGTTATGGACAGGTCGGCAGAAACCTGCTGTTCTCTGCCGGTGGCTCGGGCACCGGGGATTTTGTGTATGCCGGGATGAGCGACCGGGATGCCGCGGCCCTGAAGACCCGCGGTCCGTTCGTTAACCGTGGTTTGCAGGACTGGTATACCATTCATGACAAGGCCTTTGGTGAACGCGCCAAGGGAGGTACCGTGGAATTCCTGTTGCGCCATCCCAATCCCGTCGGCAAGGCCATGTCGGTCAAGCGGGATGACAATGACCGGCTGGTGTGGGGGCGTCCCTTACAGCGGCAGCTGCGATCCCTGTTTACGGATGCGCAGTACCTGCGCTACGAAATCTTCTGCGACTGGCTGCCCACGGATAACTGTTTTGTCAGTCTGGATAGCCATGTCCGTGACAAGTGGCAGACCCCGGTTGCCAGGGTCCGCATCGGCTATCATGAGCACGACCTGAAGGTCGGGCGGTATCTCAACACGCAGGCCACCAGGCTGCTGGATAAAATGGGTGCACGGAATGTTCGCTCCAGTGTGAGTGGTTCGCCCCCGCAGAACCTGGTCGCCGGTGGCTGCCGTTTCGGTAACGACCCTGAAACATCGGTGCTGGATGCAGACTGCCGCGCTCATGATGTTGAAAACCTCTTTGTGACCGATGGCAGTTTCATGCCCACCGGCGGCAGCGTGCCCTACACCTGGACAATCTATGCCAACGCCTTCCGGGTGGCCGATATTATTAAAGGGTAGGAGCGACCTTCAAAATCA
>Ga0316194_10000519_pt1 | contig 24804 bp, 25 predicted proteins | sample CroRivsedime1_MG_FD_204936 | JGI IMG/M metagenome (GOLD analysis project Ga0316194, IMG submission 204936) | Coastal sediment microbial communities from Maine, United States - Cross River sediment 1 | ecosystem: Environmental > Aquatic > Marine > Coastal > Sediment | place: USA: Maine...
TTTTAAGCCGTATTCTATCCCTTGAATAAGCTGATCATTTTCGTCCAGATTCGCATCGGGAATACCGATCAAGTCAATAATCTGTTCCTTGGAGTAACCTATGAGCACAAAATGAAATGCCAGTTTCAACCGTTCACGGTCATACCTGTTATACACACGTCGTTTCAGTTTGAAAGCCTTTGGGGGTATAAGCCCATTTTCCTCACAAAAACGGATATGACTCTTTTTGACGTCCAACTCTTTAGCAAGATCAGATATGGTAAAATAGCTGTTGGATTGATCCATTCGTATCACCCATATTCCAAATTTGCCTGAATTTGAGAACCTCGCATATTCCAAACACTTTATTCGGATATGCGATAAATTTTTAGAATTATAGAACAAATACGTTTTCTTGTCAAAATAAAATAGCCTGAATACGCATCTAAAAATCAGGACCCGGTTTCTCTTTAATGAGTATGCGATTTTTCTCGGGCTACAGCCTTTCCATCAAATCGAGCAGCAACCGAACACCAAATCCTGTACCGCCCACCCCGCAATATGAGGATTCTTTTTTGGCATATGCAGGTCCTGCAATATCAATATGTGCCCAGGAAGTATCTTTTACAAATTCCGAAAGAAACAATGCAGCGGTAATTGCCCCGCCATAACGCGTGCTGCCGACATTATTCAAATCCGCAAAATCGCTTTTTATCAGTTCCTTATAATCCTCAGGCATTGGCATCCGCCAGCATCTCTCATGTGTTTTATGGCCGGACAAAATAATGTTTTCCGCCAATTTGTCATCAAAAGAGAAAGTGCCGGCAATCTTTTCCCCCAAAGCCACAACACAGGCTCCTGTCAAGGTTGCCAAATCAATCAAGGTTCGGGGTTTATATTTCTTGATGGCATAAGAGATAGCGTCGATCAATATCAACCTGCCCTCGGCATCAGTATTGCCGATTTCCACAGTTTTGCCATCATAACTTTTTATAATGTCTCCCGGCCGGGAAGCAGCACCGGAAGGCATATTTTCAACAATAGGAATTATTCCGACAAGTTTAAGTCTTAATTTAAGTCTCGCCGCGGTAATCAGCGTTGCTGCCACGGCAGCGGCGCCAGACATATCCATCTTCATATCCGCAAGAGAAGCTGAGGGTTTCAGGTTTATGCCGCCAGAATCAAACGTTACCCCTTTCCCAACAAAAGCGATTGTTTTTTTTGCCTTTACCGGAGTGTGTTCCAAAATCACCATTCTGGGCTTGTTCCTGCTGCCGGCTGCAACCGCTAGCATGGCTCCGAATTTCTTTTTTTTCAGTTCTTTTTCACCCAAAACGGTGACCTTGAGATTCTCTTTTCTTGCAAGCCTTGCAATAGATTGTGCAAAAAGCGCCGGTCTCTTGTCATTGGGTGGCATACTGACCCATTCTCTTGCAAGAATAGTTCCCTGGCAAACCGTTGAAATTCGTGAAGGCAATCTTCGATATTTTCTTGCTTCATGAGATGCTACAAGAAAATCGATCCGCTCAAGCGGCTGAAACTTTTTTTCTTTCTTGTATTTGTCAAAAAGATGATTCCCGAGAAAGGTACCTTCCATCATTGCTTCAAGAATATTCTTCATATCCATTTTGACCTTCGCAGCCAAAGGCACAGCGATTAAAACCTCTGTATATTTTTTTTTAATCACACCTTTTACAGCCTTACCGGCCATGGTACGCAATGATTCCATATCGACTTTTTCAAGTTTTCCGAGTCCTAAAAATATAATGATTTGCGCTTTTACTTCGGATAGGTTGTATAAAACAACTTCATCATCTTTATCGCCTTTAAACGCTTTAACCTTCTTCGCACTCCTGATAAGAGACAGTATCGTTTTATCTTCGTAAATATCCTTGTCTTCGCAAACGGGGATAACCAGCGATTCTATTTTTTCTTTCTTGAGATCGGCGGATTTTAAATGTAGCATGTATTGTTTCTCCTTTCCTTCTTAGATGCGGATCCTTTTCCATTGAAGTTCTGATATTATATACAAAAATTATACTGTCAATGAGAATATCTGTTTATATGGACATATCGAATAACAATGGGGTTATTCAATGACGCTTCTTGATTCGCTTGACAATATGAAGGGTTATCTGTATTTATCATTTAAAATAAAATCGTGCTATGATTTTATGGAACTTCCGCAGGTATGCCCGCGGATTCTTATCTTTTATGTGGATTCATCCCGCACTGACCTGGATGGTCAATATTTTAGTTATGCTCCGACGCGAGTTGCGGGGAATTCTAACTCAAACGAATGGAGGGCGGCCATGGCAGGTATTAACAAAGTCATTCTGATCGGAAATTTGGGTAGTGATCCTGAGGTTCGTTATACGCCAGACGGTACTGCGGTTGCCAATTTCAGCATCGCAACGTCTGATGAATGGACAGATAAAAATACAGGAGAACGAAAAAAGCGCACCGAATGGCATCGAATCGTTGCTTGGCGAAAACTGGGTGAAATTTGCGGCGAATACCTCTCAAAAGGGCGGCAGGTTTATGTAGAAGGCAAGCTACAGACCAGATCATGGGAAAAAGACGGCGTTACCCGATACAGTACTGAGATTATTGCATCTGACGTTCAGTTTTTAGGAGGCCGAGATACCGCTGATACATACAGATCGTCCGAACCTCCTCCATCTCAAGGATATGAGAAGCCGCAACCCACAGACAGGCATGATGATGACATTCCTTTTTAAGCCTTCATTGAAGTCATGATGATTCTGCCATATCGTGTAGGGTTCGCTCAAAAATAAATTCGCAGAATTGGCGCTCAGATTTAGGTCAAGTTTGCTTGCTGCGATTGAGCGAAGCCACAGGAATAGAGAGCTATTTTGAGGCCAAATTTAGAATCGGGCGCGATTGAGCAGCGGCCAAGATGGCCTGAAGCTGAGATGCGAAAATGTGAAGTTATTTTTGAGCGAACCCCTAAGCAGGCTTATATTAGGTAAGACATTGTATCTAAAGAGATAAAGTGACTTTTTATCATCGTAATCACTTTGTATTTTGGTGCCGTCCGATAATTTTCCAACGAAATAATTTATCTTAAAAATTTATTTCGGCCCGCTGCTTTAGAGGCTTTTGGGCAGTATTCGGGTGCGAAACTCGAGTTCTAATCATTACGGTCCGGTTATTCAAAAGAAACCATTTTAAGACTCTTTCTTTTCCTCAAGCTTGTCAGGCTCTCTTTTCTCAGACTCCGAAGTGGCGCCTTTGAAATTCCTTATGGCCTTGCCCATTCCTGCCCCTATTTCCGGAAGTTTGCCGGCACCAAAAATGATAAGGATAATTACAAGTATAATAATAAGTTCCGGCATTCCAATTCCAAACATATAGTCCTCCTATTTGTTAGGCCCGGTGTCCTTCAGTTCTTCCAAAAGCTGCCTAAATTCTTTTGACTTTAAATAACTGTCGATGACACCCTGATAATCAATCCATTTTCTCCACAATTCAATCCATATTTCATTGTGCCAGTAATATTCCGAATCACCCCTTCCTTTAAGTCTTTCGATGTAATCGGCATATTCCTCGGCACAGCTCTCACAAAAACGGTAGGGGATCCGAAGGGCGCTGACGGCTCTTTCTTGACGTTGTTCTTCCGGTTGGATCTGGGTACCGCATTTTTCACATTTGAAAGCGCACTGCATACATTGAAATACTTTCTGGACAGCCAGAATTTTTCGCTTTTTTATTATTTCAGCTTTTTTTTCTTTTGTGTGCTTAAGTTTTTTATCAAGCTGGATGATATTCGCCACGATTTAAAACTCCCTTTATATCCCATTCTTTGCCCATCATCTATAAGAAAGTGGTGCAAAACTTAATTGATAATAACATCTGTATATATACGTGTCAATTCAATACGGATTATGAACAGGCTCTATTTAGAATTTATTTTGTCGTCCTTGTAATGTGAGTCTGGCCGTGTTAGAAAAGGTGATGAATAGAGTTTTGAACCCTTAATTTGAAGTAACAGGCCGGAAAAATTTTTTAAGGGAAATCATATGAATGCAATGAAAAAAAAGGAGCCAGATCCATGACGAAAAAGTTCCTGGCCAATGGTCTTCCGGTTTTGATCGGGAGCCTTCCTTTACGTGATCATACAGAAGGTGTTGAACTGGTCTTCAAGTACACGCCCGAAATTCCGCTATGGGTTCAGCTTCCCGCTTATACGGAAGAAGGAATGATCGCCCAATTTCAGCAGGGATTTCCTGGCCTTACCATGGAAACGGACAAAGCTTTTGTCGACACCTCTGATCCATCTTTTGATAATGACATCCTTAAATTTTACGAAGATTATCTGGCTATAAACGAGGGAGAATCGGGCATAGAAGATTCTATATTTGCCATAAAAGCTGATACTGCCCGTGGCTTTTTTTCATTTATGGAGCATCTCCACTCCCTTTCAGATCATCCGCTTGCAATTAAAGGACAAATAACCGGGCCCATAACCTTTGGGATGGGTTTAACGGACCAGAATGGGAAAGCAATCTTCTATGACGAACAATTAAGGGATGCCGCGGTAAAACTTTTGGCTCAAAAAGCCAGATGGCAGGTGAAAAAACTTTCGAGCTTCGGATCTCCGATCATTATTTTTTTTGACGAACCGGCCCTTGCCGGCTTTGGGTCTTCTGCAATGATCAGTGTGTCCCGTGATGAAGTGGCAACCTGTTTTGAGGAGGTCGTTGGCGCAGTTCATGACGAGGGCGGCCTTGCCGGTATCCACGTCTGTGCCAACGCCGACTGGTCTTTGATTTTGGAATCCGACGCAGACATCATCAGCTTCGATGCATATTCATTTTTCGACAAGTTGATGCTCTATCCAGATCTTTTGAAGCAATTTATCGAATCCGGAGGAATATTGGCTTGGGGGATTGTACCGACTTTAAACAGCGACGATATTGAAAAAGAGACCGTGGAATCACTGGTTACAAGATGGGAAGCGCAATCCACGGCAATAGAGGCACTTGGTTTTGACAAGGCTGCAATACTGGCTCAGACCTTTATCACCCCTGCTTGTGGAACCGGTTCACTGCCCCTTGATCTTGCAAATAAAGTGCTTGCTTTAACAAGACAAGTCTCAGATACACTCAGAAAGAAATATGGGTGCGAAATTTAATTTAACGTCTCGGAATTCCCACAACTTAATGAAAATATAGCACATTTATTAAGGCTTGAACGCTTGCCTATAAAATGGAATAGTGGAATACTGGAAGGTTGGTTTTTAAAAGGATTTTATCCATTTTTAGTTTTATCTTCTACACAAATTTTACCATTAATCCAACATTGCATTATCCTAAAACCGATTATTCCATTATTCCAGCATTCCAATTGGGGCGAAGCCCCTAGCTTGTTACATGTCTGTTTTATAAAATTCTTCCGGTTCTGTCATGGAATCCGGCTTCTTGGTGTATTCGGTGGGAACAGTTCCTTCCTTGAAGCATTCAAAAATTGTTTTTTTAGATTCAGGGATGGGCAACAGTCCGGTTTCGGCATCGATTTTAGAAAAGACAACCCCCTCAGGCACCTGGAAAACCCTGACGGGCTTGTCAGCCAGCAGTCTTTGCATGAAGCCTACCCAAATAGGGCTCGCCGCCCTGGACCCGGTCTCTCCTTTTCCAAGGGAGCCCTCATCATCATAACCTACCCATGTCCCTGTGTTATAACGGGGTGTGTATCCCACAAACCAGGCATCATGAAGATTATTTGTCGTTCCGGTCTTGCCTGCCACCGGTCTTTTTAGTGCCTTCACCCTACGCCCGGTACCATGCTTGACAACTCCTTCAAGAAGACTGGTCACGATATAAGCTGTATTCTGTTCGATAACCTTTCTTCTAACAGGGTTGCCTTCTTCTATGACATTCCCTTCCCTGTCTAAAATTTTTGTAATAAAGACGGGTTTCACAAGATAACCAAGGTTGTTAAAAACTGAATATGTACTGACAAGCTCAAGTAAAGATACACCGGAAGATCCTAATGCGATGGAAAGATCTCTGTTCATATTTGATGTGATTCCAAGTCTCCGAGCATAATCTATAGCATAATCAATGCCGATATCTTGTAAAATCTTTATGGTCACTACATTACGTGATTTTGAAAGAGCATCCCTAAAAATCGTGGGGCCATAAAATTTTTCTTTGTAATTCCTGGGTTTCCAGGTAAAATCATGTTCCGCATCCTCATAAACGATGGGTGAATCAATGATCATCGTTGCCGGCGTGTATCCTTTGTCAAGCGCTGCTGCGTAGATGATCGGCTTAAATGCTGAACCCGGCTGACGTCTAGACTGAATCGCCCGGTTAAACTGGCTCTCTCTGAAATCTTTGCCGCCCATCATCACCTTGACATTTCCGGTTTCCGACTCAATACATAGCAGGGCAGCTTGAACCCTTGGAACCTGTTCTAGAGATAGCCACCATCGATCTGTATCGAATATTTTATTTTTTACACGAACCTGTATGACGTCACCGACCTTTAACACCTCTCCGACGTGGTTAACACGGGTTTCATAATAGGCGATTTCAGGATCCGGCTTTCTTGCCCAACGCATATCGTCAATTCTGATAACGCCCAGTGTGCTTCCCATGCGAACGATGGCCGTATTGTTCTTGTCATTAATCTCTATCACAACACCTTTTACAATTTTCCCTTCTTCAAGGGATGCCTTCTCCAACTCGAGTTGAAGCTCCTTTGAAAACGACTCAATCTCTTCCGGCCTAAGATGTTCAATCGGTCCTCGGTATCCCTCACGTTTGTCAAGGGCATATAATCCCTTTCTAATTTCTTCCCGTGCCATTTTCTGCATCTCGATGTTTACAGCAGAATAAATTTTGAGACCTTCTTTGTACAGCACGTCATCACCGTATTTTTTTGCAATGTAACGTCTGATATGCTCTGTATAGACAGGAACCTCTTCGATATACAGGTTTCTCCTGGGCTTAATATCAAGCACTTTATTGATAGCTTCCGTAGCCTGAATGTTGGTGATAAAATCTTCCTCAACCATCCGGTTTAAAACGTAGATCTGACGCTGTTTTGCCCTTTCCGGATACTTAAAGGGAGAGTATCTGCTCGGCGCTTGGGGCAGACCGGCCAGGATAGCACATTCCGCCAGGTTCAACTCGTAAGCTGATTTTCCAAAATAATTCTCGGAAGCCGCTTCCACGCCATATGCACCATGTCCCAAATAAATCTGATTCAAATATAAAAAGAGAATTTCATCTTTGGCAAATTTCTTATCAATGCGATAAGCAAGGATCGCTTCTTTTATTTTGCGAGTATAGCTTCTTTCAGGTGTTAAAAGAAATGACTTTGTAACCTGCTGGGTAATTGTACTTCCGCCCTGTACGATGGTTCCGGCCTCGATATTTTTATAAAATGCTCTAAAGATACTCAAAACATCTATCCCTTTGTGTTTATAAAATCTTGCATCCTCTGCAGCAACAAAAGCTTTTTTGAGCATTTCGGGCATTTTGGATAGCGGAAGCACAATTCTCCGTTCTTTAAAAAACTCAGCGATTTTCCGGTTGTCGTCTGAATACACCGTTGTGATGATCGTTGGGCGGTAATCTTTCAGGGAAGATATTTTTGGAAGATTTTTGCTTAAGTATAAATAAACGCCCGCAATTCCTATTGAACCTATTAAGATAACAATAAAAGATATGAGAAAAAACCATTTGAAAATCGTTGAAAAATAACCTCTTTGGTTTTTTCTGGCACGTTTTTCGAGTATTTGAGAAGTTCTTTTAGTTTTTGGCATGACCTAACAATTTAAATCGATAAAAGATTCGTAAACCATTTTTTTTCATTTGCACATCATGGGTTATGTTATCAAACATCGTTTCTTTAAGCAAGATACACTGTTCTTACAAAAAACAATTTGACATTATTATACAAAATAGATAATTTATCAAGTTTTAAACACCTCATTGTAAAATATTTAATTTCGTGATAATCCTTTTAAAATAAAAAGATAACACTATGATTAAACTAAATTTTAATAAGATGGATGGCTTGATACCGGCCATCGTTCAGGACGATAAAACCGGTGAAGTATTGATGCTGGCATTTATGAACAAAGATGCTTGGGAAGCAACCCTTTCCACCGGAAAAGCAACCTATTATAGTCGAACCAGACAGACACTTTGGATAAAAGGAAAAACATCCGGCAACCTTCAAATTGTAAAAGAAATACGGATCGATTGTGACGATGATACTGTGCTCCTGAAAGTCGAACAGGTCGGCGGTGCAGCCTGTCACACCGGACATAAAAGCTGTTTCTACAAAATGGTTGAAGGAGAATCCATTCGTATTATCGGAGAACCGGTATTTAACCCCGAGGAGGTATATAACAGATGACAACGCCTTTAAAGCTGGGGATTCCCAAGGGAAGCCTCCAAAATGCGACCATAGACCTGTTCAAGAGATCAGGGTGGAAGATTAACGTTAATGGAAGAAGTTATTTTCCGGAAATTAATGATGATACCATTGAGTGCGCACTATGCAGAGCCCAGGAAATGTCCTTGCATGTTGAAAACGGGACACTCGATGCCGGTCTGACAGGTAAAGACTGGATTGCTGAAAACAATTCGGATGTGCATGTCATTACAGACCTGATCTATTCAAAAGTGAGTGCAAGGCCAGCGCGTTGGGTATTGGCTGTGACCCACGACTCTCCCATTAAAACCATCGAAGATCTCGAGGGCAAAAAAATATCCACTGAACTTGTTGGATTTACAAAAAACTATTTTTCTGAAAAAAATATCCATGTAAACGTTGAATTTTCATGGGGCGCCACAGAAGCAAAAGTCGTTTCCGGTCTTGCCGATGCCATCGTAGAAGTTACGGAAACAGAAAGCACCATTAAAGCGCATGGTTTGAAAATTATCCAGGAATTAATGCAGACTTATACCCAGCTCATCGCCAACCACGAAGCCTGGAAAAACCCACAAAAAAGAGAAAAACTGGAGCAAATTGCCCTGTTGCTGAAAGGTGCGCTCGTTGCGGAAAAACTGGTGGGTCTTAAAATGAATATCCCGGGAAAACATCTTGAAAACATTGTATCCCTTTTGCCGAGTCTCAATGCACCTACCGTTGCCCCACTCTATAATTCAGACTGGTTTTCCGTGGAAACAGTGGTGGATACCAGCTTTGTGAGAGATCTTATTCCAACGCTGTTAAAGCATGGCGCAGAAGGAATTATCGAATATCCACTGAACAAAGTCGTGTAAGGTAAACACATGATCTCAAATCGAACCAAAGAAATGACGCCGTTTATCGTTATGGACGTTCTTGAGAAAGCCCACGAAATGGAGCGACAGGGTATTCACGTCGTCCATCTGGAAGTGGGCGAACCTGATTTTGACACGCCCAGGTGTATCAAGGAGGCCGCCTGCAAGGCTCTGGACAACGGGCATACCCATTATACACACAGTCTGGGTATGCTTGAACTTCGAGAGGCCATTTGTAAGCACTATTTCAAGACATATCGGGTATCCGTGGATCCCGATCAAATCGTTATATCATCGGGGACGTCCCCGGCCATGTTTGTTATGTTTTCCGCGCTTCTTGAAAAAGGAGACCAGGTCATCATTTCAGACCCCCATTACGCCTGTTATCCGAATTTTATCAAGTTCGTCCAGGGTGAACCGGTACTTGTTCCTGTTTTCGAGGAAGACGGCTTTCAATACAGACCGAAAGCCATTGAAAAAAAGATCACCCGAAAAACAAAGGGGATATTTATTAACTCCCCGTCCAACCCAACCGGAAATCTGCTGTCACGGGAACGTATGGCCGCTATCGCCGATCTGGCTTCAGACGCGGATTCACCCTACATCATATCAGATGAGATTTACCATGGCCTGGTGTATGAGGGAAAAGAACATTCGATACTGGAATTTACTCAAAAGGCATTCGTTTTTAACGGCTTTTCGAAGCTGTATGCCATGACGGGTTTGAGACTCGGATACATGATCGCACCAAAACATTTCATTCGACCCATCCAGAAGATTCAGCAAAACTTTTTTATCTCTGCAAATGCCATGGTTCAGGTCGCCGGAATTGCGGCACTCACGGAAGCTGAAAAAGATATTTTAGAAATGAAGCGAATTTACAATGAACGCAGAAAATACATGATCCAACGGGTTAAAGCTATGGGACTCGGAATTACCGTAGAGCCGACAGGGGCGTTCTATGTATTTGCCAATGCAAAACACATCTCCGGTGATTCATATGGGCTCGCATTTGATATTCTTGAAAAGGCCCATGTGGGGGTATCACCCGGCATCGATTTTGGTAAAAATGGGGAGGGTTATCTTAGATTTTCATATGCAACCTCCATGGAAAATATCGCCGAAGGGATGGATAGACTGGAAAATTATCTAAAAACACCATGATCATCAAATCAGCGGAATTCGTGAAAAGTGCCGTCAAGCCATCCCAGTACACTTCTGCGGCTTTACCGGAAATCGCTTTTACCGGGCGTTCCAATGTGGGCAAATCATCGCTGATCAACACCCTCGTTAACCGCAAACATCTGGTTAAAACCAGCTCCACGCCCGGTCGTACCCAGCTGATTAATTTTTTTATTATAAACAAGACAATTTCATTTGTGGATCTTCCGGGATTTGGATACGCCAAGGTTCCTGCTTCTGTTAGAAAATCTTGGGGTCCTATGATTGAAACCTACCTTTCAACAAGAAAAACATTGAAAGGCGCGGTTCTTATCATGGATATTCGCCGCATCCCTGGGATGCAGGAACTCAATTTTATCGAATGGCTCCATTATTTCAATATTCCCAGCATTCTAATTTTGACAAAAAGTGACAAACTGTCTAAAATAAAACAAAAGAACCAACACTTGGCCATCGCCAAAGCCCTCAGTGTAAACGAAGAGGAACTGATCCTGTTTTCCACCAAATCACGCATGGGAAAAGATGATGTATGGGGTGCTATTGAACGGTTGATCGGTTAGACTTAGGGGCTTCGCCCCAATTGGAATAATGGAGTAATGGAAAGATGGGTTACCATTAATAAATATTTGATAACAGAAAGTTGTAGAATACCGAGACATTAAATCATAATAGCATTTTATCTTAATAAATTTCTTTCGGCCAGCTGCTTAAAAGGCATTTTACGAAAGCTTTTAGGTATAACATGTCAAACATGCAGGACAAATTAAAGATTTTCAGATCCGGATTCGTCGCCATTGTCGGTGCGCCGAATGCGGGAAAATCAACGCTTTTAAACCAGATGATGGGCGAAAAAATTTCTATCACATCTAAAAAACCACAAACCACACGGAACCGGATACTGGGTGTGGTTCATCGTCCTGCTTCTCAGTTTATTTTCATCGATACACCGGGAATCCATAAAGCAAAACGCCCTTTAAATATTCGAATTGTGGACGCAGCCATTTCAGCACTGGGGAATGTCGATATCGTCCTTATTATAATGGATGCGGCATATCCGGATCCCGAATCCGAAGCGTTTATTGTAAAGAAACTTGAAAAAATAAAACAACCTGTGATTCTTGTTCTGAACAAAATTGACCTTGTTAAAAAACCCGATCTTCTTGCCATTATGGATAAATGGGCAAAGGAATATCCATTTGAGGCCATCATACCGGTTTCTGCCATATTGGGGAACCAAATTGATGAACTCGTTGCAGCCATGGAACCCCTATTGCCGGAAGGCCCCCCTTATTATCCTGAAAATACCATCACTGATATGCCGGAACGCTTTATTGCCGCTGAAATGATCCGTGAAAAGGTTTTTCGTCTCACCGGCCAGGAAATACCCTACTCCACGGCGGTCACCATAACTTCATTTTCCGAAGAAAAAAATGGTACCCTTGTAAAAATCAACGCCACCATTCATGTCGAACGTGGTTCGCAAAAAGGCATGATCATCGGAAAAAACGGAAGCAAGCTAAAAATGATCGGCACGGAAGCTCGAAAAGAGATCGAACGGATGGTAGGTGCCAAGGTCTATCTAAAGCTTTTTGTACGGGTACATAAAAACTGGAGCAAAGACACAAAAGCCCTTCGAAGATTTGGTTACTGATGATTTTGTCCTATCACCCCTGTTTTGAAGCCGATAATAATCGACTCTGTGCCGGGCGGGAGCCCGGAACTGACGATCTTGCGGCAATGCTGAGGGCCGATGCCATCATCCTGCCTCAGGGATGCCATGAATCTCTCTACACAATGGCGCGCAGTAATTGTACACATGTCTTTCCCAATTTTGATACCAAATTCAAGTACAAAGGAAAGATCGGTCAGATACAGCTTTTTCAAAAAATAAACGTAGCGCATCCCAAAACCGAAACGCATCTAAATATGGATGCGTTTTCCATGCATTATGGAGGTTCTCCGGAAAAACCGATCTTCGATTTTCCCTTTGTATTCAAATTTGACTGGGGTGGGGATGGAGATCACGTCTATCTGATACAATCGGTCGAAAATTTTTCAAAGGTGCTACAAACCGCCAGAAAATATGAAAATAGCGGACAAAAGGGGTTTATCATTCAAGAATATATACCTGCAAACAACCGGTCGCTTAGGGTTGTTGTTATCGGCCAGACAATTGTTTCTTACTGGCGGATCCAGCGCGATACAGATCATTTTTTGTCAAATGTCGCAAAAGGAGCGATGATTGATTACGACACTGACCCGGACCTGCAAACTACAGCCATCAAATCTGTGAAGGATTTTTGCAGTCAAGCCAGGATCAATCTCGCCGGTTTTGATATTCTTTTTTCATCCCGATCAAAAGTTAAGATGCCGCTTTTTCTAGAGATAAACTATTTTTTTGGAAGGCAGGGGCTCGGAGGATCTGAAAAATTTTATGCCATATTAACAAAAGAAATCATAAAATGGATCGAAAGTCTCGGTTTGTCGCTTAATCAATAAAATACGAAAAATGGAACCTTTTGCCTACAATCTGACAGAAGAAGAGATGAACAGGGAACGACGCAAGGCCAGAGAACTCAGAAGCTCTCAGTGGTGGAAACGCCGCTGCTCCAAAGGCACCTGCCACTACTGCGGCCACCCTACAGCTCCCAAAGAACTGACCATGGACCATGTCGTACCCATCTCCAGGGGCGGCCGAAGCACAAAAGGCAATGTCGTTGCGGCTTGTAAGGAATGCAACAACGCCAAAAAACATTTTCTTCCAATGGAATGGGAACAGTACTTAAAAGACGTAAAAATGAAGTAAAAATGAAGGAGTCCAACATTATGCGTATTATCACCCGGCCGGACTTTGACGGCATTGTGTGCGCTGTGCTGCTTTTTGAAGCGGAAAATGTAACAGGTCCCGTGAAATGGGTTGAGCCCAATGACATGCAAAGGGGTATAGTGGATGTTCAACAAGGGGATATCATTGCAAACCTGCCGTTTGATGATCGTTGCACACTCTGGTTTGACCATCACCATACCAACAAAATCGACAAACCGTTTAAAGGCGCATTCAAGATTGCCCCTTCAGCAGCCGGTGTTATTTTTAATCATTATAAAGACAAATTTAAACGCGATTATAGTGAATTAATTAAAAAAGCCGATAAAATAGATTCTGCAGACCTATCTTTGGATGAAGTCCTTTATCCAGAAAAGTACGGTGTTGTATTGCTCTCCATGACGGTTTTGGGGCGTGATGAATATGACGAACGATACTGGAACCAGCTTGTTCATCTACTCAGAAAATCTAAAATTGATCAAGTCCTCAAAGATCCAGAAGTCAAAGCGCAATGCGGTGCAGTTGTTGAAAAGAATAAAATCTATAAAGACCTTTTAAAAAAACATACAATACTCAACAAACACGTATCGATTACGGATTTCCGCGCATTCGACAAGGTGCCCACCGGCAATCGTTTTTTGGTCTACTCAATGTTTCCCGAAGCGGTGGTGAGTGTTAAAATTCGCTATGATACTAAAGATAGAGATAGGGTTGCCGTGAGCGTGGGGCACAGTATTTTTAATCGAAACTGCAAGGTGAATGTCGGTGCGATGCTTTCGGCGTTTGAAGGGGGAGGACATCGGGCTGCAGCGTCATGCAGGTTCGCTGCCGGCAAGGCAGATGATTATATACCACAAATTATCGATATCTTATTGAAGAATGAAGATAATGAAAATTGAAAATTGAGTATTCAATTCCCAGTCAGATGTTTAAGGCGCGAGAGCGTTTCCCACGAAAAGGGTTCCTGCTGACAGGGGAATATGGCGTTGTTTGTGAACACGGGGTCTGACTCCAGATCGTATCGTGAGGAAGCAACAGCACTGGGCCACAGAACTGTGTGTGGAATCGGCGTGTAATACGCCAAGACGGGGGTTACGCTGTTTTGCCGGACGATGTGGATTGACTCCTCAATGGATGCCAATTTTTCTCCGGGCAGACCTACCAACAGATATGCACCGATCATGCTTTGATGAAATCCCGCTTCTCTTAACCATGTCACCGCCTGTTTAAATTCTTCGGCCGTTACCTTTTTGTCCAATTCTGCTCTTGCATCAAACGCTGCTGTTTCGAGCCCGAGGCGGAGTGTTTTGAAACCAGCCCGAAACATCAATTGGGCGGTTTGTCTTGAAATCCCCCGGATATGAACCGCATTGGGTGTATGAAAGCGGATGTTGAGACCTGAATTGATGATCCCTTCGAATATGAGGGTGGCATGCTTTTCTGCATCCACTAGAAGTGCGTCATCGTAGAAGACAAAATCTTCTACGCCAAATCTTTCATGCCAGTATTTGATCTCTTCTACCACGGATTTCGGGCTTCGCACCATTCTTTTAGGATTTAAAAAATGGGACGCACAATATTTACAGGTAAAGGGGCATCCTTTTGACGTCAGCAGCGGCACGTAGGGTATCTTTCTTTGAAGCTCAAATGCAGGATAAGGGTAGGTGTCCAGGTCCGCAGGATCAAATTCCGAGGAAACCGACAAACCGGTATACTCACCAACCCTCTCGAGAATATATTCCTCTCCGATTCCTGTTTCCACCCGGTCTGCACCTGAATGGATTACTGCATGTTCATAACAGAGGCTGGCATATATCCCGCCAAGCACAATGGTCACTTCCGGAAAAACCTCTCTTACCATCGCGATGGCCTCCTGTACTCCCGGGTACCAATACGTCATCATAGACGTCATGAGAACAAGATCAGGCGGTTTAATGGAATGAAGATCTTTTTTGAGCCATGCTTTCCGGATCCCGTATCTGGAAAAATGCCGGGGAATATCGGCCAACCCGGAAGGCTTTGGAATACGGGTTTTAAGATACGGTCCCCTGCCGAATCGGGCATACTGGTCGGTTGGAGATGCCTGGGGATGAAAACGATCCAGGCAGTCAATATAGGAAATGTTGAATCCATGACACCGCAGTATCGATGCCAGTGACAGAAGTCCCAGGGGTTTGGCCCAAAAATCATAGGCAGCAAAATCATGGATCCAGGGATTGATCAGAAGAATATGAGGGGTGTCGGATCTCACAACGATTCGTAATGATTAATCGTCATCGCCCGTTGGAAAATATTTCATGGACGTCTTTTTAAGTTCTTCACGGCTAAAAAGAAGGGTGTAATTGTCGATGGATGTATCTTTGGAAATATTGCGGGCAATTTCCCGGCAAGAGGCCTCATCTTTGGCATGGATCATCGTGTACAGATTATATGGCCAATCGTCTTTGGGATTTCTCCGGTAGCAATGGGAAACCGCACGAAAAGCGGCCATCTTTTCGCCCACAATGTCGATATCGTTCTCATCAACCTGCCATGCCACCATGGCATTGGCTCCATATCCGGATTTTTGATGGCGCAATGTAGCGCCAAACCGCCGGATAACCCCTTTATCACAAAGATTTTTCAGGCTTTTTAGGAGCAATTCCTCAGAAATACCCAGATTTTCGGCAATTTCTAAATACGGCCGTTCGGTTACCGGGATATCCCCCTGAATTGAAGCGATGATTCTTTTATCCAGTTCGGTCAACATGATGCGATTTAAAGGGCTGAGTCAGAAAAAGTCAAGGATTTTTCGTGTAATATGACTCATAAACAACGCTGATAAGATAAGCATTCCGTCAATCCGATTCTACATCGGATTGCCAGAATGCGATACTATTAATAATGGGCTATAAAACTGCTGGTTTCTTTTCAGGAAACAGATTAAGTATCTCTTTTTCAGAAGCTTTGCAAATTCCCCGCTCAGTGATAAAACCGGTCACCAGTCTGGCCGGTGTCACATCAAAAGCAAAATTTGCAGCCGGACTGGATTCAGGCGTAATCAGAACATCTATAGTCTTCCCCTGATCCATGCCCTGAACATATCGAACTTCATCCGGATCGCGTGTTTCGATGGGAATCTCTTTAATTCCATTTCTTAGCGTCCAATCAAATGTACTGGATGGAAGAGCGACATAAAAAGGGATATTGTTGTCCCGGGCTGCAAGGGCCTTGAGGTAGGTCCCGATTTTATTGGCAACATCTCCGGTGAAAGTGGTCCTGTCGGTCCCGGTGATCACCATATCCACCATTTTGTGCTGCATGAGATGACCGCCGGCATTGTCGGTGATGACCGTGTGGCGGATGCCGTGTTTGCCCAGTTCCCACGCCGTCAGTCTTGCACCCTGGTTCAGGGGTCTGGTTTCATCAACCCATACGTGGATATCGATCCCCCTATCATATGCTGCATACATCGGCGCTGTGGCCGTACCGTATTCGATGCAGGCCAGCCATCCGGCATTACAATGGGTCAGCAGGTGGACGGTTTCGCCTTTTTTTCTGCGGCTGATGTCTTCGATCAAACTGACTCCGTGTTCGCCAATTTTTCGGCAGTTTTCAGCTTCGTCCTCGGCAATTTTTTCAGCTTCTTTTCGGGCGGCATCGATCTTTTCTGAAGTACCCGATACGCTGAACACCGCGGATAACACCTTGTCCACACCCCAGACAAGATTCACCGCCGTTGGCCTGGCTGATTTCAACCTGCTGCATTCCGCCTTCAGATAACCGTCATCGATGGTTTTCGCCGGCGAATTCAATGTCGCCAGATACACACCATATGCCCCTGTCGCACCGATCAGCGGCGCACCCCTGACGTACATCTCTTTGATAGCCATGATAATATTATCAACGGACTTAAGATCGGCAATAACAAATTTATGCGGGAGAAGTCTCTGATCGATTATTTTTACCGTTTTCAAATCTTCATCCAGCCAAATAGGTCGCAAGTCTTTTCCGTCCACTTTCATCCGATAACCTCAATTTAATCTGAAGTAATTTGAATGCGTTGCAAAACGGGTACAACACGATTGAAAAAATCAGATATTATATTAGTATATTAGTGAATATCACACTATCGCATTGATTTAAACCTCAATTGAGCGAAAGTCGATATTAAACAAGATGTCTCCCATATAAAAATTTCTTTGAGTGCTTATTGAAGCGTCTTTTGTGATTATTTCTGCCGCATAACGCCGTTTTTAACCGCTGTTTATCATGAGAAACCATTTCAAAATCTTCAGGTGAGTAATTTTTGAGTCTTTAGCCGAAAAGCACTTAGCGAAGCAGATCGTAAATCCCGCTTAAACGGGATAAATTCCGAGAGCTTAACGCTTTATAAAAGGCTCAAGCCTGCGAATGGGAGGTTTTATAACAATTGCCAACTATAGACAAGAGAACCCTATCTCAGATATTTCATGAAAATTTTTGAGAAATTAAACTATAAAATATTCGGGTTAGAACGCTTTCAATGCACCCAAGGTGAGATCGGAAACTTGGCCGATGATCTTAAATTTTTCAAATAGTAACATAAATCTAACCACTGCGATAGTCGCGTGAAATATTTCCTTGACTTTCTTTATACAAGCCTTACCATTTTTCAAGACAACGTTGATTCAAATCGGTGTCAGTTTTTAACTATTTTGAATGATCGCGTAAAAAAGCTTAATTAATGAGGTGACCTTATGAAAAATATATGCATCGTTGAACGGATATCAAAAGCGAGTATCGGAGTTTTTTTCCTTTTTGTCACAGCAGGTTTTATGTTGAGCGGTATCACTGTTCTTCCGCTTTTTGGATTCTTGTTGGCTGTACCGGCATTGCTTGCTTCAATATATTTCTTTTCCGCCCATCTGAATAAAAGCTGTGAAATTGAAGTTGAGTAAAAGCATTTGCGCCATGCTTTATAGAAATTCTCAGCTATATGATAGGATTTGGCGGCGCCTTAAGCACTATTGAATTCTTCTTGGGGTCATTTGAAGCGTTCAAATGTTCCCGAATGGTACTTTCGTGAACTCGTGGGCTAAATATTGTATTTAAACAACGCTATATTGACAATCGCTATATTTCATGTAAGCTCATGAAAATCCTCAATAAAGAGAAAATTAATGAGCGATTGGATTACATTTGAAAACGCAACGTATCTGGTAGAACAAGCTTTTTTAGTGGCGGATGACAATACAGCTGCGTTGCTCGAAAAAACGTCCATCGAGGTGTATACCGGCAGGGACGGTAAAAAACGGTTAAAAGGCAGCGGCCTTGTTCAAAACATGCTGCTTGTGGAGCTTTTGGAAGAAAATGATGATCTGGATTTAATTCTGGATTTAGGGGAAAACTTCAAATACCTCATGAAAACACCAAGGATTACCGGCGGAAAAGTCTTTTCACCGAATACAAAATCTTTTATTCAGTTCGATCCCATTGCTCCCTGGAACGAGATTTCTGAGTCAGAATTTACGAAACTGACAAACGGGTTCAAACTGTTATAACAATCATCAATTAACAATCATGGGATTAACCTTATAGCTTAATTGAGCGAAATTCGAGGATGCCCCAGATTCAAGGCATCAAGGGTGAAGCCGTAGTCGTCTACTGCGAACCCTTGATAACGAAGACGCCGTAGGAGTCAGGCCGCAGGCCATGGGGTATCATCGGCTTTCGCTCAATTGAGGTTATAGCAATCAGGACACTTAGCATAATACCCGCCGGCGGAGCTCTTAAATAAAGCGCCACCCTGCAATCCAAATCCTCCTGATGTGTGTGTTATTTTAATGATTACCTCACTCTTGCAGTCCGAGCATGTATCATTTAATTCGATTTTCGATGCCTTTGGGCTGCCATTGAACAATTCTTTTAATATTTCAACCATTAAACATTAACCCCTAATTTGAATTTCATCTGAGTTGCTATACCGATTATTCTTTATCCATCCCACAAGATAAGCCAAACTTAAGCCAGTAAGTAGTATGAGCAAAATTGTAGAACCCGCGCCAATCTTCAACATCATCCAGCTAAATCCCACAAGCGGTAAAAGAAAAATACAGACCATCGCCCTCAAACCGGCATGCTTGGAAATGAAATCTGCTGCAGGCGGTGAATGTTTGTAATAATTCTTCACAAAGGTTTTTCCAGGCCCACTGGTCAGCAAATAACGGTCGCGGAATTTACACAATATTCTAACACGTGGCTCCAGTACCGATCCGTATGCAGCCGTTGCGATGAAACAGCCACCACTGCCGCCGCCACCGCCAATAGCACCGTTACCAGCACTATTTACTGCTGTCCCTTCTCTAAGAATCACCTCGTTGGAATTACTACTTGTAAATCCATCGATATCAAAAGCTCTTACGACAAAATAATACGTTTTCGTTATATCCAGATCATAAATGGTACATTTGGCTTCTATTGTTTCCCAATATGGAGCATTGTAATTATAGGTTTGGCTTTCCTCACGAAAAAAAATTTTGTAGCCAGCCACGTCCGGCTCATTGTTGGGGGTCCATTGGAGTGTAATGTCCATTGCATGAATGGATGATACGAAATAAAAAAATATAAAGAAGAACAACAAAATTAATTTCAAATTTGTAGATCTTTTTCTCTTTTGTAACTGCTTCATATTCAAAATTATTTTGTAGATTAAACATTGTTTTCGGGAAATTTACTTTTAAGATTTCAGTTTTACATGTTGAAAAACGAAAGCTCTTTGAAAAGATTAAGATGACCTTTTAGAGCAATATATGTGCCAATTTAAAATGATCCGGATTGTTCTTCTATGGTTGTTAAAACTCAAATGATATAAGAAAGATAGAACCCCTGTTGACAATGAGAGATAATATTTGGGTCTGACTCTGAAGTTCGGGGAATTTTATGAAGAAACTGTTGCTAACCTATTGACACTTTTAGACTAAGAGAAAAAACACTGAAAGATGGTTTGGAAATGATCGCTTTGTGGTACTGTATGATTTTATAACCGCTTTAAGCGGCTTAAAGCATAGGCTTCCCATTTTACCAAAGGTTGTTGAGTGAAGGAAATACCTTCACGAAATCCTCATTTGCTTTCAGAAACTTGAGTCGTTATTTTCATCAAACTGTCATTGTCTGATGTATGAAAGTCCCTTCACACATCCGTCCGACGATTTCAATCTGGATGAAATCTTTTGAGTATATTTCGAAGTCGTGAAAGCATGGCCATTCAACAACAACTTTTCAGTTATTATGTAACCGACGATTTTGCACGTGTTCACGATTTTTCTTCATTTTTGCAGACTTGAAGAATTTAGGTTCCTTGCACCCTGATGAACCTCAACCGTCACATGCACCAGGTTGAGATCAGATGGAATTAACTGCTTGTAGTGTTCGGCCGGCTTCGGATTGCTGGTGACAACCGTGATGATGACAGCATAGATGTTCGGTCCAACCGACCAAAGGTGCAAATCGGAAATTCGGTTTTTTTCATCTTTTTCGATACAATTTTTTATCTTTGTTATGATTTCTTCGGAACCGCGTTTGTCCAGCAAAACACCGCCGGCATCACGTATCAACCCAAAAGACCAACGAGATACCAAAATTGCCCCCACAATTCCCATGAAGGGGTCCATCCAGACGAGGCCGAGGTATTTGGCCGTCAAGAGCGCAAAGATTGCTAAAAGCGACGTGAGGGCATCGGCCAGTACATGAAGATAAGCGGCTTTCAGGTTATGGTCATGATGATGGTCGTGGTCGTTTCCATCACGATGCTGATGATCGTTCTGGTAACCCAAAATGAACACAGAAACGCCATTGACGATCAATCCGAGAACAGCAACGAAAATCGCCGGGTTGAAGGCGATCTCCACGGGATAGACAAATCGTTTAATGCTTTCCCACGCCATAATCAGCGCAAAAAGTGCAAGCAGAATTGCCCCGGTAAAGCCACCCAGCGCATTGACCTTTCCGGTTCCGAATGTGTATCGGTGGTCATGGGCGTGACGTCGGGCGTAAATATAGGCAAATACATTGATGCTGAGAGCGGCCGCGTGCGAGGCCATGTGCAGACCGTCGGCCAGCAAGGCCATAGAACCAAAGAGGATGCCGGTTGCGATTTCGACAACCATCATGGCTCCGGTAATGGTGATGACAATGATAGTGCGAACTTCACCCGGACGTTTTTGGTCTTGCCCGAACCCATGGCCGTGTTGCCACGAAGGATGTTTATCGTGTTGCATCATCTATTTGATACAAAGCGGTTGATGAAAGTCAATTACTTTTTTAATACCTCAAATGAACGAAAGTCGATGATCGTGAAGTGTATGCTTTTTTCTCTGAGCCATTTTTTTCTCCTGTATACGTGTGATTTTTTTTTGAAACCATCAAGCTGGTTGTCTTCACAAATCTTTTGGTTCCCAAAGGGTGAAGCAAGGAAGAGACTGGAAAGGTACGTTATCTATCTGGAACAGGATGTAATAGATACCCGGGATAAGAAATGAGAAAAGATAAAGAGGAAATATCTCGGTTCGGAAAGAAATTTAAACAGATTAAGAAGTTCTGCTAGTATTTTCCCTAAAACAGTTTACGCTTTACACCATTCATACTCCATTCTTTGAGAAAATTTCTTCAACTTCTTCTACGATTAAAGGTTTATAAAAGTCATCACCCACAAACTCAACCTTTCGGTTTCCATTTGTAAAATCGATCTCCATTGAACAATCGAATTTCCGAGATGCTGCCTTGACGATCATTGCTAAAACTTCAATATTTGTGTCTTCAAACCTAATCGGAATTTTATTTGACATTTGCCTCCCAACACGCCTAACTTTTTTTCAACATGCACCCTACCGGCTGTCATGATGTCCATATTTTTTGTTTCTTTTGGATGTTTTTGCAAGAAGCATGCCATCTTGTTCTGACAATGTGTGTCCTTTGTATCGGATTTACTCAATCAATCCTCTTTATTAGGAAAAACCGTTTTTGGATGACATCATAACTGACTGTTTCTAATATATTTACTTAAATATTATCATTTTTTATAAAAAATGTTTTCCAGGATACAAAGGTGTGTTTATTGTGGTGAGATCGAATGTAAAATCGGGGTTGAAACGTGGATCGTGGGGTTGGTATTTTGGGCTTTGATGGGAACTGTTTGGTTTTTAAAGAAAAATTTTCCGCCAAATTATTGACATGCAAATTTAAAAAAATGACGTTTATTTTACGTCATTTTTTCATAAACATGTAAAGCGCAAGGGAAGTCTACGGAGCCTTTTCGCGGGATAACATTTTTGAGTCATAATTCCAATCAGATGCAAACCGACAATCAGATAGAAGCGATTTTCATATTCATCCTTTTCTGACCATGCATAACGGCGCGCATCAGGCGCGACCTATAGGGCGTCGCCTACATACGCTTTGTTAGGAAGTGCTTGATTGCCATTCGGTCAACACATGAGAGACTCGAGCATGCACTTGTTCACGCGCTTGCCGTCTCTCGAAACCAGTCAGGAGCAGTTCGTCGTAGTTTGTTTCTTGGTGGCGAACATGGGCAGCAACTGCGAGACTAACTGCTTCTTTATTCAACTCTTTGGCCGCTGCGCTTCGACCCACGCGCCCGCTATACTTACGGCAGGCATGCTCTGCAATCACGTTCTCTCTTCCAATCGGACAATTCGGATACAATTCACGAACGCGAGCTGCAAAACTTACTATGTATTCCTCATCAAGTTCGGCTCTACGAATAGCTGCGCTAGCGCGCCTCAGTTTTCGTGTGTCTGCGTCCGCCTTGCACTCTTGCTCTGCCAACTCAACTGCTTCATTCTCTACCAGCAAACCCTGCCTCTCGTAACGTTTGCGTGGTCTGCTCCATTTAAGGACAATGGCCGCGAGCTTCGAGTATTTTCGAGAACGGCGAGTGAGGGCAGCGTCACCGGAAGGCAAAAAGACTAAATGGTCAAGGTCTGCACAGCTCAGACATGCAGCGCCCTTGTCATCACCTTGGAGTAATATCCAAGCACTGCGGCCAAGATTCTCACCGCATTCATCACATCTCGACTCGCGGCTTGAGATAAACACCTTGAGTTCGTTCTTTTGCTTTCTGTCACGTTTAGTCATCTTGGATTTTCCGCCTCCTAACTATTATTATGCGTCCTAAAAATTATAGCAAACACGTACATTAACGACGGATAAACCGCAATATTAAGATACTATCTATTACCATTTAAATTCAATGAATTCAATGAACTGCTCCGCAACACGCCGCGGAGCAGTTCATTTATGAGCGAATCCCCATGAAAATGACAGTCCAAATACTTCCGCTCCACCTATCTGAACCGCTGCAAGAAAAGCAGAGGCAGCCCATTCATTCATACCCGCTTTGGTCACCAGATCGCTGTAAAATTTTGTATCGACTCGTTTTCTCTCAATTTTATTCCCAAGTTCACCATAGCCGTAGCAAAGGTCATGCGGCAAACAGCATTTATAGCTGATATCTTTCCAATTGCAGCCGGTGAATAAGCCCGTCAATTCATCCGGCAAGCCTGAACATCCATCAAATTCCCAATCCTTATAGCTCTCCGGATCGGATTCAATACGTTCAACCAGATAATTGAGATCGAAATATCGGCATAATTCTAATGCTTCTTTTGCGGTTATATTATCACCAATTTTTGGCAACTTCATTTTTCTCTCCCGGTTTCTAAATGATTCTCTAACATCTTCATATCCACGGTCAAGCATTCATTGACAGTCAATTGAAATTTATGGTGTAAGCAATGTCAATTCGTGTGCTTGTTGAAAGAAAAAGCATTGGTTTGGGTTTTCCTAAAATGCACAAAAACTTGTGCATTTCTCCCCTGAAAAATGTGCAAAAGTGAACTAAGATTGAAAAATGACATCTTTAAATCTATATGATTTCAATCAACAATTAGCCTGGTGCAGGAGAAGAGATTGAAGCCTAAATTCGCATGCATGCGAAGAGGAGAATAACCGGTTAAAAGCAAATTCTTCATAAAAAGTCCTGGTTAAAGAAATACTTTTGCAACACCTGTGCCAAAAAGATTTTTCTCTTAAAACCAGCAAAATTCGAGGAGAGCTTTCTTATCTTGAAGTTCGCACAACACTTTTATTTAAATAGGATTTCAGACAATCATAATAGGATGAACACATATTTCAAAACGCTTGAATTGGATGAAATGGGAAATCGGAGGAAAGATAAAAAAATTAAAACTGCACAAAAAAATGTGCATGGGAGTTTTTATCTCAATGTTGCCTAAAAAACTGTACAAACTTCACATAATATTTAAGCCTGATTTTTCAAAAACGGGGCGCAGATATTCGAGGCTTTCTTGACCGGCCGACTCTGGGGTATCCGTGTAGGGATAGAGTTCCAGGCTGATGTCGCCCTGGTATTTCAGCTTTACCATGGTCTTGAAGATGTCGAGAAACCGAATCACGCCATGCCCGGCAATGAGATGATTGTGAACCCTGGTCGCGGCAATGTCCTCTATATGCACATGGCCTAAGTATTCAAAAAGCTCTTCAAAGGCCACC